>Ga0209795_10000608_pt1 | contig 26098 bp, 22 predicted proteins | sample AgamicOrMarz_FD_187166 | JGI IMG/M metagenome (GOLD analysis project Ga0209795, IMG submission 187166) | Agave microbial communities from Guanajuato, Mexico - Or.Ma.rz (SPAdes) (version 2) | ecosystem: Host-associated > Plants > Phyllosphere > Phylloplane/Leaf | place: Guanajuato, Mexico...
TGCCTTGCGAAATATTTCATGTTCTGCATTTAGGTAGGGGTGTTTCATACAAAAAACCTCTCTTTCTATATGGCAACGCTTACAGAATTGATTTTTGTTGAAGGTTTTCTTACAAAATCAATCTTTTTTTACAAATTCAGAGTATTTTTTTACAAATCTCAAATGTTTTTATGCAATCATTGGAAATATAATCCATAATCAAAGATTTTTCTAGATGTTTACTACCCTCATCTTCTCACGTAATTGATATTTTAGTACTTTCCCAGAAGCATTCCTCGGCAACTGCTCTTCGATAAAAATCCGCCTTGGAACCTTATAGCCTGCTAATTTTTGACGGCAGAAGTTTCTTACTTCCTGCTCATCAATCACAGACCCTTCCCTCGGTACAATAATGGCACAGACCGCTTCTCCCCAGACCTCATCTGGCAAACCAATAATGGCAGCGTCGAGTATATTCGGATGTTCGAAAAGTACAGACTCCACTTCTACGGAATATACATTCTCTCCCCCTGAGATAATCATGTCTTTTTTACGATCCACTAGCGTAATATACCCTTCTTCATCAATCGTCGCTAGGTCACCAGTATAGAGCCAGCCATTTTTCAAGGTGCTCTTCGTTTCCTCCGGTTTTTTATAATACTCCTTCATCACCATGTCACTGCGAACGATAAATTCACCAATGACTCCAGGTAATACATCATTGCCTTCTTCATTGACAACCCTTGTTTCAGTTAAAAAAATGGGTTTCCCCCCTTTACCGAGATGGAGTTTGTGCCCTTCAGGATCAAGGAGAATTCCACCTGGACCCGCTTCAGTCAAACCGCAGAGATTATAAAACTGATCTGTTTTAAAGAGCTGAATCGTTTTTTTGACCAGTTCCGGTGCCATTGGCGCTGCCCCATAGCCGACTCTCTTAATGGAAGATAAATCAAATTCTGCTGCATTAGGAACCTGGAGAAGAAAGTTATACATAGCTGGTACGGCAAAAAGGTGGGTGATTTTATGTTCTTGAATCGCTTGGAGTGTTTTTACTGGGTGAAAATCGCGATGGAATATATGTGTGGCACCAAGTGCTACACCCGAAATAAGGAATAGGTTTAATTGGGCTGAATGGAAGAGCGGTGCAAGATGGAGAATTCGTTCATGCTGCCTAATCCCCATATTAATAACGACGGCGATGCCCACTTTAAAAATTTGACTATGATCAAACAGGGCACCCTTTGGACGCCCTGTGGTCCCCGAAGTGTAAAGGATTTCTAAATCATCCTGCTCGGAAACCTCCACATCCGGCTCATGTTCGTTATCGGTAAGAGTACTTTCATAGGAATAGTATCCAGTTGTTTCTGGTTCTCCTACAGTAATCACCAACCGGACATCTGTGCCTTGTTTTGCAGCAGCAATGATTGATTCGAACTCCTTATCACACACAACCAAGGACGTATCGGATTGGTCTAAAATGTAGTGAACCTCTGAAGCAGTAAGGCGGAAGTTAACTGGTACGGCAACTGCACCAATTTTAGCAGCAGCAAAGAAGGTCAACACAAAGTAATCCGAATTCTTCATCATCAATGCTAGTTTGTCACCTTTATTCACACCCTGTTTTAACAAGCCGTTTGCGAGTTTATTAACCTCTTCATTGAATTGACGATACGTATAGCTACGTCCTTCACATTCAATGGCTAATAATTCAGGGAACTTTCGGGCATTTTGCGCTAAAAGGCTTCCGATATTCATTAAAGAATCCTCCTCAAATAAAAGACTTCTTTAGTTTCTATGCAATATTTATGCCAATATACAGGAAATCCTTAAGTAGTCCAATAGCCCCTTGAAAGCTTCAGCATTGAGTGACAATATGTTTTTCATCCAAACATAGAGGACAATATAGTGTCCAATTCCTGGACACTCCTCTCCTATGTTGGCAGTTTGTATTTTTTTATTTTTTCATATAAACCAGAACGACTGATTCCTAGTAATCTTGCTGCTTTAACCTTATTCCCTTGCACTTGGATGAGTGCCTTTTTAATTGCTTCGAGTTCAGCGTTTTCGACCAGTGTTACATTGAGGGAAGGCTCTTTAATGGATACCTGCTTCACTAGATAATCGGGAAGATCCTCAAATCTAATTTTTCCATTTTCAGCAAAAGTCATCGCCCGTTCCATGACATTACGCAGTTCGCGGACATTTCCAGGCCAAGAATAGCTTAGCATTGCGTCTCTTGCCCTGTTATCAATTCCCGTAATGGTGGTTCCTAATATTTGATTCAATTCAATCATAAAACTGCCAATCAAATGGTCTGTATCATAGAGACGATCGCGGAGTGGCGGGACATATAATGAAATGACATTGAGACGATAATATAAATCCTCTCTAAACAGTCCCGCTTTGACCATTTCTTCAAGATTACGATTAGTGGCTGCAATGATTCTAACATCCACTTGAATTCTTATCGTTCCACCAACCCGGTAAAACTCTCTTTCTTGAAGCACGCGCAGCAATTTGGCTTGTAATGAGAGGGACATATCTCCTACCTCATCGAGGAAAAGGGTTCCGCCATTAGCCAAATCAAACTTGCCAAGCTTGCCTTTTTGCCTCGCACCCGTAAAGGCCCCTTCGTCATAACCAAAAAACTCTGATTCTAACAGATCCTCTGGAATCGCCGCACAATTTACCACGATAAATTTCCCTGCGCTTCTTGCACTGCTATTATGAATCGCTTGGGCAAATAGCTCTTTACCAGTCCCGCTCTCTCCGCGAATAAGAATGGTTGACCTGCCTTTTGCCGCTTTAGCAGCACTTTTCTTCAATTTTTCCATATATGGATCAACGGTTAATAGGTGCTCCCAAGTAAACCTAGCAGACTCTGACTTTTGAAATTGCTGATGGTAAAAGCTCGCTTTACTCTCCGCTTTTTGCAGCTTTTTAAATAACTCACTGACCTCGTTTAATTGCCTGAACACTATTTTCCCGATGGCTCCGATGACTTTTCCTTCCTCTAAGATAGGAATTCGGTGGACAATATATTTAATGCCATTAATCTCAAGAAAGCCGCTAACCTCGGCTGTTTCTGAATGATAAACATTGTCTAAAAGTAATGTTGGCAATACTTTGGCAACTGGTTTGAAAAGAACGGATTCTCGCTGAAGATTAAATAATTCAAGTAGAGGAGGACTGACCATCTGGATGTTTTTCTTTTCGTCTGTCATGACAATTCCGTCATAAGCATGGTCTAGAGCAGTTTCTAATGTTCTTTTTAAGGTTTTTACTGTTTTTAATTCTTGTGAAGTTTGCAACAGGGACATGACCATATCTGTTTTAGTAAGAATTCCCACAACATGGTCTTGGTTATCGATAACCACACCGGTGCCCACTTGACTGTTTTTCACAATCATTTCAATCTTTTCATAAGGAGTATCAATCGGCAGCGTCTCCACTTGTTCTTTTATATATTTTTTGATAGGGGTGGTTAGGGGCATCCCTTCCATAACCATTTGAAATAAGCCGCTTCGCGTAAAAACGCCAACCAGTTTTCTGCTCGTGTCAGTAACCGGCAGTAGGTTCCACTTCTTCCTATTCATCAGACTAATCGCTTCGGTTAGTGTCGTATCCTCTGTGACGATGCAGTCAACTGGTGTAAGTAACTGGTTAAATTCAATCATTTCGTCCCCCACTTTCTACGTATCTTTATTGTAACAAAAGTGAGGGATATTTTTGAATATTTTAACAATATCTATTATAGATGGGAACTTCTATTCTTCGAAAGATAATTGATTGAGGGGGATTCTAATAAAATCCCCCTCAATTCCAAGCACTAGTAGTGTTTCCAAAGTCTATTTCGGCTGCATTCTTATTGCGCCATCCAGCCGGATAGTTTCACCATTTAACATTGGATTTTCGACGATGCTTTGGACGAGCTGGGCATATTCACTCGGGTATCCCAGCCTTGATGGGAAAGGAACCATTTTTCCAAGTGAATCTCTCGCCTCTTGTGGGAGCGTATCAAACATCGGTGTATGGAATAGCCCAGGTGCAATGGTCATTACGCGAATACCATAACGGGCAAGCTCTCTTGCGATCGGCAGGGTCATTCCGACAATTCCGCCTTTTGAGGCACTATAGGCTGCTTGGCCGATTTGTCCGTCAAAGGCCGCAACTGAAGAGGTATTAATAATTACCCCTCTTTCTCCTTGTTCGTTCACATCATTGCTGGTCATCTTCTCAGCAGCAATCCGAATTACATTGAACGAGCCAATTAAATTCACATGAATGACTTTTGAAAAAAGTGAAAGATTATGTACGCCCTTTTTACCAATCACCTTCTCCGCAATACCAATTCCGGCACAGTTCACAACGGCATTTACACTGCCCATATATTTCGCAGCTTTATTAACAGCCTCTTGAACGTCCTCATCTTTTGTGACATCAGCCTTTATAAACAAAACGGCGTCCCCTAATTCATTTTGGAGTTTCACACCATTTTCTTCTGATTGGTCAAAAATGACCGCCTTCCCACCACTTCCAACAATCTTTCGAACCGTTGCCTCTCCTAATCCTGATGCTCCTCCAGTAACAACTGCCCGGCATGTATTCATTTGCATATTTTAGCCCCCTCATTAAGAATGATATTTTATTATTTTGCAAGTATTGTGCCAAAGAGATCTCCACAAATAATTTACTACTTAGTTAAAATTTCAAATTCATTATGTTTGTAGTTTGGACAGACAAGCTCGAAAAGTGACCAAATACTGTACAGGTTACTGATATCGTTATTGGTCTAGGCTTAATTTTTTACAGGGATGGTTATTATGAAAATGCAAAATAGAAAAAGAAGAGAGAATATATAAAAGATAAAAAAAGGTCAGGTCTCAGTTAAAATGAGGTCCTGACCTTTTTCTTTGCTACAACTTCTTTTTTCCTATTGTAGCATGCCTGTTAAATATAATTCTTATCATTTTTTTTGATTTCCGTTATCATAAACTAGAGTAAACATTGTTTAAATGGAGGTATCCTTATTGATGAAAAAAATGGTTATCACCCGCAATATTGATCAGCATTATATTACAGAAATCAAAGATATTATTCCTGACTGGGAATTAATTGTTGGCAAGGATAAACATATTTGGCAAGAGCATGTAAAGGATGCAGAAATCATCGCAGGCTGGAATAAGGGGCTAAAGGAATATTGTCTCGATCCAAATTCCAAGCTGAAGTGGCTGCAATCCTGGAGTGCCGGTGTTGATTACTTGCCGCTAGAAGAACTGAATTCTAGAAATATCTACCTGACTAGTGCCAATGGCGTTCACGCCTATCCAATCTCTGAAACTATTTTTGCATTGATGCTGGGGTTAACACGGAAAATACATACCTACGTCAAAAATCAACAGAAAAAAACTTGGCATCATGCCCAAATGGGACAAGAAATACATGGAAAAACAATCGGAATCATTGGTGTGGGAACGATTGGGAAAGAAACGGCAAAAATCGCGAAAGCATTTGGGATGAACGTCCTTGGTGTCAGGCACTCTGGAAAGCCTACGGACTATGTGGATGAAATGTATACACCAGACCAATTAAACCAACTGCTTCCTAAGTGTGATTACGTGGTTGTTACATTACCGCTCACAAAGGAAACTACCCATTTGTTTGGTACCGAACAATTCAAGCAAATGAAGTCATCTGCCTTCTTTATTAATATCGGACGGGGTGAGATTGTTGCGGAAACTAACCTAATCCAGGCTCTGTCAGAAGGAACGATTGCGGGAGCTGGACTCGATGTGTTTGAAACCGAACCGTTAAGTACGGAAAGCCCGTTATGGGAGATGGAGAATGTAATTGTCACCCCACATACATCCGGATCAACAGAACATTATAATGAGCGGGTGATTGAAAATATCTTGATCCCTAACTTAAGAGCTTATCTTTCTAGTAAGGTTCCACCGATTAATCTGGTCGATTTTTCAAAAGGTTATTAGCAAAGGAGTATTTTATGGAGCCCGTTATAATAGAAAAAAGCCGCACTAGGAAAAAGCGAAGTTTACAAGTTTTTAAGTATCTGATCACTGTGCTTTAATTTTCCTCGTGGCAATTAATTTTGTGCCTGTAAAAAAAATGGATGAAAAGGACTTTTTCAAGAACAACCGTCCATTAGTGATTGCCCATCAGGGTGGAGAACTTCTTGCCTCTTCGAATACGATGGCGGCATTTACGAACGCAGTAAACATGGGTGTGGATGTGCTTGAAACAGACCTTCATATCACTAAAGATGGACAATTAGTGGCCATCCATGACCCGACGATAGACCGGACAACGAACGGACATGGAAAGGTAGCTGACATGACCTTAGAAGAAATCCAAAAGTTCGATGCTGGATATCAGTTTAAAGACTTGCAAGGAAATTACAGTTTCCGCGGTAAAGGCATTAATATCCCTACAGCGGAAGAAATGTTGCAATCGTTAGGGAACACCCGAATTGAGATGGAAATTAAGGATGATAATCCTCCCGAACGAATCGATGAAATGGCCGCTAAGCTCTGGGCACTAATCGAAAAATATCATATGGAGGATAAAATCTTGGTTGCTTCTTTTGATCAAGACATCCTTAATACATTTGAAAAGTAAGCCAAGGGACGTGTGGCAACTTCAGCGGGCAAGCAGGAAGTAACAAGTTTTGTTATTTTTCATAAGTTCTTTTTACGTAACCTGTATACCCCTCATGTTGATGCGTTTCAGATTCCAACTGAAGACAGCGGTTTTGATTTAACGGACAAGAAATTGATTGACGGAGCCCATCGTCGTGGGATGCAGATTCATTATTGGACCATCGATGACCAAAAGACAATGAAAAAACTTCTCGATGCAGGTGCAGATGCTATTCTTACCAATCGTCCAGACCTGCTCCTTAAGGTCCTTGAAGAGAAATAGCTAGAAAATACTCGTTGTTAGTGCGGGGTATCGATTATGGGAATCATTATTGCAGCATCTGCCGCTTAAACATAAACTAGGGTGCCTTTAACACGAGGCACCCTTTGTTTTTTATCATTTTTTAAATTTTCCAGGTGTGTACTTTTCACTAGCTTTAAAATTATAAACTGGTTTAATGAACCCGGCAATCTCAACGGTTTCTTCGACTTTTTCTAATATTTCATTCATGGACTTATAGGCCATTGGCGCTTCATCCAAGGTTTCTTCCGAAACGGACGTGGTCCACACGCCTTCCATTGTTTTATGAAAATCGTCCATATTTAGAGTTTTCATCGCTTTCGTCCGGCTCAAAACCCGGCCTGCTCCATGCGGGGCAGAATAATTCCACTCCTCATTTCCTTTACCGACTGCTAAAATTGACCCGTCTCTCATGTTAATTGGAATAATAAGACGCTCCCCTTTTTGAGCGGAAACAGCCCCTTTTCGTAAAATCAGGTTTTCGGTGTCAATATAATTGTGAACGGTATCGAAACGTTCCTGCTCCTCAAATCCCATGTTTTCCGTTATTGCTCTTGCTATTTCTTCACGGTTTGCTTTTGCAAATGCCTGGGCTAATTTCATGTCATGTATATAATGATCAAAATCCTCTCCTTCCAAATACGCTAAATCATTTGGAATAACGGGATTCTTTTCTTTATAGCTTTGGATTGTTGCTTGAATTTCTTTTTGACGCCCTTCCGCCTTCAATTGGTCAATAACCACGGATAAATCCTGCTTTCGAAGTTTTGAGATTGCCATTTTTTGATAGTAAGTGGCAATCTTCGCTCCAACATAGCGGCTCCCCGTATGAATAGTTAAATAGTGATAGCCATTGGTATCAACAGAGACCTCAATAAAATGATTGCCTCCACCAAGTGTACCTAGGCTATAACGACTTCTATTTTCACTCAATATGTGCTCCGCCTGAAATTCTTGAATGGCGGGAAAACTCGTGTTAATAAATCCAACTGTCTCATCACCATGTACTTCCTGCCCACTCGGGACATACGTACGGATCACCTGATCTAATTTATTATAATCAACCTTTTTATCCTGAAGCTTGACAGTTAACACGCCGCAGCCGACGTCCACTCCCACTAGATTGGGGACAACCTTATCCCTTAGCTGGATGGTCGTTCCAATCACACAGCCTTTACCTGCATGATAGTCTGGCATAATACTAATCTTTGTATCCTTTAAAAATCCTTGATTACAAAGTTCTTGTATTTGCTCAATGGCTGTTTCCTGCGGATAGTTTGAAAATACTTTTGCCTCCGTTTGTGTACCCGTTACTTTAATCACTCGTTTTCCCTCCTTCAAGGCAGATTACCAACAGGCTACCATTTTATGAACATTTGGGCAATGCATTTTCTGCGACAATTTTTTCTAAATGAATAAAAGGAGGATGTCCGTGGACATCCTCCTTTTCAAAGGTTATGAATAAATGGTTTGCATTCCCTTTCCAGCCACGGTCATCCATTCAAACTGACGTAATCTTACCTCAAACAGTGTTAATGGATCGCGGAACATCTCTGGATTGGTATTCAAATTCGTAAGCATTTCTTGGTTCACCCGTATTCCTGATTGCGCTTCTTCCGCTGAACGATTTAACAGCTGCAAGGGACTCTTGAAAAACAGGGTTACATCACGCTCCAGTGATCTTTCAAACAGTTCAAATTGCTGGAAAAACTGTTGATTCACGGCAGAGATGGTTTCAGTATAATCCTCATTTTCCACAAATGCTTTGTACTTATTAAAAAGCAGTGCTTTATTTTGTGATATGGCTCCGAACAATTTCCCAGCACTTTTTAATAAAAATTGAGACGGGGTTCTGCGGAGCAGGATATTAACAGTTTCCAACTGGAAACGACTCGTCATCCGGTCGGTATCGCGGTGCCAATCATCAATTACCTTAAAATCACAATCAAGCATAAGGCGTTCTTCTCCATACATCCGATTAAAGCTTTCTCCCATTTCATTCAGAAATTCCTGACTTTGATCAAGCTCCTCTTTACACCCATCAATCCATTCTTGCAACAAGCGGTAATATTTAGGCAGTATCGTCAGCTCTAAATACTCTTCTAGCTTTTTGTTCATCACATCATTAAGTTCTAAATGAATCTTGCTAAAATTACTGTCTTCTTTAATGAAGGAAGAACACTCTTGAAGCATTTTTGGAACAGACGCCGCAATATCTTTTTCAATCGTATCTTTGATGGCACGGTAAGACTGCACAACTGCTTTGTTTTTTTGAATCTCAGTATCCTTCAGTTGATTTACTGCACCTGTTAACTTCTGGAGCATTTCTTCATTCCAACGGACTGATTCTACCAGTTGATTTTCAACATCCACTCGTTTTTGCATCAGGCTGGCAATTGTTGTGCGAATATAGAACAATAGCTTCGCCAAACGTTTATCTTCGATATTTCTTGTATTTTTAATGGAATGAATAAACTCTTTTAAGTCTTTTAACTGCTGGCGGTTCTCATATTGTGAAGAAAAGGCGAACACGGATGCATCTGGTAAATACGACTGAATCCTCGCTCTTGTTTCATCATAGACAGTTATCGCTTCCTGCTCACTGACTTTCGTGTCCATCTTACTAAGCAGAAAATGCACTGGGATGTCCGGCGCTAACTCTTGAATTTTTGCAAGAACAGATCTTTCTTTATCTGTAAACGGTGCATTCGCATCGAGCACAAAGAGGACCGTATCAGCCAATTGCAGATTCTTCAATACTTCATAAGAATCATTATAGCTTCCTTTTAATCCCGGGGTATCAATGAGTGCGATCCTATTTTCCTGCAAAAAGGCATTTGGACGCTTAAATTCAATAATAGATTCCAATGCGTTGCGGCGGCGATCCATTCGTTCTTGGAAATCAGAAAAGCCCGATAAACTAGTAATCTCTCGATCAGTAATTTCCGTGATTTCTTCTTCCTTAGAGTCTTTAAACATGACCAGTGAAGAGGTTGAGCTATCCTGCAGATCTTCACCAAGAATCATATTAACAAACGTTGATTTTCCACTACCGCTTAACCCGGTAATAAGCAAATGGTGTGTGTCGAAATTCACTAATTGCTGAACAATCCATTGTACCCGATTATTCTCTCCCATCTCATTTGCTTGGGCCCAATTAATGATCGAATGAAAGAGTGTCAGGCACTCCTCAAGTTCGTCCATGTCTGATTCCGTTATACTAATTAATTTCTCAGCCTCACTAACAATCGACATACTTAAACTCGCTGGAAAAAGCTCATTCCATGAGAGAACGGCGGCAGCTGCCAAGACGACATTCTTACTGTCAGCAAGACGTAACCAATTCGTTAAGAGGTCTGGAATAAATTCCTGCAGATTTTTAATGAAGTACCTTCCATCAATAAGGCTAAAAAATGCTTCCTTATGTAGGCTTGAAAGCTCAGACAAGTTCGCATCCCGATTGATATCGAGGTTTAATAACACATGATTCATTTCCCTTATCCAAGTAAAATAGAACTCTTCATTGTTATAGCTATTCCAAAGAGCGGAAATAAGATTCTCGAATTTCTGATGATCTAAGCTAAATAAAAAATGAACAGCCTGGGAGAAATAACTCGGCAAATGACTTCTAGTCACACCGTTATCCACATACGAAATGATCATATCAAACCACTCTAATGAACCTGTTCGTATCGCTTCGTTTACGGCCAGTTCAATTGCATTGTTCCAATCTTGCTGCTCTTCAAAAAAAGTACGAGCGATCTCCGTAACGTTCGGGTAATCTGGATTTAAGTCAATGGTTTTTTTTATCACTGATAAGGCCATGTCAAGCTTTCCGCGCTCTATGTACAATGAAAATAACTGTAAGGCCACTTCGGTATTTAAAGTGAGATGATCACTTTCAATCGCACAATAAAGGTCTTCTGCCGTCGATAACAAACCTAACTGATAATAAGCATCCGCTGTGTTTTTCTTTGCCCATGGTTCAAGCTCATTGATTATATTTTCCCATTTAAAAATGGCAGCTTCATAATCTTTATGATGAAAATACACTTCCCCCTGTGCAAAGCGAATAGATGATAAATCAGGCAAATCCTTACACGCTTCTTCCTGAAACAGGTCACCAAGCACCTGGATTGGATGAATATTTTCATGTTCATTAATGAACATTTGGTAATAGGTCTTCTGTTTCAATTGTGTCTCTATTGTCATTTCTTTCCCTCCAATTACAACACTCTCTGTTATTCATATGGAAAAGAGCCATAATTATTCTATATACTATTCGACGGATTATCTGAATATTAGTCCCAATTATTACGATTCTACCAGAGGAATTTTTTAAAAGGATGTCAGTTGTATTTCAATTTGGAGACAAAAGAACATAACTACAAACACTTATTACATTTTATACGGCACTTATTACATATTTTCGGACTCTTATTACATTTTTTACGAAACTTATTACATATTTTTGGACTCTTACTACATACTTTTCGAGACTTACGACATTTACTGGATAACAATTGGAAATCGTTGATAAATTTTCCTAAACGAATCCTTAAATTACTAAGAAATAAGCCTGCCTGGAAATGGCAAGCTTATTGCCCTTCATTCTTATCTAGCAGACACCGTCTCTTCACTTATTGAATTCAAAACAATCTCGGAAAAGTAATGAACTGTCCTCATTTTTTCATTAAACAAGTAAGAAGATTTCCATGTTTCCTCTAAAAATATCTCCATGACCTTGATTGCGCGCGGGTCGCCACCTGCTGCCAGCTCAAGCGCCACGATACTTTCAAAAATTTTCACCATAAGCTCGGCAGCCTTTTTCGAGTGAAAGGTCTTTTGATCAGTTGATGCCGTCAGTAATGATTTTGATAGATTCTGTAATTGAATCAACTTATTTTCTACTAAATACGTCCATTCAGACGGCAAATGGGCTACCCCCCGTAGGCGTTGACTCATCTCATCTAAAAACAGTTCATCCGCTTTAAACTTCTCAATTAACCGCAGGACCTCCAACCCTAGAATATTAGCTGTTCCTTCCCAGACAGTCAGTACTTGGGCATCCCGTAACAATCTTGGGGTGACAAAGTCTTCGATATACCCATTCCCACCGTGCATTTCGATCGCTTCGTGTGAAAAGTGAATCGCTTGTTCTGCTGTTTCTTTTTTCAAAAGAGCAATGTAGAGACGATTCAGAATGGTCTCCTTTTGGCTCGCTTGATTGTTCATGACCCTTTCAAACAATGGAAGATACGTAAATACGGTGCGGGTTTCAATTTCCAACTTAACGGCGAGCCTCGATAGTGTATCCTTGATCATTGGATAGTTAGCGAGCTTACTTCCAAATGCATCTCTTCTAAAAGCATAGTCCTTTGCTTCACGATAAGCCCTTCTCATAATTCCTAAGGAGGCAACGGCATTACAAACTCTTGATAGATTAAGAGCTTCCATCATATAGTAGAAACCCTTCGCTGGATCTCCAACCACAAAAGCATCTGCACCATCAAATTCAACTTCAGCGGAAGGGACGGCCCTGACACCTAGTTTATCCTTTAAGCGGCGAATCCGGATTCCATTTAGCGAGCCATCCTGTTTCCGCCATGGTACGGCAAATAAAGTCAGCCCTTTCGTTCCGGCCGGTGCACCTTCTTTCCGCGCTAAAACCATGGCCACCCCGCACATACCGGCATTTGAAGCAAAGTATTTTTCTCCAAATAGTTTAAAATGATCTCCTGATTCCACTGCTTTCGTTTCATTTGCACCGACATCCGATCCCCCTTGGCGCTCTGTTAAGAATGTTGCCCCTTCATAGAGAGGAACTTCACCAGTTGAGAGGACATGCGGCAAGAACCGTTCCTTCACTTCGTCAGAGGCATACTGGTTAAGTAAATAGGCAGTAGCCATTGACAATGTAACAGGACAGTAAAATCCTGGTTCCGTTTGTGAAAGCAGATACCCTTGGGCATAGGAATAAATGTAATTCCCCTTTTCCCCGAGTGAGGGAATTTCTTTATGAACATAGCCGACAATTCCGGTATTATATGTTTCTTCAACCGTTCGCAGGTAACCTTCGTTCACCCATACCTCAGAAACGTCTTCACCATACGCATCATACTTGTTTAAGCGAGGCTGTCCTTCCCTGTCCGTAAACCTGGCCCGAGAGTCAATGACAGTAGCGCATTTCTCACCAAAGGCTGTCAGTTCGTTGTCAGCAAACTCGAAAAAGGCAGGATCGAGTAACTCTTTAAGCAGCGATTGAAACGGCAAATCTTCCTTATAAAAATTCAACTTGGAAAACCTCCTCTTTTTTTCAGAATAATCAATAAATTAAGTATACCACTTTCCTATCTTATTAAAAATAAAGATAAGTTTATTTTTGGACATTCTTTCCTTTTCATCAGCATTCAAAGTATAATTGGTTCAAAAACCTTAAGGAGAAATCTAAGTTGGAAAAGGATCAAGCTATATTTTTAGCTAACTTAATCGAAAACTCAAATACAGCGACCTTTGAGATAAAAAAACTTAAAATATCAGATGGAAGTTTAGTGAAGTTTCATCAATGGACAAATGGGAAACCCACGATTGCAGCTTATGAAGTAACTAGGCCAGATAACGAAACTGGCTATTACTTTGTATTCATTGACTGGCATCGAAATGACAATTATTATTTAGTCCTCTACGCACATAATCGGTCCACTACCTGTGCTGAGATACGTCAAATTCAAGAAATAGACGGATCTCTACATATTGTCTGGACATACAAGCCTTTCAAACGAGACGGAAAAAATGATCAAAGAAAAGCTTATTTTAAACAAATGTTTGGTTCGACAACCATTCAAATCAAACTGCCCTCTTCGGCACTTGAAATAGATATATTTTTGGAACAATTATTTAAACTATGTCAAAACCGGGTAAAAGCAGACCGGATTGTTGAAGTCTTTGATTTTGAATAAGGATTGGAGAGATGAGGTTGTCTATATATAAAAACTGTCAAAGCTGTGGAATGCCGTTAGCAAAAGATGAGCTTGGGGGCGGAACAGAAAAGGACGGAACAAAGAGCACCAAGTATTGCAGCCACTGCTATGAGAATGGAGAATTCACTTTACCCAATATTACAGTGGAAGAAATGAAAGACAGAGTGAAAGAAAAGATCGTGGAATTCGGTATGCCGAAGTTTATCGCCGGGATGTTTACAAGGAACATTCCGAAGTTGGAAAGATGGAATCAAGGAAAATAAATCAGAGGAAAGGGAGGCTTCAGGCCTCCCTATTAGTTATAAAACTTTACTTAAAAACGCCTTGGTCCGCTCTTCTTGGGGAGAATCAAATAATTCACTTGGAATATTTTCTTCCACAACCAAACCGCCGTCCATGAAAATTACTCGGTCACCGACCTCTTTTGCAAAGCCCATTTCATGGGTCACGACTACCATCGTCATACCTTCTTTGGCTAGGTCCTTCATTACCTCCAGTACCTCACCAACCATTTCAGGATCAAGTGCTGAAGTCGGCTCATCAAAAAGCATGATCTTCGGCTCCATTGCCAGTGCCCTTGCAATCGCAACCCGCTGCTTTTGCCCGCCGGATAAAGAGTCTGGATAGGCGTCTGCCTTATCCTCTAGGCCAACTTTTCGTAAAAGGTCGATTGCTTTTGCTCTTGCCTTCTCGATTGGCACATTTTTTACTTTCCTTGGAGCGAGCATTATATTTTGAATCACTGTTTTATGTGGAAATAAGTTAAATTGCTGAAAAACCATGCCCACATCCGTCCTGATTTTATTGATATCCGTTTTTTTATCGGTAATATCAATTCCCTCTATCAAAACATGTCCATCTGTAATCGTCTCTAACAAATTTATGCAGCGGAGAAAGGTGGATTTACCTGAACCAGATGGGCCAATGACAACAACTACCTCTTTAGGCTTAACCGTTACGTTTATATCTTTAAGGACTTCATTCTTTCCAAATGACTTTTTTAAATTTTTAACGTTAATCATTCTGTGGCCAACCTTCTTTCAAGTCGGGATAACAGTAAACTTAAAGAAAAAGTTAAAACAAGATAAATAAGGGCGGCGGTAATATACGGCTCCCATGCACGATAATATTGTCCCTGCATCGCTTGTCCCCAATACATGAGTTCCTTTACAGCAATGATCGCTGCTAGGGATGAATCTTTAATTAAGACGATAAACTCATTACCTAAAGGAGGAATCATTCTTTTAAGAGCTTGAGGGAGAATAACAAATCGCATAGCCTGTACATGATTCATCCCTAGTGAACGTGCTGCTTCCATCTGTCCTTTATCAATCGATTGAATTCCAGCTCTAAAAATCTCGGCAACATAAGCCGCCGAATTTAATGAAAGGGCAGTAATGGCGGCAATAATCCCATTTGTTTCACCTACAAAAAGCGGGACAAGCCCAAAATGAACTAATAATATTTGTACTAATAATGGCGTCCCGCGGAAAAACGTAATATAGCAGTTGAACGGGAAGGCAATCCATTTATTTTTCGTCAATTTACCCAATCCAATAAACAAACCTAGTAAACACCCAATTATGATGCTTACAAGCGAAAGGCCGATGGTTAGCAGCGTTCCTTTTGCAAAAAATGGAGCATATTCAGCAAGTATGTCCCAACGAATATCCATCATGAGTCCCCCTAAAAAAATCCTACATAAAAGATGTACACTATCTTTAATAAAGGCTATTTTTGACCTTATAAAGCTCCAAAAGTAACAAAGTTTACGAAAAGAGCCTTAACAAAAATTGCGCAACTGCTTTTTACGAAGCGTTACGCAATTTTATCTCAGCTATTATTGTTGTGCTTTAATATCTGTTAACTCAGGATCTACCTTAAACCATTTTTTGTAGATTTTCGCGTATTCCCCATTTTCCATAATTCCTTTAATCGCTTTATCAAAGTCAGCCTTTAGCTTGCTGCCCTTTGGAAATAAGAGCCCATAATATTCCTTTTCGAACGCAGCTGCATCTTCAATGATAACAAAATTCTCATTAGGATTATTTTTTACATATTCCTCAATAACCGTATTGTCAGCAACAACAGCATCCGCACCGCCGCCTTTTAGCTCCATGATTGCAAGATTATTATCTTTAAATTTTTTAAGATTTTTAGATTCTGTACCTAGAAGTTTCTCAACGGCTTCCTGACCAGTTGTTCCATTTTGCACGGCAACCCTTTTGTCCTTTAAATCCGCGGCACTTTTTATACTGCTCCCTTTAGGAACCATAATTTTATTGGTAGATAAAAAGTAAGGGACTGAAAAGTCATACGTTTGTTTTCGTTTATCGTTAATCGTGATTGCTGAGATTCCAGCATCAGCTGTTTTACCTTTAATTTCTACAAATAATGGATCCCAGCCTACATGCTTGACGTTAATTTTATACCCTGCTTCCTTGGCTACTGCATTAATAAAGTCAACATCAAATCCGACGACTTCCCCTTTATCTTGGTATTCAAATGGTGCGTAGGCTGCATCTGTTACCACTTTCAATGTCTTCTTTTCTCCGGATCCCTCTGTTTTACTCGTTCCACAAGCGGATAGAACTAAAAGTAAGGCTACCATCAAAATAGTTGAAACTAATTTAAATTTCTTCATCCCTACAGACCTCCATTGTTTTCTCTAAAAAGTATTTTTTTAAAATTTTGATAATATTATGAATATAAATGATTATAACCTGTTTTGATTCTTTATTCAATATTTTAAATATTTTACTATATTAGTACTGTAATAAGATGAAGGTTTAACGTATTAGTATAACAATTACCTAATTTCCATTTTATTAAAACTAAAGAATTTGTTTACATAGATCGCCTAATCAATAATTGGAGGATGCACTGGTGTTCTTAGGAATCTCCTTCTTCAAACAACCGTACGGGTGTTAAGGAGCGGTAGTTCAATTCCTTAAGAGTATATACCCAGAAAGCCAGAGACAGTTTATGGGCATTCGCCGTTACTTCTCCCAAACACCTACATAATCTATAGGGTATTTACCACATAAGGAGAGATGCCTAAATGAATCCGTATGGTTATTATCAAATGCCTCAAATGCCGATTGATTATACTGCCTATGTTCAACCAGAACAAATGAATTACTATGGTCAACCAGAACAAGTAAATTACTATGAGCAAACTGAACAATTTAATCCCTATGTCCAGGGTGAGCAATTTAATCCCTATATGCCAGAACAATATGATCCAGCAAGACAGCCACAGCAAATTGAACGCAGGCTGAATCAGTTGGAGAGGGCCAACGAGCGGCAAGAACGGGATATCAATCAACTACAACGTCATGTAGCCCAGATCGATCGCAGACTCCAACGAGTGAATCAACGTCTACGTGTCTTGGAAAGAAGATTCAACATCCCATTCACTCCATTCGACGGAGAATATTAAGAGAAATTCCAAAGAACCGGGCAGATGTCCGGTTCTTTTTAATATTAAAAAATACTTCGTAAGATTTTTTTACCAACTTGAAGGATGACTTTAAAAATACTGTCAGTTTATCTTACAAAAATCCTGACAAGGAGCGAAAATTCAGTTAACTTTTCATTATAAACCACGAAAGAAAGGAAGATTTCAAATGTATCGAAGAAATGATATTAAACTAGCTGAAAGAATCCTTCAATTAGATAAATTAAGAGATGAGTTGTATGAAGAACTCATGAAAACAATGGGGTCAAAGGCAAATGAACTTTTAAGGAGACTTCAAAATTATTAATTCCAGTTTGAAAGGGGTGAAAAAAGTTGGCAACTCATTTGCGTAAAGGACTTGAACGCCTTAGGAAGTTTTATATAAAGAAGTTATTAGAGACAGGTGCTACTGATTCTTCTGTTCACGAACTTCATTCCCTTACCTTCTCTGAACTGGAAAGTTTATATAATAAAACATTCTCCCCTGCAAAATCATAATCAATTACTCCATAGTTACTTATTCTGACAAACAAGCAAAATAGTATGAAAAACTAGTACGACGTGAGATAATCTAACATACAATGATACTATGGAATAGAAAAATATTAATTACTGTAAACAATAGGGTGTGGTGAGCGACAAAAATGGGAAAAGACATCTCATACAAAGATAAAAAGGTAATTACAATCGGTATTGTCAGGGATCTCACAGGTCTTTCCGAACGGCAAATACGTTACTACGAAGAACGAAAGCTTATTTTCCCTGAAAGGTCTGCTGGTGGCAGCCGTAAGTTTTCCTTTTCAGATGTTGAATTGCTGATGGAAATAGCCAATAAAATTGAAGATGGCATCCAAACACATGACATTAGGAAAGAAATGCTCAGGGAACAAAAGAAACACAACCAAGAAGAGGTTCGCAGGCAGATGATCCAAGGACAATTAAATGCCCATTTTGGTTTACGAAAAAAATAATGTACCTTCTGCCCCATTCCTTATATAAGTGATGGGGTTTTCTTCACTCTTTCCTCCCCTGCCGAAAAACCATGTTAGATAATCTCCCAAACTTATAGAAACCAATCTAGAATCATGTAAGAATACAAACATATCAAATGTTAAGAATATTAACATCACATAAAAGGGGGAGAAAAAATGGATACTACATTTTTAATGAATAGTCTGTGGGTGATGGTGGCAGGTGTACTTGTCATCTTAATGATTGGAGGTTTTATCCTCCTAGAAACAGGTTCAACCAGAATGAAAAATGCAGGACATATCGCAGGCAAAACAATCCTTACGTTTGGAATCGGATCAATCGTATTTTGGGCAGTAGGATATGGATTAATTTTTGGTAAAGGAAATCCACTGATTGGCTTCTCAGATTTCTTTTATTCAGGTTATGACATTGATGGCTTGCCATTGTCAGGTGCCGTTTTCTTCTTATTCCAATTAGCATTTGCCGGTATTTCATTAACCATTGCGTTCGGAGGCTTTGCAGAACGAGCTAAATTAGGTGCTTATCTGGTATTTGCTTTACTTTTCTCAGTCATTGTCTATCCTCCCATTGCACACTGGATTTGGGGCGGAGGTTGGTTAGCAGAGCATGGTAAACAAGATTTCGCCGGTTCTACCGTAGTTCACTTAACAGGTGCAATGGCAGCTCTTGCAGCTACGATTCTATTAAAACCACGTATTGGGAAATTTAACAAAGATGGCTCGGCCAATAATCTTGCTGGTCATAACCAAGTGTTTACTGCATTAAGTGTATTACTATTATGGGTTGGTTGGTTTGGTTTTAATGCTGGTAGCACATTAACTGTTGATAAAGCATTCTTCGGATTTGTTGCCGTTAATACTAATTTAGCCGCAGCAGCAGGGACCATTGCTGCGATGATTGTTTCTTGGATTGTTCTTGGTAAAGCTGATGTTCCAATGATGCTAAACGGAGCCTTGGCAGGATTAGTCGCTATTACTGCTTCTTGTGCATTTGTAGATACATGGGCCGCTGTCTTAATCGGCTTTATCGCAGGAATTCTTGTATTTTACAGCATTCGCTTCTTTGAAAACAGAGGCATTGATGATCCAATTGCTGCTCTATCCGTACATGGAGCTGCCGGTGTCTGGGGAACTTTATCAAATGGTTTCTTTGCCACAAAAGAATTAGCAACAGTCGGAAAGCCAGGATTGTTTTACGGCGGCGGTTTACACCAACTTGGCGTTCAAGCAATGGGCGTTGTCACCTGTGCCGCTTTCGCCTTTATCGTCTCCTTCATCTTGCTGGCACTTATGAAAAAATTCATGAATGGTTTGCGCGTTACGGAAGAAGAAGAGATTATGGGATTAGATTTAAGCGAACACGGAAGCTACGGTTATCCAGAATTACTGAAGGCAGAACAAACAAAATCATTATAAATTGCAGTTAATGAAGTGTGCAACGCCTTTTGAGGCTTGCACGCTTTATGTATTTTTAAAGCAGGAGGTGAAAAACATGAAATACGATACCTACTCAGCGATTGCCGAATTTAGAAAAACCCACATAAAGGAAGCAGCCAAAGATCACTTTCAATTAAACCAACTCCATGACAACATAATCAAACAGATTCTGGAAATTTCACTGAAGGAAATTCTTGAACGGTATGGTCCCCCACCCTCTCTCTTCTCTTTCTTTGTAATGGGGAGTGCCGGCCGCTTCGAACAATCGGTTTGGAGCGATCAGGATCATGGCATCATTTACCTTGATTCAACGGCTGAAGCAAAAGCATATTTTCTGTCATTAGGAAAGGAAGTTTCAAAAGGTCTCTATCAGGTTGGGTATCCTTATTGCGATGGCGGTGTGATGTCGGGCAATCCATTCTGGTGTAAAGCACAATCCGAATGGGAGAAACAAATACTGAACTGGACAGCCGAAGCGTCATGGGAATCGTTACGCTACCTCTTGATTTTTATTGATGGACGCTCTTTTTATGGCCAGCATCAACTGATGGAACAACTAAAAACATTTGCGTATCAAACCGTGCAAAAAGAACAATTACTTGCAAGAATTTATAAAAACACACTTCATTTTAAAAAAGGAATTGGTGTATTAGGTCAGATTTTAGTGGAGCCCCATGGTGTACATAGTGGATCTCTAAATCTTAAGGAGACCGCCCTATTCCCTTATATCAATGCGGTTCGACTTTTGGCAATGAGAGATAATGTTCTGGAAACATCTACCCTTTCAAGGCTCGATAAACTACAAATTCAGGACAAAGATCAATTTAAAACGATGTTTTTAAAACTGTTAAACTATCGTCTTCAATATGCCAGCCATACGGATTATGAATCAGGTCACTATTTACCGGCGGATAAACTGACAAAAGAGCAAAGGAATGAGGTGAAAGACATCATTCGAAATGGTGTGGCCCTTCACCAATACGCTGGAAAACTTATCGACAAAGGAGGGATAACATGAAAATCAATGATTTAGCTCAATACTTCAGGCAAATCTCCGGTAAGGTTAGTTCTAATATTTACGCGGGAATTCAAGGACAAGTCAATCCACAGCAAATTTCCTTCATTCGACAACTTCAAAAAGAAATGAAAGGAAAAAACAACTTAGACACCCCGCTTAACGAATTAGAGGTAGTCGTATTTGACTTAGAAACTACTGGGTTCTATCCAGAAAAAGGTGACTATGTCCTTTCAATTGGAGCCGTGAAAATGGTGGGACAGCAGATGGAGGTCAATGATACTTTTTATTCACTGGTAAAGTCAGACCTTCCATTAAACGAAGAAATTTCAGCTTTAACCAATATTCACGAGGAACAACTACGTGATGCTCCTCCTGCCAGGGATGTCTTACTACAATTTTTTAACTATGCACAAAGTCATATTCTTGTCGCACATCACTCTAAACATGAAAAGTCCTTTATGCAGAAAATGACATGGGACCTCTTAAAAACAAGATTTGAACATCGAATCATCGATACATCCTTCTTAATTCGACTATCTGACACTTACATGAAATCATTACCTCTTGAAGAAGTATGCTATGAATGTGGGATTGCCATAAAAGATCGTCACCATGCACTAGGAGATGCCATAATGACAGCGCAAATTTGGGGCAGCTATTTACAGCGGGCTCAAAAAAACGGATATAGTAATTTACGGGAAGTATATGAACATCTGGCTAAGCTTTGAGTCTAAAAAACACTATTTCAAACTAGTGTTTTTTTGTAAAAGTTTAGTAGCTTTCAATACGAAATCTAATCGACTTTTAAACACCTCCATGTTACTTACCTCTGAATATCGCCCCCGTTATGATCCCTAACACGAACAAAATAACTTAAAAATAAAAAAATTTTAAAAAACTTTTTTTTGCCGTTTTCCTTATTACGACAATGATGTAAACGCTAACAATTTTTTTGATTTATTTGAATTGTCAGATTTCTATATTGACCATGTTTTCGATTGGTTGTATGATTATCGAAAATAATCATCAATTCATTAACTGCCAAAGCTCTTCATCATTTGGAGAAGGGGTATGGCAATTCTTTTTAAAAAATTTGTTTAGTCATTTAAAGCGGTCTATCACAAAAGAGGAGTGGTTAGGTTGGGGAGTCAATGGATTTTCCTTGACGGTAAATTCGTCAAGAAAGAGGATGCTGTAGTTTCAGTTTTTGATCATGGTTTTTTATATGGTGATGGAGTATTTGAAGGCATACGCGTTTATAGTGGAAACGTCTTTAGACTTGATGCTCACCTAAAAAGACTATTTGAATCAGCACAATCCATTATGCTGAATATTCCATATACACATGGGGAAATGACGCAATTAATCGTCGATACAATCAGAAAAAATCAGCTAGAAAGCGCCTATATTCGTGTCGTTGTTTCTCGTGGAAAAGGAAATCTCGGCCTAGACCCTTCATCCTGCTCGAAGCCAAGTGTCATTATTATTGCTGAAGAATTGTCCATGTTTCCTAAAGAGTATTACGAGCGTGGGATTAAAATTGCATCCGTTGCAAGCCGTAGAAATCGCCCGGATGTTTTAAGCCCACAGGTTAAATCACTTAACTATTTAAATAATATTCTTGTAAAATTAGAGGCCAATCAAGCGGGCGTTGAGGAAGCATTAATGCTTAATGACCAAGGCTATGTTACCGAAGGTTCAGCTGACAATATCTTCATTGTAAAAAATGGTGTCATATTTACCCCGCCAGTTTACCTGGGCGCATTAGAAGGAATTACGCGCAACGCCATTATTGATGTAGCGAGAGCTAGAGGCTTTGAAGTTCGAGAATCTCCATTCACTCGTCACGATGTCTATGTGGCTGATGAAGTGTTCTTAACCGGTACAGCCGTTGAGGTAATCGCAGTAATTGATGTGGACAAACGAAAAATTAGTGATGGAAAACCCGGCGAGGTTACCAACATTCTATTAGAGGAATTCAGGAAAATTGTAACAACAGACGGTGTGGCTTGTTACCCAGAAAGAGCAAATCACGCGATCGTCAGTTAGGAGATAAATAAATGCGTAGCGATATGATTAAAAAGGGAATTGACCGTGCACCCCACCGAAGCCTTTTATATGCAACAGGGGTAAAAACGAGTGACCTTGAAAAGCCGTTTATCGGCGTCTGTAACTCGTTTATTGAAATTATTCCAGGACATAAACACCTTAATCATTTCGGTGAGATTGTAAAAGAAGCTATCCGTGAAGCTGGTGGTATTCCTTTCGAATTTAATACGATTGGTGTCGATGACGGCATAGCAATGGGCCATATTGGGATGCGCTATTCCCTTCCAAGCCGTGAGATTATCGCCGACAGTGCCGAAACTGTCATAAATGCTCATTGGTTTGATGGAGTTTTTTACATTCCAAACTGTGACAAGATTACACCAGGAATGTTAATGGCTGCTGCACGAACCAACGTCCCTTCTGTCTTTGTATCAGGCGGACCGATGGAAGCGGGTGTTTCTCCATCAACAGGAAAGAACCTTTCCCTCACTTCAGTATTTGAAGGTGTCGGGGCTTACCATAATGGAACCATCAGTCAGCAGCAGCTGCTAGACATTGAAACAAATGCCTGCCCTACTTGCGGATCTTGTTCAGGGATGTTTACAGCAAACTCAATGAACTGTCTAATGGAAGTATTAGGAATGACTGTTCCGGGTAACGGAACAATTGTTGCAACTTCAGATGAGAGGCATGAATTAATTCGTCAAGCGGCTAGACATTTAATTGAATTAGTAAAAAAGGATATTCGACCGCGTGACATTATTACTAGAGAAGCAATTGATAATGCCTTTGCCCTAGATATGGCGATGGGTGGATCAACGAATACAGTGCTTCATACATTGGCAATTGCCAACGAAGCTGGGATTGAATACGATTTACGTGAGATTAACAAAATTGCCGAAAGAGTTCCTTATCTGGCAAAAATTATGCCAGCATCCGATTATTCAATGGAAGATATTCATCATGCAGGCGGTGTTAGTGCCATTATTAATGAACTTTATAAAGTAGAAGGCGCCTTGCATGATAACTGCTTAACCATTACAGGTAAAACTCTTTCAGAAAATGTGAAGGAAGCAACAATCACGAATGAAAATGTCATCCGGACAAAAGACAATCCATATAGCCCAGTTGGTGGACTATCCATCCTATATGGAAACATTGCTCCAGATGGCAGTGTAATCAAGGTTGGTGCCGTTGATCCTTCGATAAAAACCTTCCTGGGTGAAGCGATTGTTTTTGAATCCCAGGATGATGCACAAGAAAACATCAATAATGGTACTGTTCAAGCCGGACACGTTGTAGTTATCCGCTATGAAGGTCCAAAAGGCGGACCAGGAATGCCTGAAATGCTTGCTCCTACTTCAGCAATTATGGGTCGTGGATTAGGTAAAGAAGTTGCCCTAATTACAGATGGACGCTTCTCGGGTGCCAGCCGTGGAATTTCCATTGGTCATATCTCACCAGAAGCAGCAGAAGGCGGACCAATTGCCCTTGTTGAAAATGGTGACAAAATCTTAATCGACTTAGAAGCACGCACCATTGACCTTCTTGTTGATGATGAAGTTTTAGCCGAACGACGGAAGGCATGGGTGAAACCAGAGCCTAAAATCAAAACTGGTTATCTTGCAAAATATGCAAAACTCGTAACATCTGCCAACACAGGCGGGATCATGAAATTCTAATATATTCTTACCAATGGGAATAAGTAGTACCCCTCCCCTTCTCTTAGGAAGTTAAGGTGCTAAAGCGTTAAATGGAAATCATTTGACAATTAAATATCCATAAATCGATGACGGGAATAAAGGAATAAGAATTCGTATTTTCAGAGAGCTGGGGTTGCTGGAAGCCCAGTAATACAACTTATTCTGACATCATCCCTGAGTGTTAAGCCGAACAATCATTAATTAAGTAGGCTTAATCGGGTGTCCATATCTTTGAACACCTGTTACCAAAAGAAGCGTATCTATATTTTTTGATGCGCTTCATAAGGCAGTATTCGTAAGGATGCTGTAAAAACGGGTGGTACCGAGAAAATGAAAGGCCTTTTCTCCCCGATTATTCTGCTTTTGATCTTATTGACTGCAGTCTATTCCGGGAGAATAGGGCCTTTTTTACTATGTTTAAGCATTAGCAGTGAATTTTCTGCAACCAAGCAATTTTTCAATACCGAGGCTTGAAACGAATTTTAAAAAAATTCAATCATCCGTAAGGAGGGATTACAACGTGAAAGTAGAAGCAAAAAAGCTTGATGTCCAAACAACTATAGAGCCAAGAACCGGTGCAGACCTTCTCATCGACTTACTGAAAAAAGAGGGTGTGGAAACTCTGTTTGGATATCCCGGAGGGGCCGTCCTACCAATCTACGATGCCATCTACCGCGCCCAGGGTACAATCGAGCATATTCTCTTCCGACATGAACAAGGAATGATCCATGCGGCTGAAGGGTATGCCCGAGTTACCGGTAAACCTGGAGTCGTTCTTGCCACCTCAGGTCCTGGGGCAACCAACCTTGTGACAGGAATAACTGATGCAATGATGGATTCCCTGCCGCTTGTTATATTCACAGGTCAGGTTGCACGAAGTGTCATTGGAACTGACGCCTTCCAAGAGGCTGATGTTATGGCGATTACAACACCAATTACCAAACATAACTTTCAGGTTCAATCTATCGAGGACTTACCACGCATCGTAAAGGAAGCTTTCCATATTGCTTCTACCGGGCGGCCAGGGCCAGTCTTAGTCGATGTCCCGAAAGATATTTCCGCCGGATTATTAACGGAAGAACCTGAAGAAGCGAGCATTAATTTACCTGGATACCAGCCAACAACAAAGCCAAATCCATTGCAGATTAAAAAGCTTGCCGATTCCATTTCAAGGGCAATTAAGCCTGTAATCCTTTCAGGCGCCGGTGTTCTTCACGGAAGAGCATCAGCCGAATTAACTGCTTTTGCGGAAAAGCACCAAATCCCTGTGGTCACCACTTTACTTGGACTTGGTACCTTTCCTGCAGATAACCCACTCTCGCTGGGAATGGGTGGAATGCACGGAACATATGCAGCGAACACGGCTGTTTACGAATGTGATCTGCTTATCAACTTTGGAGCCCGATTCGATGATAGACTAACAGGAAATCTTAAACACTTCGCCCCATTTGCGAAAGTTGCCCATATTGACATCGACCCGGCCGAAATTGGTAAAAATATTCCAACACTTATTCCTATTGTTT
>Ga0209795_10000610_pt1 | contig 26033 bp, 37 predicted proteins | sample AgamicOrMarz_FD_187166 | JGI IMG/M metagenome (GOLD analysis project Ga0209795, IMG submission 187166) | Agave microbial communities from Guanajuato, Mexico - Or.Ma.rz (SPAdes) (version 2) | ecosystem: Host-associated > Plants > Phyllosphere > Phylloplane/Leaf | place: Guanajuato, Mexico...
GTCATTGATATTGATCCGTTGAATAAATCTATAATTTGCACGGATGCATTTTATAATAATATGACGTTGAAATTTATTGATATTATTGATGCAAAATGAAAAAAGGCCGCCCAACAGGACGGCTTTTGTTGTTTACTTCTTAATATACTCGTAATACCACTTTCCATCTGGTCGAGTATCCATCCACCAAGTGATCTTATCTAATTCAGCGTTGGGTAATACATCAGTTTGTAAGTACGCTATACCAGTTGATGGATCAGAAATAACTTGTCCTTTAGTTCCACGCTCGGCCATAGCATTTAATACTTCTGGAACCAATGAGACGCCAAAACCACCAGATTTAACATATTGATAACCGCCATTAGAAACGTTTTGTTCTGGCTGATTCACTTCCGTAAACCAAGATAATGGTTTACTTCCAATTAATTCATTCAAGTCACACTTACCGATACCAGGTACATTCCCTGTTTCAGTGTATTGCCAAATATCGCATGGATATGCTGGTTTCTTCCCACCATAACGTGGAATCCATACAAAGTCAGCAACCACATTTGCCATTCCGAATGGAGCATACATATGATGGCCAACATATAAACCAACTTTTTGAGCGCCTAATCGGCGTAATTCATCAATAAAAGCTTGCGCGCCCGCTCTCATATCATTCATTGTTTTCACTTCAACATCTGCAACCCAGACTGTCGCACTCTTGTCTCCACGGTTCCAGAAGTCACGAGCTTCTATACGTGCATCATTTTCAGAAACGAAACGACAGAATGCATAGTTTCCAAAAGGGATATTACGAGCTTTCATGGCAGCGACGTAAGATTTGTACACTGGATCAACATAGTTAGAGCCATCTTGCACTCGAGCAATAACGAAATCTAGATGTTTTGCTGCTGTATCCCAATCAGGATTGCCATTCCACTTAGACATATCAACAATATAACCCATTATTTATCCACTCCTTTGTTTTGTTTATCTGCAAACCATTTGCCAGCTGTAGGGTTAGATACAACACCTGCAGCAATCAAAATGTATAGCATCATATCCACGTACTCTTGATATCTTCCTAGATTAAAATGAGGGACAGTATCCATTAATACCATCCCTAACAGCGCGAACAACGCTACCCACAATCCATAATTCTTGAATTTCTCTTGCATCGCTATTTCCTCCGTTTCCTTGTATCAGAACGTTTTATTTTCGCTTCAATTTCACTTGCTACACTTTCCAGTAACCATGTTGGAATCCATTTGTCCCAGCCGACACGAACACAATTAGCGGTGAAACTATTGAAAATGTGATATGTTAAACCGCCAGTTACCATAAAGAAAAAGAAATCCGGTAACTTGAATGCGATATCAAACATGTGAGCCAAACAGGGCAATAAAAAAAGCACCACGGTACGCGCGATGCCTTCTACTCCATATGCTGATGAATATGATCCATCTAATTTAGACGCCTTGCTTCCAGTAATCCAATCTAACGCTACTACCATCATAAGAATGAATATCCAAATTAAATTCGCTTTTCCGTACACCAGACTTAAGAATGTTCCTACTCCGCCGCTCACAAGTGAAGCAGCCTTAAATTGTGCTGTATTAAAAACATCGATTATGTTGAGACTCCTGAAAATATCATTAACTCGCTCCAATTGTTCACCTCCTTTTAAAATAAAAAAAGAGAGATAGATATCTCTCTTTTACTTCTATCTCATTATTTTTTTAAGTCAATTATTATATAATGGTCTGTATCTACAGGATATACGGTCAAATTTGCCACTGTAAATTGATAATCACTATGTTCTTCGTGAATCATTTTAGAATCATTTACAGTATACGCTTTCTTCAAACCGAAACTTTCATACTTTTCTACATCTTTTTCTTGGCATTCGACTTCAATATAAGACCTTTCTTTGTTGAGAACGAGCGTAATATCTACACTTCTTAAAAAAGCAAGTGGTTTACCTTCCCCTCTGATTGTAACCATCGTATTACATGTAATGCTTTCCCCTAATGACTTGAAGGATTTTCTTAATGCTTCTATACTTTCGTCTTTTACACTTTCACTTACCTTATTGTTCATATCTTCTCATCCCTTCATTTAAGCCTAATTAAATTATAATAGAAATGATACTTTTGAACAAAAGGAAAAAATGCAAATTTAATTTCTATCTAAGATTCGTATTTCATTAAACTTGTATGGATTCACCAGTTGATTCCAGAACTGTATTGCTATCTCCGCCTTCTGAGGATTCTTCAGTTGCTGGCGGTTCAACCGGGTCTGTCGGTTTCTCTGGTTCTGTTACTGGTGGTAGTTCCGGCTCTTTTGGTTCTTCTTTCACAGGAACGACTTGTTTTACATCGATTCGAGAGAAGATGTATTCACCAATTACGACTGTAATGGTATTACTATTGTTCAATTGTTCATTTAAGTAGATTGGATCATAATCGTTTGTTACAATTTCAATTTCTTTTCCACCGTTTGTATGAACCTTTAACTTCTTAGTACCTTCCACAGCAGGTAAATTGATTGGCAAGATACGTTTTACATCTATTCGTTGAATAATAAAATCACCGATAAGCACGGTGATTAGGTCATTACTATTTAATTGTTCGTTTAGCACCTGTGCATCGTATTTTTCGGCTTTTACTATATGTTTCAATCCGCCTTGTGTATGGATTTCGATTGTTTGCATATGTTATCAATCTCCTTCTCTATTTTTAATCATTTATCTTAATACGTACCGCCACTTCTGGACTGAATAAACAGTCTCCCTGTAACAGTAGCGTTTATTCTAGCTAAACTATTTGGTGTTATTTTAATTTCAACATAACGACCTCGTTGAAGTTTCCCATCAGAATCCTTTGCTAAATAAGGAATCAAATTAATATCTTGTCCTCTTATCGAATCAAACGGTAATGTATTACCATCTACTTCAATTGTTACTTTTGATGGGGTTTGATATAATTCGAAAATCCCAAACTCAATTTCGTGTGTATGGTCCGGTAATGTTATGCTATGTGTATGATTTGGAATACTGATATCGTGCGTATGATTTGGAATACTGATGTTATGGCTATGGTTTGGGATACTGATATTATGACTATGATCTGGTAACGAAATATCATGTGTATGATTACCACTAGAACCGTGTGTGTAAAAACTAGATCCAGTTCCTTTTGCATAAAAGGAAGCCGCTGTATTTCTCCCCGGATCAGAAAAAGCTGTATACAATCCTATTGTTACAGGCTCAGCAGGAACAATTCCGCCTCCGTGAAACATTTTATGGACATGATCTCCTCCACCACTCGATGCTCTTACCGTACCACCGCCAGCACTCGTTGAACCGACAGTCGCACCTCCTGAGGTTGTGGAACTTACATTAGCGCCACCCGCTTGAGTTGAACCAACTGTTGCTCCGCCAGCTGAAGTCGAACCTACAACCGCACCGCCACCTTTAATAGCACGTTCAAATGCTCTAAATCTTAATATCTCAAATGTCAGTAACAATTCATTCACATTTTTTACATCGTTAGGTATTTGAAACCTAATAACGGCCGGATGTTCGGGGTCACAATTATCCTGAAAGTCTCGACTATCGATGTTTGTTGTCCCTTGAGAATATACTTCATTGACTTTCTGGCGTTTTTCGATATCTGCTTGTATTGTGCCTAAATCAGTTACTTTATTTTCTAACACAAGCTTTACATCAAGTGGATTGCCAGTGACGTCATCTTTTTGACGGTCCATTACTCTTAAATCAACAAATATATTAAAATCCTCATCATATAAGCGTACTAGCTTACCAGTCTCATACTTTTCTATTTTGTATGGATCAATTAACTCATAATCAATTGCGTCGATTTCATAAGTAACCTTTGGCATGCATGCCTTTAGCAACATCGAATTTGCCGAAGCGTAAAGTGATTGAGCATCTTCAAATCTTCTATCTACCCATATATAATCAAATCCATCATGCAACTCTCTAACAAAATCAGGAGCATCTATATATGGTAGACCGTTGTTGACGCCTTTGATTGTAAGTTGGTTAACTCCTTCACCATAACCAAGCGGATAAATCCTCGTCATGACATCTTTTGCTTCTACTTTTCGTTTAATACCCTTCATATTCTTTCTATATCGAAGTTCACCCGTAATTTCTTCGGAATATCGGACTATGTTTAATGTCCAAGGATAGGAGGAATCGTCCCATGTCCATTGGAATTTCTCATCAAACGGCTTCGGAATGCTATATATAGGGCCTAATATAGTATCTTCATTTTCCCAACTGTATGAAAAATACTTTGTAAAATCACATCGTCCAAGTTTCCAATGCTTTATTCTTTGTTTGCTAAGAAGATACTCAATATTCTCCCTCGTGCTTAAATTAATTCTTTCGTGATAACCAAAAAGCACGCTATCCATCAGTGTGGATAAAACGTGCTCACAGTCATAGGTAATTATTTTTTCATGTACTTCTCTTTCTTCGTCACTATCCATAATACGGAACATGCCAATCCGCTTACCGTTATCAAATATCTCCACATAATCAAACGTTTCAATTTCCTTTCGTTTTGGATCAGTAAATGGCAATGAAAAACCCGCCGTCCAAAGTTCATTTAGTGGCGGGTTATACTTTATATTATATGCATTCTCGAGATAAGCCTTGAGCTGCATTTGTTTGTTGTAGAGTTTTAACAATGTATCACCTCATTTCGTTTCGTTGAACAATAAATATTGCATTTCAAAACATTTACGTTCCTTATATGGTAATATAATTATAGAAAATTTATCCTAAGGAGCCATATATGAACAAACGTTATCCAGAACTAGATTCATTACGCGGATTAGCTGCATTATTTGTACTATTTTATCATTGTTTAAGAATATTCCCTGAGTTTGATATCGGAGCTCCAGATTACAAAAATAATAGTGATAGTTGGTTCATTAATATTCTACTTAATACCCCTTTACGTTTAGTATGGGCTGGACATGAATCAGTTATTTTATTTTTTATATTAAGTGGATTCGTACTTTCACTACCATATTATAAAAACCAAAAAATAGAATATAAAACATACCTAGTAAAGCGAACATTTCGTATTTATATTCCGTACTTTGTAGCAACTGCTTTGGCAATTGCAGCAAATCTGTTATTGTCTAAAAACGGCATTTCCACTTACAGCGATTGGTTTAATAGAATCTGGACCTATGAAGCTTCATTATCAGATATTATAAATCATGTTTTGTTCTTAGGTGATTATAATGCAAATCAGTATAATACTGTAATTTGGTCGTTAGTGCATGAAATGCGTATTTCTATTATTTTCCCTTTTGTAATGTTTTTCGTGTTACGTTTTAATTGGAAATATAATATAAGTCTTAGTTTTGCATTAAGCTTAATCTCATTTGTGTTACTTAAAGTGTTTATGCCTACATCAAACACGAATTTTATAATTACTATTCATTACACTTCAATGTTTATAATAGGTGCATTATTAGCGAAACATATAGACGTCATTTCTAATTATTTCAAAAAACTTAGCAAATCTAGCAAAATTATTGTTTTTTTAATTGCTGTACTTTCGTACACATACAATGGATTGTTCTCTAATATTGAGATTATACATAAGTTCCTTATTGATGAATATGCAATTGCAATTGGAGGATCTTTATTTATTATTATTGCCTTATCATCACATGTTTTTTCGGAACTTTTAAATTTAAGACCTATATTATTTTTAGGTAAAATTTCTTATAGCTTATATCTATACCATACAATAATATTATTCTCACTAATTTACATTTTTAACGACATGCTTCCAATTTCAATAATTTTATTTAGTACCATAATACTTTCACTTATTTTATCTAGTATCTTTTATTATCTAGTAGAATCTCCATCTATGAAATTAGGTAAAAAGATATCTAATAAAAAACACACACAAAATAAAGCAGCTTAAACCGGATAGATACTTATCCGGTTTTTTATAGATTTTTTTTGCTAAATAGTTATTATCTTTATCAAACAATAAAGTAAAACCCAAAAACTAAGAGAGATTGCACAACCATAACGAATTCCCTTGATAATATTCCCGTTCGCTGCCATATAAACCTCCGCTTTTTCAATATAATGTTTATATTAAACATTTATTGTTAATTTCATGTGAATTAAAGGTGTATATAGCGTTAATTTAACATAAATAAAACATAAGCCTTTTTCACTTTAAGATAACACTTGTATCATTATATATTCCATTACTAACAGTTAAATTAGTATTACTAACTATATCTTTAAGAGATGTGGTCATTAACGAACAATCAACATACGCCAAATCATACAAACTTCTATTTGTAATTTCTGTGATATCAGAGGTTGGAATAAGCTCTTTATTCGCAATGCCTAATCCTTTTAATTTAAACTTTCCAGATTGTTTATATAAACCTAAATTAAAGGACCCATTTATAATTAGTCCATAAGTATTTAGATTTTTTATATCCCCAATAAATGTTCTAGTGCCTTGTAAAACGCCATTTCGATAGAATGATAAAGTTTTAGTTCCTACATTATCTGTTACAGTTAAAGTTAATCGCTCTAAATGTTCTTTACTCGGTAACGGCCCTTGAGTTTTATTTATCATGTATTCTCTTATAATAGATACGTCACCATGTAAAATCGTACCTGTGGGAGTTATGCATAAGTCTTCCCCCTCCACCGAAGCATAGAATATATGCTCACTAATCCGAGCTCCTGTATCTAGATCGTATTCTATTATTTTATGCCCGTTATTGGAAGCTGCATATAATCTATCACCAGCTATATCGATACCTTGAACATGTGTAGTGTTGATTTGGAAAGAACGAATCAATTTAAAATCACTAGTATAAACATATATATTTGTAACTCCGCCTGTCGTTTGCCAGTCAGGTAAATAAAACAACCCCTTCCGAAATGCAATTCCAGATAGTCCTCCGCCAGAATTCATTTTTACATCTACTTCTCTTTGAAGTTCCATAGTATTTGTGTCAAATACAAATATTTTATGATCAATCACATTTTCAGGGAATCCATTAGAAGGTACAAACAAAAAACCTCCAACAACACAGATACCACAGGGATGTCCATATCCTTGCGGTAAAATATAACCATTAAGTAAAGTACCATCTATCTTTCTCTTATGGACATGATATGAATTTTTATCAAGTCGATTGTTTGATGTATATAGATAAATACCATCTGTCGTAATTCCTTGTGATGAACCGTAGCTTTCTAGTGGAATTTCCTTGACTAGCGCGAGATCCAAATTAGTTTTAGATGTAATCCCACCAGTCCAGTTATTTGTAACATTATTTCTAACATCAGCGGTAATAGTCAAATCTTTATTAATTCCAAAAAACCATTGGTCAGGTTTAAATAAAATTCTCTTTTCATTATTTGTATCTTGGGTGAAATCAAACCCATTAGGATCAATAGAAATAAGACAATCTACCGTTAGTGGTGTTTGAGCGTACTTATCATTATGTGGCAAACTCGCCTGTTGATTTACGTCAAATTGCCACCCGTTTGTTTGTACCACACCTCTTTTAATTTCTTTAGCGAGAGTGGGTATGTTGAAAAATTGTTCGTCAATATCTCTTGATAAAAAAGAAATCTTTTCGTGTATGGCATCTGTATGTTCTTTTAATGTCTCATGAACAGTACCATCTTTTTCAACTCTAGCTTGTGCCGCTTCAACAGATGAATCCCCCTCTATAACTAAAGTATCTAATTGTTTTTGCAGATTATTAGAAAGTTCATTTGCTTTAGTGGCTTCTCCAACTGCTTGATTCGCAGCAGAAATTGCATTTGAGGAATTTGATTCTGCTGTAACAGATCGTTTTAACGCTTCATTAGCATTATCAATCCCCATATTGATTTTGTAATAACTTTCCCCAATTTTTTCTGTACCTTGTAACTTAGGCGCATCAGCCATTTACGTCACCACCTTATATATATTTAGTACGGTATTTGAATGCAATGTTGACATTTAGGTTAGAACCGCCTATTTGTATTACATTATTGCCTGGTATTAACTCTATTTTTTCTAAGTTTCCTTGTAATTGAAATAAAAAATTCTGGCCATCTTTAATTACTGTGTATCGCTTCGCATCAATTAAAATCGAAGAGTTCATAAAAGATCCCAGAGAAAAACGCTCACCATTTAGGGTTAACGTAAGGTTACTTGCACTTCCATTAAGTTCAATTACAGGACGAACGACTTGTGTTCCGAAATTATTTACATGTAAGTTTTGTGGACCTTTAATTGAATAAGTTGATGGTTTAAAGCCAATAGGAATATCCGACATCCAAGGAACCATATCCTGCCAACGTAATTCATCTGTACTTTGTAACATTGAATATGCATGCGGATCATAAGTTATCAAAGGTAATTCGAATTTACCCATCCTAAAATAACGATCGATTGGAAGTGAACCACTGTATCGAGCTAGATAATATTTATCAGGTTCATAATCATAAATTAGTTTTACTTCCTTCGGTTTACCGTAGGGATCAATAAAAGCAGCCACCATTTTTCTGATAGCTGCTGATAATTTATATCTATCTTCTTGTGGTTTAATGATTAATGGTAAATTAAACTCTAAAGGGTCTATGTCTGAACCAAAGTAATAAGCCCCAGGACGACCAGGAATAGATACTGTATAGTCACGAATTGGTGGAGCAGCTGGATGTTGAAATCCTGGCAAAAGCGCTAAACCCAATTGTTTTAACGATTTCCCATCTATAGTTAAACTCATAATTGCCCCACCCTTCTTCCTGATGTTTTAATATGTTTTCCTAATTCGACAGCTAATTTTTGTACATCTGCTTCTTCTCTAATTACAAATGTTGAACCTCTAAACATATCAGCAAAGTTATATGAATCCGATTTATTTGCATTTGAAGAAGAATTACCATCCCTATTTCTTTGACTAGCATTTCTACTCATTGTTTCTGTACTATTAGCCATACTGCCATACACATTGCTCATGACACTTTTTAAGCCGGATAACTCTTTCATTGAACTAGCCATTGAGTAACTCATATCGCTAATTAATCGGCTCATAGTACCTGTAATACCAAGTGATTTTTCATTTGAAGATAAAGGCGTAACAGATACACGATTACCTCTTTTAGTAAATAACTCTGGTCCAGCTTCACCGGCAATAAATGAACCATCTCCAAGAACATGTCCACCTGTTGCTAACATCGGGATTGTCGGTATATGAGTTTTCCCTCCACCAACAAACGGAACCCAATCAGGCATATCTATACTGTTGATACCCTCAATCAATGCATTAATCATTGAAATCACAGCATTTATTGGCGCTTTTGCTGCTAATTCTATTCCGTTGAATACTCCATCAAATATTTTCACAATTCCTTTCCATGCTTTGTCCCAATCTCCTGAGAAAGCACCAGAAATGAAATCGATAATTCCGTTTAAAATTGGCTTTAAGACCGTATCCCACACAACTTTGATTCCATCAAATGCATCTGATACAACACTACCAATAGCACTAAACACAAATTTAAAAGCTGGTAACAGTACATTTTCTATGAATGATGAAATTTTTGAAAAAACAGGTGAGAGTATTTCTTCCCAAACTCGTTTGATAATATCAAATGCATCTTTGACAATATCTTTTATGATTGTGAAGCCTTTATCAAACACTGGTTGCAGTGTTTCAGTGATTATAGATACTATTTGATCTATCGTCGGCTTGAAATATTCGTTGTATATGGCCATGATTTTGTCGCCGAATAATACCCATATAGCAATTAATCCAGCGATGGCTGCAACCACTAAAGCAATAGGGCTTGTCAATACAGCCATAACTCCCGCGAAGGTTATAGCGCCTGATGTGGCCAAGAATATTACTGGGGCGAGAGCTGCACAAATACCCACAAGTATACCGATTGCAACTGTTATGGCTGTAATAGCTGCTGCTAACACGGGATGAGCTGAAATGAATTCAGCTACCTTAGAAACAATATCAGCTACTACAAGTAACACGGGCTCAAGAGCCTCTTTTAAATCGTTCATGGCCTCTTTCAACTTGACCATCGGTGATGCATCCGTTTTACTTACGGACTGTTGTAAATCATCTATTCCTTGTTTTAAGTCGGCTTGTTTTTGTTCAGTTTGTAAAATAGTATTTATGATTTTTTGACCTTGGTCTTCCCACATTGTCATTTTGTTATCGTAAAGGCTTTTTATCCCTTACTTCTTACACTTCATATTAGTGTAAGCTCGGCATACGTTTTCACTTATAAAGAAAGTGTCACGGTCTCGTGGAGGGATTATATCTTTTCACCCTCTATGCTCTGCCCCTGACTATACTTCGTATAGCCTTCGGTTCAAGTCAGGAATCTCACCCTTCTTGCTTCATACCGCGATTTTAATTCGGCACAATTTATCATTTACCGAAAAGTTCTACACCAATTGCTTCTTTCAAATCAGCATCCTGGATTTGATCTAGCCATTTAACCATATCCACAAATGCTTGTTTACCTTCTTCTCCGCCTTTAGCTATTGCTTTACCCCATCCTTCTAATTGAGCAAATATTTCTTGTACTGCTGCGCTATCTGGCGGATTTTTTGCAAGTTCTAATTTCTGTGCATTCATTTCTTTGAAAGACTCTAATTCAGCTCTATGCGATTCACGAACAGCGTCCATTTCATCACTTAAACGTTCACTCAACGCTTGTTTGCGGTTATTCTGACTTTCTTTTAAGGACGATAAGTTCGCTTGATTTACTTCTCTTAATGAATCGAGTTGTGCTTTATTTGATTCGCTAATAGCCTTTAAGTTTTCTTGCTTACTTTGCTGAAAAGCTTCTTTTTGTTCTTGTTGTCGTTCTTTTAAAGCTTCCTTCTCATTGTTTATTTGCTCTTTAACTTGTTCTTTACGACTATCAATCTCTGATTTCAGCGCCTCTTTTTTCGCATCAGACGCTTCCTTTATTCCGTCTTTTTCCTCTTTCAATCTATCAATTTGGCTTTTACGTTCTTCACGTATCTTATCCAAACGCATTTTTTCTTCAAGCTCTTGTAATGATTTAATTGCCGCCTGTCGTTCTTCTTCATTTTTCGCTTTACTTATTTTAACTTTTAAATCAGCACGTTTTTCAGCATTCTCACGATCTTTAAAATATTTATCTTCAGCTGCTGTTTTCGCATCTAAAGAATTAATTTGATCGTCTACCGATTTAAGACGATTATATTTTTCCTCATCAATTAATTTCATACGTTCCATGTATTCTTTATCGATGAGCTTTAATTTCTGTTCAGAAGACTTTTCAAATGCTTTAACTTCCGCTTCGAGTGATTTCTCAAGCGCTTTTTGTTGTCTATCATAATTTTTTGATGCTGCATCATATTGGGAACTAAGTTTCTTCTCTAAATTCTTTTGTTGATTTTCATAACTTTTAGAAACTGCATTGTATTCAGCATCAAGACTTTTAGCTAATGCGTTTTGTCTTTGACTATGACTTTTAGAAAGTGTCTTTTCTTGATTACTAAATGAGTTTGCAAGTGCAGATTCTTGTTTAGCAAATCCCTTTTGCATCGCTGAAATCTGTGCATCAGACATTTTTTCAGTGTCGCCTACAGCATCACGGACAGCATCCTTCATAGAATTACTTAATCCACGTGCCATTTCAACCGAACGAACACGCCCTTCTTTTAAACCCGATTTGTTCAACAGGATTCGCAAGTCCCTGCCAGTTCTCTTATGAACTTCTGTATATCACTATACAAGTCCAGACTATATCATCATCTTTATATAAGATGCTCCCCGTTTCGGATGTCATTGGCTTACACCCTACGTCTTTCGACTAGTCGTTACACACTTCCTAGTTACAGGATTGGCTCGGTATTGTCTCTTATGTGAGATTTTCACCGAATTAGAGGAGTTTGCTATGAATGTCACCACTCATAGGGACAATTGTTTATCCAATAGGTTATCTATATTCCAAGATTTTTCTTTTGCTGCACTTGCCATAATACTTTGTACTTCTTGCGCTGTATAACCAACTCTTCTTAGTTGGGCACCATACTCAGCAATAATATCAAGTTGCTCTGGCGGGAATCCGATTTTTAAAAGGGAATTAACTAATCCTAGTGCTTCTTTATTCGAAATATTTAATTCGCTACCGATTTCATTGGTTTCTTGTATTAATTCCGTAAAATCAATTTGCGAATAGGAACTAGCTATGCTTGCTGCTCCCTTTATGATTTCTGTATTTGCTGCATCAGAAGCATCTTTATTCAATGACCATTGTCTACGTACACCTTCCAATGCTTCCTCTGCATCTCCACCATAAGCAATAACAGTTCTGACTGCATCCTCCACAGATCGCTTTGATGATTCGGGAACGTCGAAGGTAATATCGATTTTTGTTTTTAACTCTGACATGTCTAGGGCCTGTTCGACCACTTCTTTAAGTCCTAGACCAGCGCCTATCCCAGCTACTACATTTTCTAACTCAACACCTAATCCTTTAACGCTTTCGCCTGCTTGATCTGCTTCTAGGGACAGTTGATTTAAGTCGCTTCTAACATTTTGAATAGAATTACCATCACCAACAGAACGAAGAGCCTGTTGCAACCTGCCAATATCTACTTCGGCCCCTAGTGCTTCTCTTCCGATTATCTCAATAGCTTGATCTAGCTGCCTACTAGATGCTGTACCGTTTTTAATTGCATTCACAAGACGATTCCCTAATGCATCCGCAAAATCATCAACACTTTTTCCTGTGGCGCTAAATAAAGTCTCTAATTGTCTTGTTGAACTTGCTGCTTTTTCTTGCTCAGCCTTTAATCCTGCAAGACTGTTTTTGAATCCATTAAGTTGCCCTTCTGTAAATTCAATTTCACGCCTAAATGCTCGATATTGTTCTTCATTAATTGCGCCACTTTCAAACTGTGCTTGCACTTGCTGTTGAGCCGCTTTTAAGCTATCTAATTTTTTCGTTGTATTCTCAATTTGTTGAGTAAGCAATTGTTGTTTTTGGGCTAAAGCTTCTACATTGCCAGGGTTAAATTTCAATAGTCGTTCAATATCTTTTAGTTCTTTAGATAGATCGCTACTTTTTTTATTAACATCCTTTAACGCATTTTGAAGACCGGTGGTTTCTCCACCAATTTCTATCGTTATTCCTTTAATTCTTCCTGCCATGTTATCACCTCACTTGCTTAGAAATTGTTAAAGTCATCTTGTGTAGCTTTTCTTGTATTTTCTTGCTCTTTCTTCGGATTTCGTAATTCTACATATTCATCGATATAATCCAAGCAATCACCTATTGTCATATCTTCTAAATCTTCTTTTGATAATTTGCATGAATAACAAAGAGCAAGGAATGTATCAACGGAAAATCCACCTTTTCCATCGTTACGTCCTTGCCCTTGTTCATCTTCTGTTATTTTTTTTTTGACTGAACCGTACTTTTAATTAAGTCCTGAATTTCAGTAATGATTTCAGCAATCGGAAACTCTCCGAATGTATCTAGCCAAGTTAATGGATCTGGAACTTCTTTATTTGCTGTTTTAGCAAACGCCCATACTAAGTTATAAATAACTTCAAAATCTAATTTACTTAAATCAACCTGTGAAAGATCAATCTTATTTTGGTCGCCATCAGTTGATATATATGAAGAAAGTACCCCTAAACTAAGGATATCAGCAAACATATCGCGTCTAAATTGAGATTTATAACGAATAGCCGTACCAGCAGTACTTTTTAAAAGCACTGCCTTATCATCAATTTCAATTGTTTTTTCCATCTAGTTACGCCCCCACAACTTTCTCATATACTTTTGTATACCAAGCATCATAAATGCCAGCTGGTGTAGCAACAGTTGTTGAATCCTTCACTTTTAATGTTCCTGGATGCTGTGATGCAACGAATTTCAATTCTGTTGTAGTTGGCTCTGTTTTATCACTTTTTGTAGAAGAACCAAAGCCCGGACGGGATACGGATACGTTATACAGTACATGACGTGTCGCTTTTACATCTCCATCAAATTCAAACATTAAAGCAATTCTTTTCGTCTTGGCATTTGAAACTTCTGAAATTACCTTATCAATTTCATCTAAAACTTCACCTAATACGTCAGTACGAAAAGCTTCTGTAAGCTTAGCTAGATTTAAAGTTCCTTCATATCCCTGATTACTTGATTCTGTATAATAGTTCATGTCATCAGCGTAGAAATCTGATTGCTCACCTTTCGGCTCTAACTTCATTTCTACCGCACCAGGCAATCTCACTGGCTTAGCATATGTGATTTTCCCTGTTTCATCTTCTGTAATAACGCCATAATGTACATTCTTTAGACCGAAATTAACTTTATTCTCCATTCATATCAACCTCGTTTCGTATATTTTTTGAAATATTTTCTCGGAATCTATATAAATCTCAGATGACTCATAAGGGATCTCATTGTCATCTAATACTTGTTCAAGTTTGGCTTCTGCAACCAAGTCCTTTTTTGCTGTATAAAGCTCGATGTTTACATCGTTTATTTTGTAATGCACTTTACTATCAGCAATCATATTTGGCGAACCGGTCACAAGATAACAAATAAAAGGCGGTTTAGGTACGGGATTACCTATTGTAGCTGTGAAATGCGAATAAGCCACAGGATATCCTGTAGCATCTAGAATCTTCTTTAATTCACCTAATGTCATTGCTGAATCGCCCTTTCAACTCGCTCTAACAATTCGTTTTCTGCTCTTTCTTCAGCTGGAGCGATATGAACTTTAGCCGGAACACGCCCGCCATTTACCTGTGCATGCCCCTTCTCTAATAAGTGTGTAAGCTGGGGCTTTAATGCATTATGAACAATAAAGCCATTACCTTCTTTCTTCTTGCGCCATCCCTTCGCATACTTACCTGTATTTTTAGGGCTGTTTTCTTTCAAATCACTCACTAGATTATTTGCAACTACTTCTTTTTCAACTTCTAACTTTTCCTCTACTTCTTTTCCATACCTTTGTAGTTCTCTAGCAATATCATTTGCTAGGCTATCAATACTAGCCACCAGCTACCACCTCACAATACAATTCGATTTTTTCATCTTCGCGTTCGTATGTGCGGTATATGTTATATTCTTTTTCGCGGTACTTCACTTCACGTTCTTCTTGATAATCCAGAACATGGACGATTAAAAGGCAACTCGCTTTAATGTCACTTTGACCAGCTTGAAAGAATTCTGATTGAGGGACAGATTTTTTTTTACAAAATACTTGTCTATTAAACGTCCTTACTTCCTCTTTTTGTCCTAATTCGTCTTCAATGACTGTAACAATTGGGAAGTGTAGAATATCGTTCATTTATAATCACCCGCTAAAGTAAGATGATTCTTGAGCATGTTATACGACAACTGAAATCGTTCTGCTTCCTTAGCATCAGCAATAAAATTAGCTTTCGTATACATAATTATTGCTCGTCTAATTAATGGATCTGTATCATCATTTGATTTAAAACCAGAAACGCCCGATAACTTCAAGTCAGTTCGGGCCGCTTCAATTAAATCATCAATTTCTTCATCTAAAGCGTTATGTGAAACACGCAATGCCTTCTTTACTACTTCAAGCATCATAATTATTCACCAACTGGTTCAAGTTCTTCTAACGCTTTAAGTGCTGCCTCTTTCCCTTTAACCTTTTCTCCATTAGGGAGTTCGTAATATCCTCCGCCAACATGGACGATTTCAGGAACAACAGGCTTATAATTACTAATTGCCTCAGTTTCTAAGAATCCCTCTTTTTGTAAGAATTCTACTCTTTCTTGGTCATCTGTTTTATATGATTCTCCAACACTATAATGCACATAGGAGAACTTATCGCGGAACGCTGTAATTACTTTAAATTCTTGCGTTTTCTTTTCAGACATAAAAATACCTCCTTATTTCAAATGAAAAAGCGGCTATTAAACAGTAGCCGCTTTCTTAACACGTAAGAATCCATTTTTAGAGATTACGTTACCACCAGCAAACACTGAACCTCTATGAGCAATCATACCTTGCTTGAATTTGAAGTCAGTCGAACGTTGTACATCCATATCAGAGAAGATAGTAAGTTGGTAGTTTGATAATGGACCATAAGCCATATTGAATTGACCATCTGTAGTCGCTGCATCAGATACCGCTTTACAAGCGCTATTGATAATAAATGGTACACCATCAATTGTTCCAGAGTTACCATTTGATACAACGTTATATACCTTTTTACCGTCATTAGTACGAAGTTTGGCAAATGCTTTTAGGTCTTTTTTATTTAAGATTAATACGGCTGCATCTTCTACATCTTCATCGCCACCATAGCTATAGATGATTTCATCTAAAGTAGAAGCATCAATTTTTGAAATTGCTAAGTCTGTTGCTGGGTCGATTGCTTTTGCTGCATCTGAGAAAATACCTACTAAGCGATTCGTTGCGCCTGTTCCAATTAGAATTTCACGAGTGATTTTTTTACGTGTCGCAACAGTGATACCTTTCATTACTTCAGAATCATAATCAGCTGCTGGTAACTTTTGAAGTTCTTCAGTGTCTTCAGAATAAGCAGTGATTTTAGCTTTAGTAATGTCAGCATATCCAAACTGAGTATCAGCCGTAGTATAATCGCCACTTTCAGTTGAATAATCCCCTTCACCATAGCTCTTAATGTATGGTTGTTGGTAGCTCTCTCCGCCTTTTAGTGTTTTTGTTAATACGCGATCAATCAGTGTAGAAACTTCATTGAAAGTAGGTCGAATATCTGAAGCACTATGTTTTGGTAATACTACATTTCCACTTCCTACAGTAACAGCACGATTTTCCATCAATGCTTGTCCACGTTTTTCTGAAGCTTCTAACTCTACATCTGGTTGAGATGGCTCATTGTTAAACGTTTCAACTACTGTACGCGTTTCTGGTTCAGTGTTGTTATTAATAACCTCAGCTTCTTTCAGTAAACGTTGACGAGTTTCGATTTGTTTTTGCGCTTCGTCAAGTTCACGTAATTCAGTTTCAAATGCTGCTAAATCAACTTCTTGATCACCTTGTAGTAAAGTGCGAATTTCTGCTTTTCTAGCTAAAATTTCTTGTAATGTTTTCAAATAAATCTCTCCCTTATAAGTAAGTTTTTAAAATTAGTTTTTTCCGTAAGTCTTTTTGATTACGTTCATCCACAAATTGTTTATATGGATCATGACTTCTGGCTGATACTTGAGAATCTGGATAAGCTGGGAAGGCAACAGGGCTAATTTCAACTAATTTCGCCTTTGTAACACTTCGCACAATGTTATCTGGGTCAGATTCATCCCATTCTTCTTTTACCATTTGGAAACCAAAAGAAACGCCGTCTACATCACCGCGTTTAATCGTTTTATATGTGTCATCACCTAACGTTGTATCAGCTAAATCTAATTCGAAGCGAAGTCCGATTTCATCTTCAAACAATCGAAGAGTTCCATTCTTAGTTCTTCCTAAAACTTGAGAATAATCATGGCTCCATAATGCTAATTGATCATCTTGCGTTAAAGAATCTGTAAAAGCGCCACGTTTAAACTGTTCTTTAAATCGTCTCCAATACCCCATAGTTACAGACTTCATTTCCCATTTGACTGCATATCCAACAATTGTTCGAATGCCGCCTTCAACTTCTCTAATTTCTAGGTTACTACTCAGTAGCTCCCTCTTTTCCGTTTGGTTCATTATTATCACCTCCTTCATCAGTGACTTTTCCTTCTTTAACTAATGCTGTATCCAGCCTTCTAATAGGTTTATCGCCACCCTCAATTGGACCAAGCGATAGAATAGCTCGCCATTCGTTAGGTGTTAATGAGCCTCTGTCTACCATTTGAACTAGATTCATTTTTGTACTCATAGAAGCGTATTGAAGAGACGAAGATTCAAAAATGATTTTGTTCCCGAATCCTCTTTCTTTGCGTGAAAAAAGCTTCCTGGTGTATTCTCCAGCAAGCTGCATCGCAAATGGTTCTATTTCTGATTCATAATAGGCATTCCATTCGTCCTCATTATATTTACTTTGTATAATCTTATCGTTTGTATTGAAGAAATTATAAATACGCTGTACGGTCTCTTGCATTTGTTTTGAATCTGGAACAAAAGCTTCCGGTTTAACTTGTTCTAAATCATAACGAGGATCAGAAGAAGCTGCTCCACCATCATTAGCAATATTTAAATAGTTATTAACGAAATTCTTAACTTGATTATCAATATCTTCTTGTTTTAATACTGATTTAAATTTAAGAATCCATTTTACTACCGCACTATTTTTAATCGCTTTAACAATACCTTGATCGGTAGTTGTAACAATCTCCATTAACTGTGACAACGCATTACCTGGATGTTCTCCGAAGAAATCATTATCATTAAAATCTTTACGTAAATGAATTACATCTGTATATGGTATAGTCATTTGTTTCCCATTCTTAAAGTAGAACTTCAAAAAGATATCTCCATATGCTCCTTCAACAACTTCTACTGTTGTACAGGGGATAGGATATATCTCAGTAGCATAGCCATAATCATCACGCTTAATATAAGCAAAAGCATTATGATTTAGCTCTAATTGAATAGCCATTTTTTCTTGAAACATTTGTCCTGTCATTAAAGGATTTGGCTCTTCTAATATAAATCTTATATATGGTTCTGGATTAATTTTAAATTCATTACCATTATCACGAATATGTTTCGCTATGAGTTTCCCAACAGCTTTCGCTTTAGGACGGATACAAGCTCGTATAATATCACTTTGATAAATGTCTCCATGCCATGAAAAAAAGCCTCCTCCATTATCGTTTATCATTTCAAAACGAGTTGTCGTAGGGGCTTGTTTCTTCCCAAATATCTTATCGAATAATCCCAATTTCTCACCTCCTTCTTAAATCATGTTGAGATAATCATTTCTCTTTTCTTGAAGGATTACGTATGCATTTAAAAGTGCTGCCGTTCCGTCAATACGGCGGCGCTGATTCTTTGTTTTATTCGGTTGTATATTTAAGTTCTTATCAACCTCAATAGCTGTATTTGAAAGACACCATTTATCAATTGGATTATTATTATAAATTACTAATTTAGACTCTAAATCAGCTTTTAATAATTTCATTGGACTTGATAATGTTTGTTTACCTTGAGCAACAGGCACCATAGCTTCTTTACCAAAACATCCTTCCATTTCTTCAACCCAATACTTCGCTGACCATCTATCATAGCCAATCCAAGGAAGGTAAATTCCATAGTCATCTCTAATTTCTAAAAACCATTCTGTCACATATTTATAATGTACTGAATTTCCTGGTGTAGTCCTTAACAAGCCTTGTTCATACCATAAATCATAAGGTATCTTGTCCTCTTTACTTCTTTGCTCTAATAAATCTTCTGGAAGCCAATACATTTGTTTAACATAAATATGCTGGTCATCTGGAACCATAAAAATAACCTTCGCTGCGGTTAAATCGGTAGTTGAAGATAAGTCACAACCACCTATACCATAAGAAGGTTTTAATTTTGTAATATCATAAACATCCTGATTATTTAATTCTTCAAATGTTAACCACGCTTCTGTAGATGTTTCTCTAACATTGAAATCCTTGGTCAATAAGTTTTTAACTAGGAGGGAATTCGCCTTAGCTTTGTTAACTTTCGTCTCTAACTGATCTATCCTTTTAATAGTTCCAAGTCCAGGGTTCGCTTTTGCCCATTTTGATGGATCTGTCCATTCTTCTCGCTTATCTAACTCATAAATAATCGGCAAGAAACGATCATCTTTATAACCGTCTGGGTCATCAAAACCATTTAAAAGCATTTCTGCTTCTTCGTACTTCATATCATATACTGATTCGCGAATAGTTCCTGCTGTGGTAATCATAAATATCATTGGTTGTTCCCTTGAAGAAGTACCATCTACAATAACGTCGTATAAATTTTTATCTTTCCAGGCATGAATTTCGTCCATCATTGCACCATGAACGTTAAGACCGTCTAACGTTTCACTATCAGAACCAAGAGGTTTAAATGTACTATCATTCCATTCAGATACCATCTCAGAAACTAAAGGTTTTATACGTTTTAGTAATGCTGGTGATTTCTTCACCATACGCTTTGACTCTAACCAAACTAATTTTGCTTGATCTTTCTTTGTAGCAACAGCATAAACTTCAGAACCAGGCTCGCCATCGGCAATTTGTAAATATAATCCGATTCCCGATCCTACAGTTGACTTTCCATTTTTACGCGCTACCACTAACAAAACTTCTCTATACTTCCGAGTTCCGTCTATTTTATGGACAAAACCAAAAGATGCGGCAATAAACGCTTTCTGCCATAATTCTAATTCAATTGGTTTTCCGCCCCATTTTCCTTTTGAATGCTTGCAAAAGTTTTCTATAAATTCTATTGCATGATTGGCCCGATTTGAACTATATTCCCATTCAGTTCTTGTACTACTTAAATCTGTAACTAGTTTTTTATAAACCCGTCTTACCTTGTCTGATACAACTTCTTTTCCTGTTTTGATTTTGTACCAGTATTCTAATATTGGATTATATGACAGAGGATATCTAATCACGTGTCGCCACAAACTCCTCAAACCCATCACTTTGAGGTTTCGTTTCTACTGGTTTTTTAGGAATATAATCGCCCAATTGTTTCATGATAGTTTGATAACTTTTATTCATTGCTATGTATCTTCTAGCTGCAGGCCTTTCTCTTTCATATGGGTCCTGGTTCTCTGATTGCGAGAACATTTCATCATAACCATTCTCATCAAGATCTTTTCGTATGTCTTCTAGTCGTACACGTAAGTCTGCCGCTTCAACAATTAACCCCTCTACAACCATGAGGGTATCTTTTGGCATCTCTTTATAAATCCGTTTAAGTCTGTTTATTTCCTTTTTAACACGCTCTTCTTTTGTTAGCTCTTTTTTAATCGCCATCAATAACACCTCACTTTTTATGTATTGGGGTAGGGGGGTCACGCGAAATGACCTGTGTGTTACACGAAGCTCCCCTCTCGGTCCCCCTATAGACCTTTGGTTTATTTTTGATAGGGGGGAGTATGGGATAGCGCCAACAGGGCCATTGATTTAGCATGCATTAAAGAACAAAATGCATCTGCACTTGTTAAGCGGTTTACTGCTTCATCGATTTCTTCAATATGTTCAATAATCAGTTCATGCGTGTCACCTTTATGTTTTTTAATTTCATTTATACTTTCCATACATCTATTACGCATTAGTCATCACTCCTTTTAATCTTGATCTATCAATCACCCACGTCTTACCAATCTTCTTTGCTACAATCTTTCCTGCAGCACACAGATTCTTAACATGACCAGGAGATACGTTAAGGATAATAGCAGCATCATTAACACCAATTGTATTAATGATCCAATTGGTTACTTCATTATTAATCCTCCTCAACGTTTTCCCAACCGCATGCGAAGGGATAACGTTCAACTGATACCGAACGAATCTCTCCTTCCTTCGTTAACATTATTTCTAACTTCTTTATGCCTTCTTCCTTTTGCTGCTCTTTATCTACTTGTATATCGTTAATACTGTTGAATGTAATCATTAACCATCCCTCCTAATCAAATCACCATTCTCATCAAACATTACATCTTCTCTAATCAATACCGCTTTACCAAACGTCTTAGTGTTATGACAAGGCAAGCATAAGTACTGTAGGTTCTCATGATTCAATGTGATATCCGAATTGTTTATAGTCTCTGGTGTTATCTCAACAATATGGTCAACGATATATCCTGGTACTTCTTTGCAATGCTCACACATACCATCTAACGTTGTAGCAATGTACGACTCTCTGCACTTCTCCCAAGCTGTTGACTTATAGAACTTTTTTGCGTATTCCTTTGCCATTCACCCACCTCACGATAATCTCTTCTATAAATTTGACTTCAATCATTTTCCTAATAACTCGCATAACTTCGGATGTCTGTATTCGTACCACTTATATCCCATATTTCCAAATAAATTAATCAGTCTTCTTATTTCTAGTTTTGACATTCCCGTATATCTCATATCGTTATAAGCTTTCTGTATTTCACTCTTCCGTAAACTTTCACGCCAATTGACTAATGTATTGATTAAGTAATGTCTTATCATCTACTCATCCTCCTCATTGATCCAATCAATACTATAGAAATCATTTAAAGAGTCCAGATGCTCAAGTAGTTTAAATGCTTCATAGCTAATCTCTGCTGCATACCATCCATAAGGTTCTTCATATTCTGTTAGATAATACTTACCGTCATGTTCTCTAACCACTTTCATTGATTCCCCTCCAAAATAAAAAGCAGCAGATTCGCTACTGTAATTGTTTAACTATCTCATTAAATAACTGTTGTCCTTTTTCCGGATATCTTTCTAATCCACCATCAGCAAAGTATTCACCTTCACTATTTATCATTTCAATTAGAACTTCACCTTTTTCCCAAACCTGCAGCGAGAACGCTACACATGATTCGAATTCTTTTAATGCTTCTTTTCTGTCTGCAGTAGCTAACATAATATCCGTATCAGCATGGTCCCACATCATAACTGTATAGATCAGCACGAAATCACCTCACATAAAATAAAAAAGTAGCAGTTAAGCTACTCATCTAGTTGGTACCATAATTCTTTTCTTCCCGTTACAAGCAGGACATGGGTCGTTCAATATCTCCCGACCATTAGGTGACAGTTCCGTTTCTAAAATAGTCATTGGTTTTCTATACTCAGTAACAGGTGGATCGAAGTAATTCAATTCCCTTCCTGTACCTTCACAATGCAGACAAGAAATTATTTTTGTCGGAATAGCCATCCACTCAATCACCTCAGAATAATCTTATTTTTAAAAATCCATAACGAAAACTAATTTATACAGGGAAATGAATATTATACACAAAATGACTGCCGATAAGATGCATTATGTAAATAAGATAGATGGGAAATACCTTAGTATCAGTGTTTTCTTTATTCCTAATGAATAATAGGTATTCATAATTTTATACATCGGCTTAAAACCGCCATTTTCAACACCTAATCACCGTTATTTCCTGCATAAACTTCACTTTGTTAACTATCTCTATTTTCGTTCATTGTGTTCGTTTGTTTTGTTAAAGTACTTCTGTCAAAATACGAAATGACTTATACATTTGGTCTTCAATAGTAATTTCAATAGGCTTGTTAACTAATTCAGATACAGTATTCACTTTCGCCTCTTCAAGAATCTTATGTACATCTTTTATGACCTTCTGAAAAGCTTTGTTCTTTTGCTCTTCGGAATCCCAATTGCAATGGTCACTTGCATTTATTAAATGTCTTCCGCCACAGTTAACACCACTATTACCATCAAAACGAAATTCTAATTGTAATCCCATTAAGAAAGGTCTGTCCCTATGAGTTCCAAATTCTGCTTTTACAATTTTACCTAGGTACTTCTGTTCCATTCCCTTCACCCCTTATCCCTAAATGCAACACGTTTGCGCTTATCTTTCCTTAATTCAACTCAACATCGTTCAAATCAGTCCAATATACCTCGCCTACATTATCACTCACACGTACTGATACACCGTGCTCAGTTTCTGTTGCATCGATTATTTCAATGTTGCGTGTTATAGTACCAGTTTGACCGATTAAATCTGAACGTCTTTCAGCGCCATTTTCGACATCATCAAGAAACTTCGAGATTTCTTTATACAACTTTTCTCCGTATAGCATTCCCTCACTCCTTATCTTTCCTTAACAACAAACAAGACGCTGCCCAGATCATGGCAACGCCTGCTATAATTGCTATTGGTTTAATCATTTATTTACTTAACCTGAACTAACGGGCTGGCTTCACCACTCACTTGCGGCAACTTACCATCCCATTTTTCAATTTTCTTCATTTCTACGATTTCAGGAGTTAAAGACTCTTTAAGAATTTTGTTTGCTTCCGCTTTACCACGAGATTCTTCGATTGTTTTCTCTGCATTGATTGTAGCTTGTTTCTTCTCAATCTCCGCTTTTTCTAAGTTTTGTTGAGCATCTACTACACCTTGAATAGCCTTCGCTGTATTTGCATCTGGCTTAGGAGCTTCTAAAGTAACTGAATCTACTAGGAATCCAGTACTATCTACCATTTTTCTAAACTCTTTTTCAATTGCTCCATTAATTTCCCCTTGATGTTGAAACACTTCTAAAACAGAATAATTAGAGAAAACGTTTAATGTAGCCTTCTTAAGTCGAGTCTGTAACCAACCATTCTCAATTACATCTGGAGCCTGCCCTTTAAACTTGTTATAAATCTTAGGAAGCTTCTCTGCATCATTCATGTAGTCATAAGATAGGCTAACAGTTAATGGCTTGCCATCCTTAGTTTGTACACTGAACTTATCAACTTTTACCGTCTCTGTTGAAATAGGATAAGCTGTTACACGCTTAAACGGAGATACTAAATGCCATCCTTGTCCTATTGTTTCTTTTTCAATTCCAGTACTTCTGTTATATACAACACCTGCATGCCCTTGATCAATTACCTTCACACTCATCGCTGTTAAAACTCCACCTGTTAAAAGACTGAAACCTAATACTGCTGCACCTACTATTTTCTTTGTATTCATTTCCCTTTTTCCTCCTTGAATATATCTTTAATTTTTAATACTGTATTTCCAATGAAATCAAAAACTCCTAATTTGCCGGCTATAATCCATACAGCTGAAATGATCACCATAATTGCTATTAGACCTACAAACAGCGAGAACATGTTATTCCCCCTAACCAAATGTCCATTTTGTTCAAATCTACGTTTAATGTGTAATTTCTATATAACAAAGAAAAAAGCACCCGTAATGGATGCTTCATTGTAAATTATTGTCTATTATTGATATTAACTTTTGATTTAAAGCTCCATGCATTAATACTTTTTCTTCAATTTCTTGGATTTCTTCAATGATTTCTCTATTATTTTGTTCTTCTTCCATACACAAATCATTAACTTCTTGCGCTGTCTTTGCACCTTCAAAGGTGTTACCATCCACTTCGTTTAAAAGAACATTATAACAATGTATCTTAGCGTTACTAACCTCTAATTGTAATCTTAGGACCTCTAAATCCTCCAACCGCTCTTTTTGCTCTGATTGTAATGTACTTTTCCAATTCTTCATTTCTTCATGAACAAAATCTTTTTTCTCCATCTTATCAGCCCCTTTGTCTTTATATTCAAATTATAACAAAAATAAAAAGACAAAGATAATTCCTTGTCTTTTTATAAAGGGGATGGAAGAAAAGAGAGAAAACAAATGGCAATAAGTATCTCTTCATTTAAGGCTGAGTACTCTCAACCTTCTCCAAGCCACCGCATCAACTAGTTTGGCTACACGCCCTGTGTTCGGTGACTGGGAGAAGACTAGGAATCTTCTCGTTTATACTCCGTAGAGTCGGTCAATACTTCGGCTGTCGCACGGCCTTCGCAAACCGTTTTTGTTATATTTCGTCCCGTGACAGATGAGATATAAATATTGTCGAATATAAAGGGAATCAATCTTTATATTCACATCAAGACGGTACTGCCTTTTTCCTCCGCCTTACTACAACCAATATAGGGGATGTATCGTGAAAAGGGGATTAAACACGACAGGATGTATATTGGCTGTAGTAAAGAGGTGACTAGTCTCTTTACACCCTGACTACACGCCCATGTAGTAAGAATCGTGAGTAATTACTATATGAACTATCATCAAGCTACGTATACAGCAGATCTTTTAAAATGTATTAATCCAAAACATATAGATTTTCTAGAACGAGTTCACTCAATCATGAGCAACACCCCCATTCGTAGAAATCAACATGACAGGAATATAGATTTATATCTATTTTCAACGCAGAAGGTGGATTCTGTGTTGAACGATAGATATAAATTAGAAACAGCATGACGAATGCGAGTTATCTCACACCCGCCACACTGGAATATGTCATTGTAATACATTCATTGGTCTTTT
>Ga0209795_10000613_pt1 | contig 25963 bp, 35 predicted proteins | sample AgamicOrMarz_FD_187166 | JGI IMG/M metagenome (GOLD analysis project Ga0209795, IMG submission 187166) | Agave microbial communities from Guanajuato, Mexico - Or.Ma.rz (SPAdes) (version 2) | ecosystem: Host-associated > Plants > Phyllosphere > Phylloplane/Leaf | place: Guanajuato, Mexico...
GCAATGGTGTCCCACTTGAGCTTGTTGAATTGGCAATCCACGAACTGCGTTGGCCCGAGTTTCGTCAGTTGATCGAGGTTCGCCGTTCGCTTTTCCCGCTGGATAGCAGGCACCTCTCTCTTTTCGCGGCTTTTGATCGAGATTGGATTGATCGCGACTATTATCAGCGTTATCGCACACGCGGCGAAGAAGGTTGAAATGACTGCTTCGGGCCGACTGCCGTCATGGCGCAGAAGGGCCAATAGGAGACATCCCGACTGTTTTCACCAGCTACCGCTACCAAAGAAATGGGCTCTGACGATCAGGAACCCAATTGGGCGATCACTTTCTGGTCTTCGCTTACCGGGAGGGTCGCGCTCGAATATCTCTTGACCCTTGGGGCTATTCAACCAATCCAACCGTTGCATGAGTTTGGCGGTTATTGGTTCCTCCGTTATCTCAATATCAAGCCCCTTGAACGTGACGCCCTGAAACGCCTGATCAAGATTTGCCGGCGTGATCTCATAGATAGTTTTCGGATTGCGCTCGTCCTTAAATGCTACGAAAGCAGGAAGTCGATTATTACCCGACATTCGAAAGGGCATACGGCCCTTGGCTTTTCGGATCAATTCGAAGTCGCTTTGCTTCAAACTACCGATACTGCTGTCTGTACCGAGTGTAAGCAGGATCGCGGGCTCCCATATCTGTCTGAGCGGTCCCGCGATAGTGTGTTCTTGAGGTAGGATATATAGGGTGCCCTTACCGGGAAAATCTGCGATAAGCGCTTCACCGTAAAGTCGAGTTGATCCACCCATTCCGGTGAGACTATTGGTCACGCGAGCATAGTGGATTTCCATCACGGTTGACGCTTCAAAGGGACGGCCATCCACCTGAAACCACGCGATCACACGATAGCGCAACCTTGCTTTTTCACCAGACTGACACCCCGCCAGAGGGATGGCGGCGAACGAAGCCAGCAAATCACGACGAGTTAGAGTGCCCAATCATCACCTCATGCATTGCGAGAGATATTTGTAATCGTCGTACGTATCTCAAGGCTTAATGCGCCGCGCGAAAAAGGGGATGGGATGGCCGCTTCGGGCCGAAAACTGCAACCCCACCGCCCTGACATCAAGGCAAGCTACAGCCACGTAACAAAGACAGCATCGAGATCAGGGCAGCGCCATTCAGCCAAAACAGCCTATTTGTCTTCCTGTAAGCACGACGAAGTTTATCCGAGCACCGCGGATGATCGACCTCGATGTAGCTCCACCCTGACTTCCCCCAATTAGGGACTCCAAGGCGATCCGCTTCCTTTTTCTGTAAGAAATTCGTCCAAGATAGGTAGGCACCCGCAACGCAGATGACAAACATTAGCGCAATGAAAGGGTATCTGATCACGAATACTTCCTGAGACGGACGATCAATTTGACGCGTATGCAGCACTATCGCATTGCACTCACGAAACCAGCCCACATAACCTGTGCAAATAAACAGGCTCCTTAAGTGTGCGCAAGATCGGACGACGCCCACCGCCCTGACATCCTCTGCCGCTTTGCGGAAACAGCTGTCATGCCGCTTCGCGCCAATAGGAGACACGCCTCCACATATCGGTCACGGTCGTGTTTCGGCTCCATCGCAGCTAGACCGATGATTGTCTTCGTGAGGCGTCAGTGTCCCCCCACCTTTGCGTTGGAGCTACGTGCACCTGGCGTAAATCCGCGCACTCGTCCGGACCAAGCGATCAGAAGGGCGATGACAAGCAGAACGGTCAGCGCCCAGGGAAACGCCTTGGGTCCATACGCATCCAAAAGAATACCGCCCATGATTCCGCCACCTGCGATGGCGCCGTTCCAGGCGACAACGTTCATCGACAGTGCAACGTCTGCACCATCGCCCGCGGTGTCTGCCAGTGCGGTTTGCAAGAGCGTTGCGGCGCCGCCAAATGTCAGGCCCCAAATGGCAACGCCACCATAAATGACCCAAGGCGACATCGAAACGATCCCGAAAAGCAGGGATACCACTCCGAAGGCGGCTAGACTGGCCAGCACGGTTGCTCGTAGGTGACGGTCGACCAGTTTTCCCGCCATCCAGATGCCGACGAGCGCAGCCAATCCGAAGACCAGGAGAACAAGGTCGACCCGATCCCGCATCCCGGCCGACTGAACGAAGGGTGCGATGTAGGTGTAGAGAATGTTGTGAGCGAGCATCCATCCAACGACAACGGAAAGGACCGATTGAACGCCGGGGGTTGAAATTACCCGAAGCAGAGGCAGTCGATCGCCCTTCTTCTGGCCTGGATAGTCCGGCACTTTCATCACGACCCAACCGATCAGGACCAATGTCAATATCGACATGATCCAGAAGGCAGTTCGCCAGCCGACCTGCGCACCAAGCCATGTCCCCATCGGCACGCCGAGCGACAGCGCGATCGGCGTTCCTACCATAGCGATCGCCATCGCCTTCCCTTGTTGGTGTGAAGGGACCATGCGTCGTGCATAGCCTGCCAAAAGGCTCCAGGCCAAACCAGCGGCAACGCCGGCAAAGAAGCGTGCGACCAAGGTAAGCGTATAGTTGGACGAAATCGCTGTAACAGAGTTGAAGATCAGAAACCCAATGATGGTGGACAGCAGAACTGTCCTGCGCCGCCAACTACTTGTGGCAATGGTCAAAGGAATCGCCGCTAGCAGCGAACCGATGGCGTAGACAGTCACCATCTGGCCAGCGAGGGATGGAGAAACGCCCAAACCCTCAGTGATTTGCGGCAGTAGCCCCGCGGGAAGCGTCTCTGTGAGAATGCAGATAAAGCCAGTCATCGCCAATGCGAGTAAGCCAGCAACCGGCAATCGTTCGGTATCATTTTCAAGTTCGGTAGTTTTCATCGAGTTCGTGCACCTTGATATATGGATCACGCAGTCCAGATATCTACATCAAACATGCTTGGCAAGATATTCTGGATCGAGTAGTACAGAATAAGTTTACGGAGGCACGATATGGCTCGAACTGGGCGCCCAAGGGCGTTTGACAGAGACAAGGCACTGGATGCCGCGATGATCCTATTCTGGGAGCAGGGCTACGAGCCAACCTCTCTCAATCAACTGAAAGCCGCGATGGGAGACATTTCTCCGGCAAGTTTTTATGCGGCCTTCGGGTCTAAGGAAGCCCTCTTCGACGAGGTCGTCCTGCGCTATCAGTCCTCCTACGGGCGCGTAACCGCGAGTCTGAAGGATGAGACGCTGCCACCGCGCGTGGCAATCGAGACGGCTCTGAGGCTGTCAGCGAAGATGCAAACGGACAAGACGCACCCGCCGGGATGCTTGATGATCCTCGGGGCCAGCAACTGCGCGCCAGACAATCGTCACGTAGATGATGTGCTCGCAGCCGACCGGATGCGAAATCGTGCGGGCATCGAAACCTGCATCAGGCGTGCGGTCGATGGGGGAGGGCTTGTCAGCACTACGAATGTTCGGGGGCTGGCAAACCTGTTTCATACCTTTCTGATGGGAATTGCATTTGAAGCGCGGGACGGTGCTAACGGCGCCGATCTTAACGATGCCGTCACGGCACTGATGCAGATCTGGGATTTGCACATGGCTGAGTGAAGGCTGTCCCTTAGGTTGGCCAAAGTGGCGGTGCTGACCGCTTAGGGCTGGAGGCCATCATGACACTGAAGCGCCAGAAGCGGACATGGCTAAGGAAACAGAGCCAACAAATAAATTATCCGCCAGCCCAACAGGCCCAGACACAATCCAACAATTGCCCCTACGAGGGCGAACATCAGCGCTCCAAATATTTCCGCGCTTCCAAAGCCAAGCACACCGCCGAAAATCAGCCCTAGTATGCTGAGCAAGATCGTTGTCACCTGTTGTAGCCTGACCATAAGTATCACCCCGGTGTAGCGACGCGTGTATTCAATGGCGGCTCTGGGCCGATGTCCTTCTTCCGCTTCGCGCCGAAAGCAGGCGTTGATGCAAAGGCCTTGCTTTAAATTTGTTCTGGATTTTCTGCGGCGAATTCCCGTATGAAACGTTCCGGATCACGGACATATCGCGCCGCGTTTGAACGCATGACTGCCCGAATGAGTGAAGTCCCATTAGGTCGGACAATTGCTCCGTCTCGCGTTACCAACACGCATGCTGTATCCTGCGCGAGTGAGCAAATTTGCGCTACAAGCGGCATAGAAAGGTTGGTAACGTCCAAACGAAATTGCACCCCTTCAATACCGGGCTCTCCAAGGACGACTTGCACATCGTTTGTCTTCTCATCACCCCATATACGCAAGCTCGGGCTCCAAGATGTCTTCTCAGGCATCATTGAGTTCAATCGCTCAAACAGATGCATTATTGTGGGACCTGAAAAGTCTGGATTTACAGCCTCAAGCTGCGCTCGCGTCATTCGTACGGCAACCGCCCCATTAATGATTGCGGCCGACGACGGCATTAGATCAAAAGCGAATTGCCAAATTGCCATGTCGAAATCATTATTGCCTGATGCGGTTTTTGCAACCTGTATCATGACCGCAAAGGGCCGACCGTCGCCATGGCCCGAAAGCGCCAACTGCGGTCATTGCGTGGCGAACGGCAGAGTTGTACTACCGAAGTTAGGACAATGGGGGCGAGTCATGCGATACAGCAGCAGCTTGTGGAGACGAGGCATGATACTCATGCACACGCTACTTTGGCTAGCATTGGCGGCATGGGCTTACATGACCGCAGCAAACACCACGTTTGCAAGCTGCTTTCCGGTCATTATGATTTATTTCGCGCCGTTAGGCTTTCTCTGGTTCGCCGTGGGATTTACTAGCTTAGCAATCCTCATCGCCTCGATATTCCATTCACAACTACGAAAGAATACGTGGTTTTTGGTAGCCTGTCATGGGTTGGTGTTCGCCATTGGGCTGCAAGCATTTCCAGTGGCGGCCTACGCGGCCGTAGGTCGCGTGAACTGCCTCTAGTCGCCAAGGGCGTGCAGAATATTAACGGCGGTCCGAAGAGCATCGCCAATCTGAATGCTAACTTTCATAATAAACCCGCTTTGCCAGGAATGACCGGTTTGGGGAAAAAGCGGCCCCCACCGCCCTGACATCAGCCGGTCACGTCACTCCTGATCATTACGTTGCCACACGATCTGCGGTTGATCGCGAGAAACGACGTCGAGGCACTGTCCACCGGTGACAAAACGGTAGTGCTCCGAACCGGGAAGCGCGGTTTCGAAAACCTCTCGCTGCGCCGCCCAGAACGGACTTCCTTGGATCTTATATGCGAAGTGGTTTGCGATCACTCCAACCCGTGGGATGTCGCTCTCCTCTAATGGAAGATGCAATTCCTCGATTACGCGCAACAGTTCAACGTGGGGGAATGCAACGTTTACGAGGTCGCGGCGTCCAGCAATCGAGAAGGAAACAGTAAGCTTATCAGTGCCAGTCATTCGGTCACGCTCCATCACCAGACGATCGATTTCGGCCGCTGTAGCCGGGGCGTTGATGTTGAATTCGATAGGGATGTAGCGGATGATGTCGGTGTGCATTTCGCTTCTATGAAGGTCGATTGTTAATCGGATGTGCCTAGCTAGGCGCTGGGAATTGAGCCAGAGGCGCGGACAACGCAAGCCCGCACCCTGATATCCGTCGCTAGATAACGCTGAAGTCAACGCGCTCCGCGCCGATGTAAAAATCAGAAGAGCGAACCTGTTCAACTGTACGCTCTGTATCGCCTAGGCAGTCAAAGTCGACAAACGTGATGCCGCCTTCAATCGTGATCGCTATTCCAAAAGAAATCACGCTTTGGGTTGAGTTGGCGCGTTGCTCGATCCTAAATTCACGAACATTGTGGAAGTAGATCCGGCAAGATCTCCATGTCGGCTCGTCTGCATCGTCGTCTTGGCATGTCAGCGTGATTTGGATATGCGGAAGAGTGCGCTCCGCATAGTCAACCGATATTGCCCCGAGGATTGAGTCATTGAAGTGGTCAAACCGGCGAAGTACGTCGGATGCCGAGGACGGGATTAGCATTCGGGCGCCTGTCTAAAAATGAACTTGATCAGAGCAGCACAATCCTTTGGCACCTGCAACCAACTGATTGAACGCCCGCGCCCTAACATCCTCTGCCGCTTTGCGCCAACAGCGGTCATCGGAGCCATCGGATCGCCAGCAGGTCGATGATCATCGCGTAGGACACACAGAACGCAACAAAGCCCATTAACACATCGAAACGCTCTGTCGGCCAAAATAGAAAATGTACTGGAATCCATACGGCTGACATGATGACGAAAGCGAAAGCGAATTTCTCATAGGTGCTGCCTCTAAGGCCGAAGAATTTTTCATCTATCATATTCGCGTAGGTGGCGCGGTTCTTGAGAAAATGCGTCCCGGAGTGGATGCTACTCATGAGGAACAGCCCGTACAGTAGGTAGGGAGCGACCGCTGTGTGTCGGCCGAAATAGTGGTCCACGACCAACATCGAACCAATGATGAGATGCATCAGGAATTGGAAGACCACAAAGTTCTTTAGCCCGAATTTATGGATGACCATCGAACGATCCGTTCTACAACCATTTCCGCTAACAATGGCTTTGGATGTTCTTCGTCAGAAGGACGACCAAGGGCTTAATTCCTATGATCCAGATTATTTCTTAATGTAAGATCAACGCCGAACGAAGTCACCTTCGCGCCACAACCGGTCATGACGGGGCCGCAACCTCCTATCTCACGACGTCGCAGGAACCAGAAAAACAACTTCGCTTTTATTGGAAGTCTCGTACAGGTCTACCTGTCTCACATGGTCAATAAAAAGGCTAGATTAACCTGAATGCGGTTCTGGTTGAGGGGGAACCTCGGGCGATTCAAGTATACAAAAGTTACCTGTGCGCATAAAGGTATCAGCATTGGATGGATCGTTGAGGTGCGCACGCTCATGGAACTGGACACGACTTGCTTCTCATCGGACTGCCCCAGCCGAACACTATTCGATCAGATCGCCGATAAATGGTCGATGATGGTTCTGGCAGTTCTGTCCGACGGCCCTCATCGGTTCAATCTCATTCGCAGGCGGTTGGAGGGCGTCAGCCAGAAGGCTCTGACACAATGTCTCCGCAGACTGGAGCGCAATGGCCTCATAACTCGGCGCGTCGTGTCCCTTTCACCGGTGGCTGTGGAATATGAGATCACCGCGCTAGGCCAAACTCTGCAAAAGCCGTTCGGCGAGCTTCACCGGTGGACGCTTGATAAACTGCCAGAGGTCGATGCGGCGCGAGAAGCGTTCGACGCCCGCCTATCGGATAATGGATTCAGCGGTATTCAGCTTGGAAAACGCGCTAGCTGAGCCGTAGCGAACGGCAGCCAGGTATCCTCCAGCCTACCAAGGCGACTTAAGGTGCCTGATTGACAGTAAGTCTACAACGTATACCTAGGCCTCCAGATAAACTGGAGTGTCAAATGACTGACCTAAAATTACTGACCCCGCTTAAAACTGACACGTTCGAATTCAAGAACCGTGTCTTCATGGCCCCGATGACAAGGGCGCGGTCACCAGACCACGTGGCGAACGAGCTGACCGCAATCTACTACGCCCAACGCGCCACCGCTGGCCTGATCATCTCAGAAGGCACACAGATCAGCAAGCAAGCGATCGGCTGGACCAACACGCCGGGAATCCACACGGCCGAGCAGATCGAGGGATGGCGAAGGGTCACCCGCGCCGTGCATGACGCAGGGGGTCTCATCTTTGCCCAGCTCTGGCATACGGGCCGCGCGTCTCATCCGGACTTCCACGGCGGGGCCTTGCCTGTCGCACCTTCCGCAGTGCCCTTCAATAGCCAGGCCTTCACGCCCGAGGGGCAAAAGCCGACCGTCACCCCCCGAGCTCTGACCCTTGATGAGATCCATAGTACAATCCTGGACTACGAGGCCGCCGCACGTGCGGCGAAGGCCGCCGGCTTTGATGGAGTTGAGGTGCATGGCGCCAACGGATATCTGCCGGCCCAGTTTCTTGAAGATGGATCCAATAAAAGAACGGACGCCTATGGCGGCTCTGTCGAAAACCGCGCCCGCTTCCTGCTAGAGGCAACAGATGCAGCAATCCGGGTCTTTGGGACTTCCCGTGTTTCCGTCCGGCTCTCGCCCCGGATCCCCTATAATGACATGGGCGACAGTGATCTTGAGGGCACCTATATGTTCGCCGTCGAGGCTCTCGAAGCGAGGAAGGTAGGCATTCTTCACTTCATGGAGCCCGCGCAGCTTCCCGCAGGGCTCAAGCTGCTGGCCCCTGAGGCAAGAAAGCGGTTCTCCGGCTTGTTTGTCGTGAACATTGGATATGACCGAGAAAGTGGCGAGCGGGCGATAGCGACTGGTCTGGCGGACGCGGTAACGTTCGGAACGCTCTTCATCAGCAACCCCGATTTGCCCGAACGCTTTCGTCAAAACGCCGCCTTGGCACCGTCCGACCCGTCCAGCTACTACGTCGGCGACGAGCGAGGTTATACGGACTACCCACACCTCGGCTGAGACCGTTGAGTCCAGGCTTCATTCGCCATCCCGTCGCTCACTCCATGACAGAAAGAGTGACGGGCTGGCCGTGACAGCGGTTCCTGATCCGTCTAGATCGTAACCAGCGGCTGCTAAGTCGTTCGAGCGTCTTCGGCGAGTAGCAGTATGGCACCCGGGGCACCGAATGGCTCGCTCAGTCGCTTTCGCAGATGCACCTTCAGTTTTGGAAGGGGCGTCCCCGTTACCATCAACGTCCGATGACCGATTAGGGCCGACTCCAGTCATCACAGAAGTCGTGCCGCACGCCCACTTCGCCGCGTCGCGTTATTGTAATAGCTCGATGCTTGCTGCACCGACCGATGACGTGACTGCTCCATGGCCTCGGGGAGTGGGATGCCTCGATTGGCCGCCTCTGTCAGATAGCCGGATCGCAGCCCATGTGCCGAAAACTCCCCCGGCTCCAAGCCGGCCATTGCCGCCCGCTGTTTGACGATATCGTTGACCGATTTCGGATCCAGCACCCGCTTCGACACATTGCCCCAGCGATCGACCTTTCGGAACACAGACCCGGCCTCGATCTTTGCCGCCGTCATCCATGCATCCAGCGCCTCGACTGGCCGGCCAGTAAGATAGACGACCTCGTCGTGATCGGCACCGGATGTTTTCGTCCGTCCGAGATGAATGGCAAGCGAGGGGAGGGGGGGCCGCTTTCAACAACGATCGGTGGCTCGACCGTCAGCTGCTCGCGACGCAGTCCGGCAATCTCGCTGCGCCGACGTCCACCGGAGGCAAATGCCACCATCAGGATCGCCCGGTCACGGAGATCGCGCAGACTGCCGCTCGCACAGGTCGCCAGCATTTTTGCCAGCACATCGCCGGTGACCGCCTTGGCGCTTTTTCGTTTACGCGGCCGCGGCGTGGCCCGGACGGCCAAACGAATAGCTGACTTGAAAGCAGGGGAGGCGAAGGAACCGGTGAGACCGCGCCATTTCGTCAGCGTCGACCAGGTCGCCAGCCGTCGGCGCACCGTGTCAGGTGCATGCGGACCAACCACCTTCAGGAAACCCTGGCCGCGGAGGTTTTGCTCGACCTCGGCCGGCATTCCGTGATCCGGATCGGTTTCGCGCTTTTGCGGATCCCACAAATGATGCGCGAGAAATTTCAACAGCAGTGCTTCGGGCGTCGGCCAAGGTAAGGACTTTCCCGTGGCCGCCAAAGACCAAGCCTGCATATAGGCGAGATCAGAGGTCAGGGCGCGAAGCGTGTTTTCGCCCATGCCTTCGTTGACGAGATGGCGCAGGGTTTCGACATCCTGATCGGTCAATAGCTCGGCGAGTTCGTCACGCCGCTCCATCGGCAGGACGGCAGCGATCGTGTCGAGCTCTGCGATCCGTCCCTCGACGGTAGAAAGATCCTGAGCAGCCTTGCCGGACTTTGCCATCATTCCATACCTGCCTGGGGCCGCCAGCGCGCAATAACCCGCTCGATTTCGCTGCGATACTCGTACGGGTAAACCACATCTTCCTCACGCGCGAGCCAGGTAAAGATCGTCGCCATGTCCTCGGAAACCTCCCGATCGACATTGGCCAGATCGGTCAGGTCGAAGCCGCCATGCTCTTCGGCATTCCACCAGGCGAGCAGAAAATTTGCCACACGCCGGCCCTGGCCGGAATCCTGATGCGCAATGTTGAGCAGTTTTTCGAGGGCGAAGCGGATGCGATCTTCCATGAACAGTGCCTTTTCTGGCGATGGACGGGTGAGTAGACCGGTTATGCGGCAGTATCAGGCAGACTTCGTCTCAACGAGACATCGACGCTCTTTGCCGGCTGATGAATACGGCCGGAGCTTGCCTTTTGCCAATGGCATGGCCGGGCGATGCTGCTACTATCCGTTGAACGCGAGGAGATGCCAGTGCCCGAATGGCCGAAGGACAAGCTTTTGAGAACCGGATCCGATCTGCCGATGGCGGAGCGCATTCGGCGATACCAGCACAATATTCGCACCATCCGGGCGTCGGGCTGCGTTGTGCCCACACCCTCGATGGTTGATACACTTGATCCGGCCGAAATCGAGATCTGGTTTGCCGACAGGGCTTTTACAACGGATCGACTGGACAAATTGATGCGGAGAATTGCCGGCCTTCCTGCCGAAACCGAATTTCCCAGCCTGCTCATCCCTCTTGAAAAAGACGGCGATCCGTAGAGAGCCAAGTCACCGGCGTAGGCCATGGGGTCTGGTCTGTTTGCGTGCGTGAGATTAGCCTCGGTTCGCATCAACACATCCGTGAGAGCGTGACAAAATCAGTCGCCATGGGCAAACGGCCCCAGGACCGAAACACCTTCCTTGCGGGCGGCAGCGGCGAGTTTGCGGTCGAGCGTCGCTAACGGAACGCTGCGATTGAGCGCGAGCGCCAGATAGGCGGCATCATAGGCGCTCAGGCCATGATTGGCGGACAGCAGCAGCACATAACTGTCGCTTCCAATGCCGGCATCGTCGAGCGGCAGGTGGCGGACCCGTTCCATATTGACCAGCGCGGCACCGGCGGCAATCCGGCCGCGACGCTCGGACATGGCCAGAATGTTGCGAATCTCGAAGAAAAACAGCGACGGGATGGGGCAGGGGGCGTCGATGGTGGCGATCACCGCTTCGGCCGCGTCGGAAAACTCTTCCGGCAGCAGCCAGGCGGCGGCCATCGAGGCGTCGATGACAAAAGACATCAACGGCGGCCTTCGTCGCGCCAGGAGAGGATTTCCTCATGGGTGGAAGGCGTTGCCTTCAGGCGGGCGGCGCGGACTTCGGCGAGCAGCAATTGCAAGTCGTTCTCCTTGCGCATGCGGGTGACGTGGGCGATGGGATCGTTGCCGCGGGCAATGACAAAATCCTCACCGGCCTCGACGCGGGCGAGCAGGTCAGAGAGATGCGTCTTTGCTTCGGAAATCTTGACGGTGGTCGTCATTGGCACCGGCCCCGCTGTTGGCTCATAGGCAAGCATAAGCGGGCCCACGAAGTGGGTCAAGTGGTTGGTCTGATCACCTCCGATAAGCATTACTTATCATGGGAGTTGCAGCATTGTTTAACCCAGTGCCCACGCAGCAAATGCAATGAATATTCAGATTGCGCCGGGTTGTACCTACTAGACCAGACCGTCGTTTTCACTCGTCCCTCGGCAACGTGGATGATAATCGTGGGCCCTTAGGCATTAGAAGGGACAAGATCTTTTAGTCTCAAGGCAGAGCGCGCCTACGGCCGGCCGCTGGATGTCCAGCGGAGGGCAAGTCGCCTTTTCTCATGGTCCACTGTTCCATCTACCGCAAAAGCATGGCTACAACTCCAGGATCGATCTCGCTCACACGCGAAAAGATCTGATCTGAGGTCAGGAATTTCCTGGGCGCTGACGTGGGTGATCAAATGAAGGGGATGAAGTGAACAAAAATCTCGAATACGGCATGTGGTTGAACGAGCCAGCGGTTTGGAAGGCGTCTGCAAGCACCCTCACCATCACAACCGACAAGAAGACGGACTTCTGGCGGAAAACGCATTATGGCTTCAACCGGGACAGCGGACATATGCTCGGCATCCCTGCGACCGGAGACTTTACGGCACGAGTGCGGGTGCAAGGTGAATTCCGGTCGCTCTATGACCAGGCTGGGCTTATGTTGCGCATCGATGCAGATCGCTGGATCAAGACTGGCGTCGAATTCACGGATGGCGAACGCTTCCTCTCCACCGTGGTAACGAACGGTGCATCCGACTGGTCGGTGTCTCAGCCGTTCGACGATCTCGAAGATTTCACCATCCGGATCACTCTTAGGGAGGGTGCCGCAAGAATCCAGGCGAGTTCGGATGGCCGCACCTGGCCTCTGCTGCGGCTAGCGGCTTTTCCGAGCGGTGAGAAGTACATGGTGGGACCGATGGCCTGCACGCCGGAACGTGCTGGTCTGAAGGTGCAGTTCTCCGAATTCTCTTTGGGCGACGCAATCACCACAGATCTACACGACTTGTCGGCCTAGCCTTTTTCCAGTCAGGCCTTATGGGATGTCGAGGCGACGACATTGATAGCAGAGGACAAATAGCGGATGGCGAGCTCGTTGCCTCGTTCTTGCGCCAACGCCAGCGCCGCACGGCAATGTGCCTCCAAAGCATCGTTCCCTTCGGCGACCTGAGGCGACGAAGCTGCCATGACAGCCCCTGTGTAAAAGGTGGGAACGCCCAAACAGTCACGGAGGCAGCGACCGAACGACACCAGCGACAAGGCTGACCCCTCGGGACGCAGGACACGGAAGCGACCACTCGAGGGCTCGCCTTTGACAATCGCCTGATGGACGTTGCCTGCTATCATCGCATATACAGAAACGCCCCCTCGGATAACTGGGGCGGGCATTCACGCTAGTCAAATAGGAGCAAGACCGTGTCATCATCGCTGCGAGGATGCGCGACTTTCGCCTGGCAGTCCGACTACGGCCAGTTCTACTTGGTCGACCGAGCTGAGGATGGGTTCACGCCACCAGCCGAGATCACTTCCGAGATGGAGACGCGCAGCCTATCCGTGATGCCCAGTGGTCTGGTTGTCTACACCCAGTCCTGCCTTCAACAACATATCAGGATCGCAATCTATGACAGCGAACCGGAGCATCCGGTCACCGAGCCCATGAGCGGCAATCTGTGGACGCGCATAGAACAAACCCAAGCCTCGTTTCCATCGAAGTCGTTCGCGATATCCAGCCCCTCGCTGCCCGATCCGTTGCCATGCGGCCCTATTTGCGGCAAAACTGTCCATCACTCCTACTCTTAGCGTCGGAAGACGGGTATTGCGTGTCTTTATGTTGGATTCGATATCCCGAGCAATGCCGATCATCGCCTCGGCATAGTGCTTCAGTGCTTCACCCTCGCTGGTCAACTGCAATTGGCGCTTTTGCCTGATGAACAGCGGCACGCCGAGTTGCTCCTCAAGTTCCTTTATTCGGTACGAAACCGTCGGCTGCGTAATGCTGAGTTTCTCCGCCGCGGCATTGAAGCTGCGCAACTGTGAAGCCCAGTAAAATGCTTCGACCGCCGAAAAACTGAGAGCCATCTTTTTCCATAGAAAAATTCGATCGATACCCGGCAATATCCTAATTGGATTTTGAATTCAATCGCTCATAGGCTCACTCAATAAGCAGTTTATCCAGGTGGTCAAAAAATGTACAAAACCATTTCCCGCGCGCATATTCTCGAGGATTTGCCGGAGATTGCGGATATCCAGTCAGCCGAATTGCGCGAGAAGGTGATCGACGCCTGGGTGTTCGCTCTTGAGCGTTCGTCCTTCGATCGTGTCACGGACATCCAGGGAGAAGGCAGCCCGAACATCTTTTCCCTTAAGCGCGGTACCCAGGATGCGCATCTGCGTGGCGTGACGCGACTTGCGCTGTCGATCTATGAAGAGTTCAAGGCCACCTATCCCGAAGCCAAGGTCGATCGCGACATCCTGCTGGCCGGCGGCCTGTGCCACGACATCGGCAAGACCTGGGAATTCGACCCCGTCATGCTCAAGCGCTCCGAAGAACGTGGCGATCGTTATGGCGACCCGACATTCCGGCACTCGGCCTATGGTGCACATGTGTGCCTTTCCGTCGGCCTGCCCGACGAAGTCGGCCATATCTGCATGGGCCATGCCATGGAATTCGGTCAGATCGGACACAGCACAGAATGCTTCATCATCCGTCAGGCTGACCATACCTGGTGGCTTGTTGCAGCAGCTCTCGATCTTTGCCATCCCGATACGATCGCGCTCGCGGGAAAGAACATTCGCATCCGTCCGCTGGGCGCAGAATAAGGCCGCGCACAGACTGCCAGCATAACCGAGGGCAAGATGGCATACACATTCCAATTCGCTTCATTGATCCCATATCTGTCGCAGTTTCTCAGCGGTCTCTGGTTGACCATGCTGCTGTCATTCGTGGGCATATTTGGCGGCTTCGCCCTCGGCGTTTTCTGCGCGCTCGTTTCCACCCTACCCGGCCTTGTGCCGCGCCTGCTGGTACGCTGTTACGTGGAACTGATGCGCAACACGCCACTCCTGGTGCAGATCTTCGTCATATTCTTCGCTCTCCCGGGCCTCGGATTGCGGCTTTCGCCTTTGACATCGGTTCTGGTTGCTCTCATTCTGAACAATGGCGGCTATATCGCCGAGATTGTCAGAGGCGGCATCCAGGCCACCCACCGGAGTCAGTTCGAAGCGGCGGAAAGCCTCGGACTGACGTATTTGCAAACGCTTCGGTTCGTCATCCTGCCACCTGCGCTGGAAAAGGTGTTTACGCCGGTCGTATCGCAATGCGTCCTGCTGATGCTCTCGACCAGCCTTGTATCGGCTATCGGCGTCGAAGACCTGACGGGTGCGGCAATGATCGCAAGTTCTGAGACATTCCGGACTATGGAAGTCTATCTCGTGATCGCTGCGATCTATGTCACCTTGAACTTCGTCTTCCGAGCCATTCTCAACGCCGCAGGTCTGCTGATCTTCACCCGCTCGCGCCGTAAACTCCTCGGGAGGGCATGACATGCGCACCTTCGGTACAAACGAATTTCTCTTCATCGTCTATGCCCTGCAATGGACGCTCACCCTGACCGCAATCGCCTTCGTCGGCGGCGGGGTACTTGGAGCGGCACTCGCTCTACTGCGGATATCATCCAGCCGCGTCCTGCGAACACTGACATCGGCTTACATGCAATTCATCCAGGGATTGCCGCTGCTGATCCTGATGTTCATCTGCTATTACGCGCCGTCGCTGTTCGGCTTCGAGCTGAGCGCAATCACGGCAGCCGCAATCGCCTTGACCATCAATTCCAGTGCCTTCCTCGGCGCCATCTGGGAAAGCGCCCTGCGCGCCATACCGAAAGCACAGTGGGAAAGCGCGGAAGCACTCGCCATGCCCGATCACTGGCCATGCACCCGAAGGTCCTTCTGTTCGATGAAGTCACCTCGGCACTGGACCCGGAACTGACCGGCGAAGTGCTTGCCGTGATCGAGAACCTTGCACGCCAGGGCATGACCATGCTGCTGGTAACCCATGAAATGGGCTTCGCGCGCCGGGTCGCCAACAGGACGATTTTCATGAAAGACGGCGTGATCCATGAGGAAGGCCCGGCAGCCGAGTTCTTTGCATCGCCGAAGACTCCAGAACTCCAGGCCTTCCTTCGCTCCGAAGTCGGCTGATCGAGACTCATTCATTCCACCAAGAAGAATTGGCTGCCTTCGGGCAGAAGAGGAGTTGCTGTGTCAACGAAACGGAAAATTGCACTGATCGGTTGCGGCGTCATGGGTCACGCAATCGGCTCACGTCTCCTGAGAACCGGCCATACCGTCATCGCCTTTGACGTCGATCCGGAAAAGGTGGCGCAGATGACCGGCCAGGGCGCGGAGGCTGCCTCTACCGCATCCGACGCCGCGTCGCGATCCGACGCCGTCGTTCTCAGCCTCAATTCTGCAGCGATCGTCCGCGAGGCGGTGTTCGGCTCCACCGGGGTCGTCAATGGCGCTTCGGCCGGAACGGTGGTGATCGACATGTCGTCGATCGACCCGATCCTGACCAGGCAATACAGTGCGGACGCCGCAGCGGCCGGCCTGAAGTGGGTGGATTGCCCGCTCTCCGGCGGAGCGCCGAAAGCCTACGAAGGCAAACTGACGGTGATGGCCGGTGGCAGTCCCGCCGATTTCGGCGAGGCAAAACCGATCCTCGACGATCTTTGCCAGAACCTGACGCTGATGGGCCCGAGCGGCGCTGGCCAGACGACCAAGCTCATCAATCAGGTTCTGTGCGCGCTCAATTTCGTTGCAGTGGCTGAAGCGACCAAGCTGGCCATCGATTCCGGTGTCGATGCGCAGCGGATCCCTGCAGCGCTGAGCGGCGGCCGCGCCGACAGCGCGATCCTGCAGGAGTTCATGAGCAAGATGGCGCGCAACGACTATTCGCCGACCGGCCGGATCGACAACATGGTGAAGGATCTCTCCGCAGTGCAGTCGCTGGCGGTCCACACGGGCACGGCGATGCCTATGACATCGCTTTGCATGGAGATCCATCGGCTGATGGTCTCCGCAGGCCTCGGTGCGGCGGACAATGCCGCCCTGATGAAATTTTACGATGGCCCGAAGGCCTAATGAGGAGGAATGACATGCTGATCCGCTACGCAGAATTCGTCGGAACGATCAAAGCCGGCAAGGAGGACGAATTCTACAGTTTCGTTGAGACCACGCTGACGCCGCTATGGACCAAGTTTGACGGTGCCGTGGGCGTTGCCGTCTGCCGCGAGCTCGAACGCGACGAGGGTGCGCCGTCCACGCCTCTCCTTCTGGCCATCACCTATCCGAACCACGCCGCGCTCGAGCGCGCCATGGCTTGTGACGCACGCTTCCAGTCGCGCGAACAGACACAGCACCTGCTGACCATGTTCGACGGCAAGGTCTATCACCGCGTCACGAGTGCCGCGATCCACGATCTTTCGGCACAGGGGTAAGAGCAATGACGTTCCCGCTTTTCGACCTTGCCAGTCTGCGAGCGCTTCTCACGGCTCGCCCAGCACGGCGCCGAGGTCGTGTTCAACGGTCGTGATGGCGCCAAGCTGGACGCCGCAGTCCGCGAACTGGCTGACACCGGCGCCTGGGTTTCGGCCAGCGATTTCGATGTGACGGATGCCGATGCGGTCAAGCCCGGCGTCGATACGATCGCCGCATTCGAGTCTGCCGGCAACCGGAGCAGATCGATGAATGTTCAACTGTCGTTCTGACTTGTTTACCGCAGCAGTCGCTACGAGATCCGATAAGACTATTCTAGCCTTCCCGATTCGCCACGGCATTGAAGGGACGCTGCTCTTGAAATCCATGGACATGACATAATAGCCGGGTCGTCGGTTCAGATCCTTTCAAGCGCTTAAGCTATCATCGCTCGAAAGCTGGTGACTGGATTCCTAGTGAGGAGTATTCGCGGAAGGATAAAGCGCCGCGCCAACCTTCTGAGCCGAAGCCGCCAGGCGTTTATCCCTCGTCCACAAGCTTGATCGTCGATCGAGGAGGGTTGAAGTCAATAGATGTGCATCGGTATAGCCGATCCCCATGCTGAAAATCGAACAGCGGTCAATGACGGTCAATACCTCTGCATGGGTAGCGACGACTGCCTCACGCTGAGCTGCAAGAAAAGCTAATACTGCATCCCGATCTCGCAGACTGCCTAGGGCCAGTTCACCGACAACGAAAGGGTGGCAAAGCAACCGATCATCTCCGATGATTTTGGTAAGCTCTGAGTCGCCGCGTCGAAAATGATCAATCCAGATTGAGCTATCGACAAGGATCACTTGCTCACTTCGCTCCGCCGGCGAGGCGCAACCTCGGCATCGGGCATAGTGCCGCCAAGGGCGATCAGCCGTTTGCCGGATTCGACACGTACCAAAGTCTCGAGTGCTAGACGCACAAGAGCCGCCGTTTCCTTTGTGCCTGTAAGGGACTTGGCCCGTTCCATGAGGTTGTCGTCAAGACTAATAGTAGATCGCATAGCTAGCTCCCAAATGTCGATACGCTTATAGCACCAATTGGTGCTATAATCTACGCTTCTTGAACCGGGCATTGCCACCATGCCGATCGCGGGTCGCCGGTTCCAGTCCCATCAAGAGCTTGAAACAGTCGTTGACTACCTGAGATAGCTCATAGGTCGCCCTGTGTCGGGATGGCGCATCACGCCCATTCTTGTCCCGTAGATTGCTTGCAATAGCTCGGGTGTCAGAATCTCGTCCGGATTGCCCCGTGCAATCATTGCACCCGAATGAAGCGCCAGGATTTCATCGCAGAAGCGAGCAGCCATGTTGACGTCGTGGAGTACGACGACAACGCCAATCCCGCGCGCCTCTGTAAGCCGTCGAACCAGGGAGAGGACTTCGACCTGATGAGCGACATCCAGCGCCGAGGTTGGTTCATCGAGGAGTAGGCAGTCAGGGTTCTGGGCCACCAGCATTGCCAACCAGACGCGCTGTCGCTCTCCGCCGGACAACGTATCGACGATGCGATCACGGTAGATTGCAACGTCGGTCAGCTCCATAGCTTCCTCGACCATTCTTTTGTCCTCGGCGCCAAAGCGACCGAGAGGCCCATGCCAAGGATAGCGCCCGAGTGCCACCAGTTCACCGACGAGCATTCCGCCGGCGCCTGGTGCCTGTTGGGGAAGATAGGCAACCTTGCGGGCGAATGGGCGATCAGGCCATTTCTCCAATCTCTTGCCTTCAAAAGAGATCGCGCCATCAGTCGGAGTTTGCTGACGTGCAAGAAGCTTGATCAAAGTCGATTTCCCGGAGCCATTATGCCCGATGAGGCCAATGACGTGGCGAGCGGGGAGCGTTAACGTCAGCGGCTTGAGCAAGACGCGCTTTTCAACCGAGAAGCTTGCGCTGTCGAGTTCGAACAGGGGCGTGGCACTAGTGCCGGGAGGCGCAGAGACGTCGGGCGTCGGTTGCAGCTCAATGTGGGCCGATATGTCGTTCATGAAACTGCCTTGCTTTACGACCGTGATGTGGTCTTGCCGTTTAAGCGGATGACCCAAAGGAAATACGGTCCGCCGATGAATGCCGCGATCACGCCGGCCGGGATTTCGTAAGGAAAGTCTGCAGTCCTGCCGAGCCAGTCCGCTGTAATCATCAGCGCTGCTCCGATCGTGGTGGAAGTTAGCATGATGCACGTCTGCCCACGCGCGCCAGCCATTCGGGCTATGTGTGGCGCCATCATGCCCACAAAGCTTAATGGCCCGACCATCAGCGTTGCGATGCCGGTAAGGGTCGCGACAAAAATTAGCAAAACACCGCGCGACCGGCCCGGATTGATGCCAAGCGCGCGCGCCGTGCCATCGCCAAGCGGCAAGACGTCAATCCAGCGTCGGAACAGCGGGGAGAGAGAAAGCGCCATCAGCGCAAAAAAAGCAGCGATGAGTGCGACGATACCCGTTGCCCGGAATGTCGGCCCCATCGTCCAGGCGAGGATGTAACTGGCGCGCGGATCTCCGCTGGCGACGATGAGCGAGATGATGGCACTGGCGAGGGCGCCGACAGCGATGCCGCCGAGGAGAACCGGTCCCGCTGCATAGTCTCTTCGTCGCGCAACGGCCAGTACGAGCGAGAAGGACAGGATTGCGCCGAGAATGCCGCCTGCAATCGGTGTCAGGGGAGAAGCCATGCCACCGACGAAAAAGGCGGCGATGATCCCGAGCGCCGCTCCTCCGCTGACACCGAGCCCCTCGGGGCTGGCCATTGGATTGCGTGTGATCGCCTGTGTGATGGCGCCGGCCATGGCCAGCATGGCCCCAGCGCTGGCGGAGGTCAGAATCCGCGGCCAGCGTCCCGCGACAAGCCCCCAAGGATCCATGCCGTGGGTGAACACCTGCTCCGTCAGCGAGAGGATCGCGACGAAGGGCAAGATAACGAGACAGGCAGCAATAAGGAGGCGACCGGCGGTGGGACGCGAGAAATCCTGTCCATCGGTCGCCATGAACTGGTCTCTGGAAGGGGGAGCATTTTTCAAAAGCACGAGCATCATCAGCGCGCCGGCGACGGCCGTGGCTGTTCCGGTCGGAACCTCACCGATGACGGAGGCGCTGACAAGCACGATGCCATCGGCAAGAAGCAGGAGAAGCGCGCCGATCAGCGCCCCCCAGAGCAGGCGTTGCCTGATCGTCCGGGCTCCCGCCATGCGGGCTGCGTGGCTTGCCGCAAGGCCGACGAAGGCGATCACCCCGACGCGCGCGACGACTAGCGCCGTCAGGACTGTCGCGATGAACAGAACAAGGGCTCGCATGCTTGCGAGGGATAGGCCGAGGCTGCGGGCGTTTGCGTCATCCAGCCCGGCAACCGTCAGCGGGCGTTGGAAGAGCAGGAGCACAGGCACGAGGATGACAAGACGTGCCGCAAGCGCAATCGCATTCGCATAATCGTTCTGGATCAGCGATCCGCTTCCCCAGATGAACACGCCCCGCAGATATTCGTGGTGGAACAGTGCCAGAATGACGGAGGCCGAACCGGCCGAAAAGCTGATGACCATGCCGCAAAGAAGCAGCGTCATCGGCGAAAAGCCGCTTTTGCGCGCAAGACTGGAAACAATCCCCACGGCGAGCAGGCCGCCGGCAAGCCCTGCAATATCACGCTGGAAAGCCGACACCGTGGCTGTCGAAAGCGTCAGGAGCGTAATCGCCAGCTGCGCGCCGGAAAGAATGCCGAGGGTCGATGGTTCGGCGAGCGGATTTTTCAGCAGTTGCTGGAAAATTGTTCCGGCAAAGGCGAGAGCAGCCCCGGCAAGCAAGGCAACGAGCAGCCGCGGCAGGAGCGAATAATGAACATAGATCTGCCCAAACGAGGCCGGGTCTGGGTGCAGTAGAGCCGCCGACAGGTCGGTGAGCGGTACGTAACCAAGTATGGCTGTGGCATAAAGGCCAAACCCGGCAAGTGCCATCGGGACACTTATGCGGGCAGGGGTGATCAGGCGTGACGTCATGCTCATGTTATGCCGAGACCCTGACGGATGACGTCGGCGAAGCGCATGGCAGAAGGAAAGGCTCCGAAGACCCAGGTGGGAGCAATCGTTGCAACATGTCCGCTGCGCACCGCCGGCAAGGACTGCCAGAGCGCGCTTTGCAGGAGCCGGCCTGGCGGACCGGGTTCGATAATGATCACGCGGGCGTCCGGATAGCGGGCGACGGCATCCAGACCTGCGGTGGCAAAGCCCCAGTTGTTCGTGGCACCGTCCCAGGCATTGGAAATGCCAATGCGTTTCAGCACATCGTCGAACAGGCCTCCTGCGCCATAGATATCGATCAGCCTGTCATCGGTGAACTTGATGATCAGCAGCGGCCGTCCATCGTATCTTCCGACCTGGGCAGCGATGTCATCCAGCCGGGCGTGAGACCGCTGCAGATAATCGGTGGCCGCGTGATCGCGGCCGGTTCTGGCGGCGATTTCCTTGAGCGCCCTCTCCGCTGCGACGAGAGGTTTGCGTTCCGCGCTGTAGAGCGGCAGCGCGAGCGTCGGGGCGATTTCCTCCAGCCAGGCCTGCGAGACGCCGTATCCGGCCTGCGACAGGATCAGGTCGGGTTTCAGGGACCTGTCGAGCCCGAGGTGGCATATTCTCCACTGCAGCCTGTACGCGCAGGAGTTCTTGTCTGCCAATCGTCGATGCTTCCACAGACGGCGTGGGGTCAGAAATGGTCTCAAGCCCATCGATACCATCGACGAATGGAGCAATCTTTCTACGTCGTTCATGGTCGTTGGCTAGGTTCCGGCCAGTAATCATGAAATATCCCGCCAGATCGGCCACGTCGCGCAGCAGGCCAGGTCGTTCCCAGAAGCGCAGAAAGGTATCCTGCAGCAGATCAGCGGTGGTCTCTGAGCAATGAACTCTCCGATGGATAACACGCGTCAAACGTGTTCTAACGCCTAGAAAGGTCTCGAGGATTTCGGGATGTTCTGCACTGGCCATGCCCCCAGCTATCACCGTGTCGTAACCGAAATCAAGATAAAGATGATGGAATAAGTCATGTATTGTTGGCTGAGGTGATTTGTGCCAGGATAAATTAATGTGCGGGTCGCCGGTTCAGATCTCTTCAAGGCGAGTAGTTGTTCTTCAGCCTTTGCCGGTGCGAAGCGGGTTGAATATCTCTATGCCGTAAAAGTCTTTCTCATTGTCGGTCACGACGATGCATCCGTTCGCCTGGGCTGTCGCCGCGATGATGATATCAAGGCCACTGCGTGATCGCCCGATTGCTTTTCCTTCGGCCATCAATCGCGCCCATATGAGTGCCGCCGTTTCGTCAAAAGCTAGGATACGATTGGCAAAGAGACGCTGCGGCCCATCATCACCAACAAACCAGGTCTCGAGAGAAGTCCGCTTCTTGCCGGCGGGCTTGTCCAAGATGCCTTTGTGGATTTCAGCCACGGTAAGGGCAGCGATAAAAAGATCCTCGTCGGTCTGATTGGCCATCCACGTCATCAAAGCGGCCGATGGCTCCGGCTTCGTGATGTTGCTCAGGATATTGGTATCGAGAAGGTAGCGCATTAAATATCGATCTCACGACCTTCTTCACGCTGACGAGAGATTTCAACATTAGCGCCGACAAGTGGCGAGCGACGAAGCGCTGCGAGAATTCCGCCTTTTTTGGGTGGCTCACCATTGATGGCATCATTCACAGCCGCACGTAGTTTGGCGGACTCCGGGCCATTTTCTGCGAGGCGGCGCGCTAACATTCTGATGAGGTCACGATCGGCGTCGCGGCCCAGTACCTCGAAACGAGCGAGCCCACGGTCACTCAAGCGCGATCTGTAGTTTTGAATTGCGCGGGTCTGGGAACTGGTCATTTCGACCTCCTAGCTATTCCCGGTAATATAGCCGGAAAGGTTTCAGCCCACAAGACCAGCCCTGGACTTTGCTAAGATTTGCAAACCGGCAAATCTCCGGTTGATGGTTCGATTCCGTCCCATTAGGTTTTTTGTCGATGTGTTCATCTTGGTGGCATCGCAAGCCTCCTGCGTTTGCGGATCCACGGTCTGAGCCCACCGCTTCACCGGCTCGTTATTGAGCCTGTACAACCAACAGAGGAGCTTCACCGACCGCCTGGGCTGCAAATAAAATGCTATCCAGAGTGCTCATTGACGACCTGTACTGATTCCACCGGTAGAATTTTAGAGAATCGTAATGCCCCTTCAAGCGCAACTTCAACCTGTGCTGCTTGTGCTGAAAACGCGTTCTGTCGAACACCGTATAAAGCAGAGAATACCGCTTCCAACGTACGTTCAGCCGACCGCACGAATAGGCATAGGTCTCGACATAGTGCCCCACCACACCACGCGTCACCTCCGTTTTCGCCAGCATGATCCGCTCGCGCTCGAAAGAAACCGTCAGCTGTACTCCGGTGCGGCGGGGGGAGGGGCAAAACCTTTCTCAGTGTTTCTTGTTTCTCACCCATCGACCTTGTTTTGTCCATCTCAAGGTAGGTTCCGCGGCCCCGCTGCGATCGCAAAGCCGCAGCAGGGCCTTTAACGCAATGCGATGCGGTCGCTTGCGGCAGCGATTTGACATCCCGTGCCGAAGCCATCTAGCATGGCTTCCGGTGGAGTAAACCCCGGCGAGGCGCGAGGCTTAATCGGCTCTACCTTCATGTCATTACCACCCCATAGGCAAGAACACCGGGTTTTCATGAAGAGATTTATCGAAGAGCAAATCGCTATCTATCAAGCGGGAATCGCTGAAATAGTAAGCCGCCGAAGAGATCTCACGGCGGAAGAGATTCACCCGACCGCTCAAGATGAAGACGCGCGGAGTTTGATCGCATATCGCGCTTCTCTTCGAACCTTGCGAAGTGTGCATGAAAGACTTCAGCACACGGAGGACATGGCTGCAAATAGAGATCCAAGAGAAACACCATAACACCTGAACGAAGTAACGAGATGGACCCCGTTTATGGGGACACTGCGTAGGGCTTTGCCGAGATTTCTGATGCCATGAGGTACAGGTGACCAATGCGCTATCGTCAGGATTATTCAGTAGCAGAATGCGAACGTAAGTACACTCAATCAAAAATACAGAAGCAGCGCCCGCAAACTGCTATTGCGTGAGTGCCGCACAAGCTTGTTCGCGTAAGCGGCAATGTAGCTCTGTCAAATCCTCGCCTATGCGATAAACAGAGTTGTGAAAAGCAGCGCGGCCCACACAGGAGATCATTCATGGCTGACGAGAACATTACGAGCAATATTACGAGCGTCGTTTCCCCTGAAACCACGGCACCTAAAGCAGAAAAAAAGACACGCGCACCGCGACGTCCGAAGGCAGTTGCAGAGGCGGTAACCCCAGTTGTTCCTCCCGACGTTGCTGACGCACCAGCCAAGGCTGCTCGCGCTAAGCGCGGTACAAAGGCTGCAGCCTCAAAAGCCGCCAAATCCAGCGAAGTTACGAAGCCGGCGGCGAAGGCACCACGTTCGGTAACTAAAAAGGCAGCCGCTCCAGTCGAAGCGATCGACGATATCGCCGATTTGCTCAAGCTCGAAGAAGAGAACAAAAACCTGCGTAAGCAGTTGGCCATGAAACTGCGCGATGAAAACGCGGACCTTCGCAAGCGCCTTGGCCAGAAGTGACGCGTAAGAAAGCTCAAAGGCCTCTCAACAAAGGCATTTGATGAACCTGTTTGCCGGGCTCCATCTTCCGAGCCCGGCACCGTTGAAATTGCGAACGCATATGTGTCGCTAATAGATAATGAGGTCGAGATCCGATGAGAACACCATGGAGATTTTTTTCAAACTTGGTGTTGCGAAAAGCACCTGAGGATCAGAAATCCGGATCAAGAGATAAGGCTCGTAACGTTATTGCGATTGAGCATCGTCCTGCCGAAGATCAAGCGATCGCAAATGCGGGCCTTGATGGCTCTACCGTTGTGCAAAGCGGCACAGACACGGTTGCGCCAGCAGCGGAGCGAGTGAAAAACGGGCCGGTGACGCCAGCCGAGCTAGCATATGAAAATGCGGAACAAACCGTTGCCTTGAACGATGCGCAGAATGCAGTAGCGATTGAGGCTGCGAATGATATTGACCCAGATCACCCCAATGACTCTGCCGTTAGCGACGTCGCAGAAACTGGACCTGTTGAACTGACGGCGAAGCCGGAACGGATGAAGCGTTCCGTAAAAGCGCCGGTGGCGCATCTCCCGACAACGCTTCCTGCAGAAGCCCACACCGCGAAGCCAGTGGCCGAAAGCACAATTGAGGGAGAGATCTTTCAACTCAACCAGGAGATTTCCGAGTTGAGACGTTGTCTCTCTGAAAAACTTGTGATTCAAAACGCGCAGCTGAAAAGGCTGCTCGACCGATTTCAGGATTGAAAGCGAACGTGAAAGGCCGACCACTCACGAGTCTTCGGCCTAATGCCTTGGTCGCGTGCAGATAGTCGAATGTGTTCTCCGATCCGGCAAACCGTAGATGTAGCAGCTTGCCGGTCGCGTCATCGATATAGACGAGCAGGGTGCATTTGGGACCACGGTTCTCGAACCACCAATGATGCGAGCCATCGATCTGCACCAGCTCGCCAAAGCAATCACGTCGGCCGCGTGGCTGGAAAACCCGCTTCTTGCGTTCCCGACGCGAGATCCAGATGCCAGCCTCGGTCATCCATTGCCGCAGCGTCTCCTTGGCGACAGAAATCCGGTGCAGCTCGATCAACTTCTCACGCGCCAGCGTCGGACCGAAATCTAGATAGCCTTCGCGGATCAGATCCAGCGCCGCATTGCGAAACTCCTCGCCGTGGCGCCGGTTGCTCGGACGAGATCGCTTCCTGGAAACGAGCCCGGCCGGACCATCCCGGTCATAGGCTTGTAGCAGCCGATGGACCTGGCTGGAGTTGCCCCTTAAAAACCGGACAGGATCAGGTTTCGGTTTGACGGTTTAAGAACTCACGAGGCGAGCGATACCCCAATGCCTTGTGTGGGTGAAGGGCATTGTAGTGTTCGAACCATGAAGGCA
>Ga0209795_10000614_pt1 | contig 25921 bp, 24 predicted proteins | sample AgamicOrMarz_FD_187166 | JGI IMG/M metagenome (GOLD analysis project Ga0209795, IMG submission 187166) | Agave microbial communities from Guanajuato, Mexico - Or.Ma.rz (SPAdes) (version 2) | ecosystem: Host-associated > Plants > Phyllosphere > Phylloplane/Leaf | place: Guanajuato, Mexico...
TACTTTGCTGACAGCCTCTTCGGTAAAGCTGGCGGCGTCGTCTTTCATAACTTGCTCCTTCCTGAGTAGCCTGAACGACCCGCCAATTTAACCTTCGGAGGTTAACGCTTGCTTAAGCGTCGAATAGCGCGTTGCATACATGCCGCATCGGCGCGCCTCAATAAAGCCCCGCGATCACCTTCTCCGGCATTTCCTTATCGTATTGCGCGCCGTCGAAAGTACCGCCGCTCAAACGCCTATGCATATCTCCCGCACTCGGCAAACTTGCGCGGTCCACCTGCTTTGCCGGGTCCCAAAGACTCGAGCGCACCAGCGCTTTCGAGCAATGAAAATACGCCGCTTCGACGTGCACGATAATCACTGTGCGCGGCAGTTTCCCGCGAACCTCGAAGCGCGCGAGCAAGTCGGGATCGACTGAAATCTCGGCGCGCCCGTTCACCCGCAACGTTTCGCCGACGCCCGGCACGAGAAACAGCAACGACACGCGCGGGTCGGCCACAATGTTTCTTAGACTGTCGATGCGGTTATTGCCCGGCCTGTCCGGCAACGCCAACGTGCGCTCATCGAGTATCTGGACGAATCCGGCGGCGTCGCCTTTCGGCGAGCAGTCCGCTCCGCCCTCACCGACAGAAGACAACACCGCGAACGGAGAAGCGCGCACGAACGCCTGATAGTCGCTATTGAGGCAATCAAGTTCTTTCCACAATGCGCGCTCGTGCGGCGCGCCGTAAATCTGTTCGAGCTGCTCGACGCTTTTAACGGTATGTGTCATGGCGGACGCTCTGCAAGAGAACAATCGGTAGAAATCGGAACATGCAGTATAGGCATTCGGCGCATGTCCGGTAAATCGCTTGCTGCTGTTCCGAGGTCGCGGGAATAAGAAAGCCACTTCGCCGGTTTAACGATGCAGAGCGCGTCATATCGAACGCAAACCGCTTTCGGACGATCCGCTCGCACATCGAGGAGCAAGCCATGAAAGACCACCATGCACATCGCGCGACAGCCCGCGCGCTATTCGCCATTATTTCCGCCACTGCGCTGGTGGTCACGTCGACATGGGCACGCGCGCAGGCATCGCCCGACGCCGGCCATCCTCTCACGCGCGCCGAGGTCATGCATGAACTCGAAGAACTGGAAGCCGCCGGCTACACGCCGTCGCTCGGCGACGACAGTCAGTATCCATCCGACATTCAGGAAGCCGAAAGAAAAGTGGCCGCGATGCACGCGGCGCAAAAAAGCGCGCAGATGGATCAAGATCCGGCAATGCAAGCGATGCCGATGCAAAAATAACCACTCACGCTCGACTCACACGCTACGGGAAATTCAACAGTCGACGCCTCATTCCCCCAACTCGCGCGCGATGAAATCCACGAACGCGCGAATGCGGTTCGACATCTGATGCCGCTGCGAGTACACGGCGAAGATGTCGGCGTTCGGCGTGTCATAACCGGGCAGCACGACCACGAGTGAGCCATCGGCGAGGTACTGCTTGATGTCCCACTCCGCGCGCATCAGAATGCCGTGCCCCTCGAGCGCCCACTTCACCGCGATCTCGCCGTCGTTGGTGGTTAGCGTGCCCTTGATGCGGACGGCTTCCGTCTTCAGCGACGCGCCCTTGCCCGAACTCAACCGCCACACGCCATACGCTTCGTCGCCCTGACGAATGCCGATGCAGTTATGCCGCGTTAGATCATGCGGCGTCATCGGCATGCCGTGCGACGCGATATACGAGGGCGCCGCGCACAGCAGGCGCCGGTTCGCCGCGAGGCGCCGCGCGATCACGCGCGTATCCGGCGGCTCGCCAAAGCGGATGCAGACGTCGAACGTATCGTCGGTGAGCGGCGGCGGCGTGACCGACAACTGAAGCTGCACCGACACCTGCGAATACTTCGCGACAAAGTGGGAGATTGCGGGCGCGACGTGGCTGCGGCCAAACCCAAGCGTCGCATTGACACGCAACAGTCCCTTCGGGCTCTTCTTCGCGGAACCGAGCAACTCGGCGAGCTCGTCGATTTCGTCGAGAATCCTGCGCGCATGCTGCAAATACAGCTCGCCTTCGGGCGTGAGCATCATCCGGCGCGTGGTGCGGTTGACGAGCGCGACGCCCGCGCGGCTCTCCATCTGCGTGAGCCGCTTGCTGACGGCCGCCGCCGTCAAGCCCAGCTCTCGCGCCGCCGCACTCAGGCTGCCCGACGCCGCGAGCGTCGAGAAAAAGCTCAGATCGGCCGGCTGAACGGTATCGCGCATCGCTTCCACTTGTGAATTGAAGTTAAAGATGCTTTGAGTTTAGCACCGGTTTTTTCGTGCAGATGTCGATAGAGTCACTGCAACCAACCCAATCAATCAATCATTCGGAGACGCAGCATGAAGACCTATCGCATCGCGACCATTCCCGGCGACGGCATCGGCAAGGAGGTCGTACCGGCCGGCGCCGAGGTGCTCGAAGCGCTCGCCAGAACCACGCAGTCGTTTGCATTCGAGTTCGAAAATTTCGACTGGGGCGGCGACTATCACCGCAAGCATGGCGTGATGATGCCGGCGGACGGACTCGATGCGATCCGCGACAAGGACGCGATTCTGTTCGGTTCCGCAGGCGACCCGGACATTCCCGACCACATCACGCTGTGGGGTCTGCGTCTGAAAATCTGCCAGGGCTTCGACCAGTACGCGAACGTTCGCCCCACGCGCATCCTGCCCGGCATCGACGCACCGTTGAAGCGCTGCAAGCCCGAGGACCTCAACTGGGTGATCGTGCGCGAAAACTCGGAAGGCGAATACTCCGGCGTGGGCGGCCGCGTTCACCAGGGTCATCCGATCGAAGCCGCGACGGACGTGTCGATCATGACCCGCGCCGGCGTTGAGCGCATCATGCGCTTCGCGTTCCGCCTCGCGCAGTCGCGTCCGCGCAAGCTGCTGACCGTCATCACGAAGAGCAACGCGCAACGTCACGCGATGGTGATGTGGGACGAAATCGCGCTGCAGGTCTCGAAGGAATTCCCCGATGTGACGTGGGACAAGGAACTGGTCGACGCGTCGACCGCGCGCATGATCAATCGTCCGGCGAGCCTCGACACGATTGTCGCGACGAACCTGCACGCCGACATTCTCAGCGACCTGGCCGCCGCGCTTGCCGGCAGCCTGGGCATTGCGCCGACCGGCAACATCGACCCCGAACGGCGCTTTCCGTCGATGTTCGAACCGATCCACGGTTCCGCGTTCGACATCATGGGCAAGGGTCTCGCGAATCCGGTCGGCACGTTCTGGTCGGCCGTGATGCTGCTCGAACATCTCGGCGAACTCGACGCGGCAAAGCGCGTGATGCAGGCCGTCGAAGCCGTGACCGCGGACAAGTCGCTGCACACGGGCGACCTCGGCGGCACGGCGACGACCGCGCAGGTGACGGCTGCGGTGTGCGCTTTCATCGAACGAGCCGCAAGGCCGGCGGCGAACGCGGCATAAGCCGTGTCAGCCACATAAACCCCCATCGCGCGACAGTTCGCGCCTCGCGACGCGCCCACGGACAACAGCCGCATTCGACGGCTGCCGCGCGCCTCGCACCCTGCTGCCTTCGCAGCAGGGCACCGCTCAAGCCTCCAAAGGAGGAGACAATGACGACCGACCTCGAAAGCCGGGTGTCCCGCAAGCTGATGCTGCGGATCATCCCGTTCGTAATGCTGCTGTATTTCGTGAGTTTTCTCGACCGCGTCAACGTGGGCTTCGCCGCGCTGACGATGAACAAGGCCATTGGCCTGTCGCCGACCGCGTTCGGATTCGGCGGCGGCCTGTTCTTTATCGGCTATTTTCTGTTCGAAGTTCCGTCGAACCTGATTCTTCACAAGGTCGGCGCGCGCCGCTGGATTGCCCGCGTGATGGTCTCGTGGGGCATCGTCTCGCTGGCCTCCGCGTTCGTCGTCGGGCCGAACAGTTTTTACGCGTTGCGCTTTCTGCTCGGCGTGGCGGAAGCGGGCTTCTTTCCCGGCATCATCCTGTATCTGAGCTTGTGGTTTCCGACCCGTCAGCGCGCCGTGGCCGCCGCGTGGTTCATGGCGGCCGCGCCGATTTCGACCGCGATCGGCTCGCCGATTTCCGGCGCGATCATGAAGCTGCCGCCGATCGCCGGTCTCGCCGACTGGCAAATGCTCTACATTCTCGAAGCGCTGCCCGCGGTCGTACTCGGCTTCTTCGTCCTGAAGTATCTGACCGACACACCGTCGAAAGCGCACTGGCTCGCGCCCGAAGAGCGCGAATGGCTGATCGCGAAACTGAAGACGGAAGCCGACGCGCGGCAGTCGCATGCGGGCCACACGGCCGGCGCGTTGAGTGCGCTGCGCGATCCGCGCGTTCTCGCACTGGCGCTGATTTACTTCGGCACGTCCGCGGGTTTGTACACGCTCGGCCTGTGGGCGCCGCTCATCATCAGGCAATACGGCTTCGGCTCGTTCGAGACGGGTCTGCTCGCGGGCATACCGAGCATCGTCGCGGTGATCGCGATGATTCTGTGGGCGAGGCACTCGGATCGCACCGAAGAACGCACATGGCACGTCGTCATTCCGTGCGCGCTGGCCTGTCTCGGCTTCGTGTTCGCAGGCAACGCGGCGACCGCGCTCATGATCGTGCTGGCGCTCGTGGTCGTGAACGTCGGCATCAGCGCGGCCAAGGCGCCGTTGTGGGCGATGCCGAGCATGTTCCTGTCGGGCGCGGGCGCGGCCGCGGGCATCGCAATGATCAACTCCATCGGCAACCTCGGCGGCTTCGTCGGTCCATTCGCGATCGGCTGGCTCAAGAACGTGACGGGCGGCTATTCGGCGGGGCTGTATGTGGTCGGCGCGACGCTGGCCGTGTCGGCGGTCGTCACGCTGATGCTCAGCCGGCAATCCAGGCAGACGCCGGTCGCAGCGGGCGAGCGGCACGGTCACTGAAGCAACGCGCGTCGCGCATCAACTGGGAACAGGATTCTCCGTCGTGACATCCAACGCCGTATGCAACGCAACGTTGGCTAAACGGGAGAATCCGCATGAAACTGATCCGTCCACAATGGTTAGGCGCGCTCGCGCTCGTGAGTCTCGCTAGCTGGGCGCAAAGCGCCGGGCCGAGCGATCCGCAGATCGCGGCTATCGTCGTCACCGCGAACCAGGTCGATATCGACGCGGGCAAACTGGCCGAGTCACGCTCGAAGTCGGGCGACGTCAAGGCGTTCGCGAAGCAGATGGTCACCGACCACAGCGCCGTCAATCAATCGGCGAGCGACCTCGTGCACAAACTCAACGTCACGCCCGAGGCCAACGCGACAAGCCAAAGCCTCAAGCAAGGCGGCGATGCAAACCTCGCGGCGCTCAAGAAACTGAATGGCGCAGCATTCGACCGCGCGTATATCGATCACGAAGTGACCTACCATGAGAATGTGCTCGACGCGCTCGATAAAACGCTGATTCCGTCAGCGAAGAACGATGAGCTGAAAGCCCTGCTCGTGAAAGTCCGGCCGGCTTTCGTCGCGCATCTCGAACATGCGAAGCATGTGCAGGCGTCGCTGGAGAAAAGCAGTGGTTAAGCGGCGGCATGCGTCGGGCAAGAGCACGCGTGCGTGCGCCGCGCTGGTCTGTGCGATGCTCTTGGCCAGCTTGAGCGCATTACCGGCGAGCGCGGCGGCGCCGACAAGCCATGTCGTCACGATCGAGAACATGCAATTCAATCCGCCCAGCTTGACCGTGAAGCGAGGAGACCGCATCGTATGGATCAACAAGGATCTCTTTCCTCATACGGTGACCGGCAACACGCATGCATTCGATTCGCGCAGCATTGCCGCCAACGCGTCATGGTCTTACGCGCCCGCGAAGGCCGGCAGTTATCCGTACGGCTGCACTTTTCATCCGACGATGCACGGCGCGCTAACCGTTCAATGAGAGCCCGCACGCGATGACCGAGACAGCGAAACTGCCGTCCATGTCTGCCGCCGACCACGCCGACAACGCCGACGACGATCTTGCGATCGTCCGGCGCATCGTCGCGGGCGATCGCTCAGCGTTCGAGGTGCTGATGCGCCGCCACAACCGGCGCCTTTACCGGCTCGCGCGTGCGACGCTGCGTGACGACGCCGAAGCCGAAGACGCGCTTCAGGACGCGTACCTTCGCGCCTATCGTTCGCTCAGCCAGTTTCGCGGCGACGCGGCTTTGTCGACGTGGCTCTCGCGGCTCGTGCTCAACGAATGCTATAGCCGGCTGCGCCGCCATGCCCGCCGCGAGAACGTCGTGCCGATAGTCAGTTCCAACACCGCCGACATCGATATTGAAGCCATGCATCCGTCCGACTCCGAGCCGCCCGACAGCGCAGTAGCGCGCGCGGAAATGCGCGCGCTAATCGAGCGCAAGCTCGACGAATTGCCGGCATCGTTCCGCACGGTGTTCATTCTGCGATCGGTCGAAGAACTCAGTGTCGAGGAAACGGCGCAATGCCTGGAGATTGCCGAAGCCACCGTGCGCAGCCGGCATTTCCGCGCAAAGAGTCTGTTGCGCGAGTCGCTCGCGCGAGAGATCGACGTCGCCGGAAGCGAACTGTTCGGATTCGCCGGTGCGCGCTGCGACCGCATCGTCGCGAACGTGATGTCGCGAATCGGCAAACGCGACGGGACGGATCGAAGCGATTGAAGCCGTCAAAGCACTGCGCGCAACGACGACAACCAAGGCTACAACAGTCTGACATAACATCATGTCATGGCCGCTCCAACAATTGCGGCGTTGCTCCGGTCAAATTGGCTCACTATATTTCCATTCAAGCCTGTGCTGTTTGCCGCTTCGGCTCCGAGCCGCAGCGGCACATAGCGCCGACCTGGATGATGTCTTTTCGCTTCAACCGTATCGAGGAGAAGTCGTGATCAGCATGCCAAGGTTGCGCCCGTTTGCCATGACTCTGCTGTTGAGCGCCGTGAGCATGGCGCCCGCTCTCGCCGCGGGAAAAATCACGTTCGTGTCGCAAGGCGGCACGTATCAGGAGGCTCAGACCAAAGCCATCCTCGACCCGGCGGCGAAGGAGCTGGGCATCACCATCAATCAGGACAGCATTCCCGATGCGTGGCCGCAGATCAAGGCGCAGGCCGCGACCGGCAAGCCGATCTGGGACGTGGTGGACACGCCGACCTCGAACTGTCTGCGAGGCGGCCGCGAAGGGCTGCTCGAAAAGCTAGACTTCGCGAAGCTTCCGAACGCCGCGGCGATGCCGGAAAAGTACCGCACGCCCTACTCGGTCGCGTACGAGTTCTATTCGACCGTGATCGGCTACAACAAGAAGACGCTGAAGAAGACGCCGCAAAGCTGGGCCGACTTCTGGAACGTGAAAGCCTTCCCCGGCACGCGTGCATTGCGCAACGATCCGCAAACGGTATTGGAAGCAGCGCTGCTCGCCGACGGCGTGTCGCGCGACAAGCTTTATCCGCTCGACGTCGATCGCGCCTTCAAGAAGTTGCAGCAGATCAAGCCCGACATCACGGTGTGGTGGACTTCGGGTGGCCAGTCCGCGCAATTGCTGCATGACGGCGAAGTCGACATGACGATGATCTGGAACGGCCGCGCAAGCGCCGTGCGCAAGGACAACCCCGACGTCGATTTCACCTTCAACGACGGCATTCTGCAAAACACGCAGCTATGCGTGCTGAAGAACGCGCCGAATCTGAACGACGCGATGCGCTTCCTGAACACCGCGGTCTCGCCCGAGTTGCAAGCGAATCTGCCGCTTTACATCGACTACGGTCCGGGCAATCCGGCTGCGTTCAAGACCGGCAAGATCGCGGCGAAGCGCGCGAGCGAACTGCCGAGTTCGCCCGAGAATGCCGCGAAGCAGGCATTGATGTCCGAAGACTGGTGGGCATCCGATGCAGGCATTCAGGCGAAAGCGCGCTGGCTCAAGTTCATGCAATAACGGGCGGCGTTCGCACTGCCATTCACGCGCCCGCGGGACCACGGTTCATCGCGGGCGTTCTGTTTTCTGGTTTGCGTTGTGCCGCGCGCAGGGCGATGCGGCGCGCGGTCTTCATCCATCCAACGTGATCGACTATCTGATTCTTGGCGGCGGATCGGCCGGCTGCGTACTCGCCGCGCGGCTCTCCGAAGATGCGAGCAACAACGTGTGTCTCGTCGAGGCGGGCCGCGACATCTCGCAAGCGACCATGCCTGCCGACATCCGCAGCCGCTATCCTGGCCGCGCTTATCTCGACACGGCGAACCTCTGGCGGCAACTGAAAGCGCGCATGAGCGCGCCCGCCGCGCTGCGCCGCTATGAACAGGCGCGGCTTCTCGGCGGCGGCTCCGCGATCAATGCGCTAATGGCCAATCGCGGCTCGCCCGCCGATTACGACGAATGGCAAACACTCGGCGCACAAGGCTGGAACTGGCAAGCGTGTCTACCCTACTTCCGCAAGCTCGAAACCGATTGCGACTTCAACGGCCCGGACGATAGCGGCCTGCATGGCGCGCATGGCCCGCTGCGTATCCAGCGAACCGGACCGCAACGCATCTCGCCATTCGTAAAGGCCGTACTCAATACGTTGAAGCACGACTATCCGCTGCACGCGGATCAAAATGGTCTGTGGCAAGACGGCACTTTCATCGGCGCGATTGCGGTGAGCGCCCAGGGCGAGCGCATCCCCACATCCGTTTGTTATCTCGACGACGCGGTGCGGGCGCGGCCCAACCTCACGATTCGCACGAACGAGATCGCAGAGCGCGTTCTGTTCGACGCAAAGCGTGCAATCGGCGCGCGCGTGATGCGGCCCGACGGCACGCATGATGACTTGCGGGCGCGCTGCGTGATCGTCTGCTCAGGGGCGATCCACTCGCCCGCGCTGCTGCTGAGAAGCGGCATTGGCCCCGCGAATGAACTTGCCGCGCTCGGCATCGACGTGCTCGCGGATCGCCAGGGCGTAGGCCGCAATCTGATGGAGCATCCGTCTATCGCGGTGTCCGCGTTTTTGCCTCGCGCCGCGCGCACGCCGTTTCCCGACGAGCATCACGAGCAGGCCATCGTGCGCTTTTCGTCGGGCCTGGCCGGCACGGTGCCGGGCGACATGCACGGCGCGATACTGTCGCGCTCGGGCTGGCATTCGGTCGGCTATCGTCTCGGCACGATGTTCTTCTGGGTCAACAAATCGTATTCGCGCGGACGTCTCACACTCAAATCCGCTAGCGCATTGGATGAACCCAACGTCGATTTCGCGATGCTCTCCGACGCGCGCGATCTCGAACGGCTGAAGCTCGCGCTGCGCTTCGGCGCGCAGACACTCGCCGCACCGGCGATGGCCGCGCATCGCGGCACGGTGTTTCCGTCGAGCTATTCGCCGCGCGTCGCGGCCGTCGCGGTGCCTGGCGCATGGAACGGGCTGCAGCGCGGTGCGCTCGCCGCGCTGCTGGACATCGCGGGGCCGTTGCGGGCAGCACTGGTGCGCCGCGTCATCACGCAAGGCGCGACACTCGACGAACTGCTCGCCGACGATGCCGCGCTCACGCAGTTCGTCACACGTTCGGTGGGCGGTACGTGGCACCCGTCGGGCACCTGCCGCATGGGCGCCGCCGACGACCCGCTCGCGGTCACCGATGCGCGCGGCGCCGTGTATGGCGTCGAAGGGCTGCATGTGTGCGATGCGTCGTTGATGCCGTCGATTCCATGCGCGAATACGAATGTGCCGACCATTATGATCGCCGAGCGCATTGCGGATCTGCTGCGTGGGCGTTCGAGCGCGGCTTAATCGTGCCCTGATCGCAACCTACTCGCCGTACCCAACGATACCCTTCACTTCGAGAAACGCTTCGAGCCCCCACTCGCCGTATTCGCGTCCGTTGCCGGACTGCTTGTAGCCGCCGAACGGCGAGCCCGCGTCCCAGGCCGGATAGTTCAGATACACGCTGCCCGCGCGCAAGCGCAATGCAACGCGCCTCGCGCGCGCCTGATCCGCGGACTGAACATATGCGGCAAGTCCAAACGGTGTGTCGTTGGCAATGGCGATCGCGTCTTCTTCGTCGCGATACGGCATGATCGCGAGCACCGGGCCGAAGATTTCTTCGCGTGCGACCGTCATCGACGGAGCGACGTTTGCGAATACCGTGGGCCGCACGTAATAGCCGCGCGTCAAACCGTCGGGACGTCCTGGCCCGCCCGCCGCGAGCAGCGCGCCTTCCTCGACGCCCATTTCGATCAGCCGTTGCACGCGTGCGTATTGCACGTCGCTAACGACCGGGCCCATCGTCGTTTCGTCGTCGTCAGCGGGACCGATGCGGTGCGCGGCCGCCGCGCGCTGTGCAATCGCGACCGCCTCGTCGTGCCGCGCTGCCGGCACCAGCATGCGTGTCGGCGCATTGCACGACTGCCCGCTGTTGCTGAAGCACGAGTTCACGCCCGACGTGACCGCGGCTTCCAGCTCCACGTCGTCGAGAAGAATGTTGGCGGATTTCCCGCCGAGTTCCTGATGCACCCGCTTGACGGTCGGCGCGGCCAGCTTTGCGATTTCCACGCCCGCGCGCGTCGATCCGGTGAACGACACCATGTCGACGTCCGGATGACTGCATAGCGCGGCGCCGACAGTCGGGCCGTCGCCGTTCAGCAGATTGAACACGCCTGGCGGCACGCCCGCCGCGTCGAGAATTTCAGCGAACAGCACAGCGTTCAGCGGAGACACCTCGCTCGGCTTGAGCACCATTGTGCAGCCGGCGGCAATCGCGGGCGCGACCTTGCAGACAATCTGATTGATCGGCCAGTTCCACGGCGTAATCAGCGCGACCACGCCGACGGGCTCGTGATTGACGAGCGTCGTGCCCTTCTTGCGCTGCCACGCGAAGCTCTCGCAGGTACGCAGCAGTTCTTCCAGATGACGCTTGCCGAGCGCGGCCTGCCACGCATGCGAGAGCTTTTTCGGCGCGCCGATCTCACGCGAGATCACAGCGGCCATCTCGTCATAGCGCGCCATATAGGCGTCGAGTATGCGGCGGATCAGCGCGATGCGTTCAACCGGCTGCGTCAGCGAGAACGACGCGAACGCGCGTCTCGCCGCGGCGACCGCGCGCTCGACATCTTCCGCATTGCCCAGCGCGATCTCGGCGAACGCTTCTTCCGTGCAGGGATCGACCACGGCAAGGCGCGCGTTGCCGGACGGCGCAACCCATGCGCCGTCGATATAAAACTTCAGTGCATTGGACATCCGCTTCCCAGTCAGAGGAAATGAAAAGGCATCACGCGCGCGCGCCGGCCGAACGCCGGCTCACGACGACGATCATCACGAGACACAACGTCAACGCAGTGAGCATGGTGCTGATCGCGGCGATGGTCGGATCGATCTCGTCGCGCAGCGTGACGAACATGCGGCGCGTGAGCGTCTGATTCGCTCCGCCCGATATGAACAGCGCGACGACGGTTTCATCGAGCGCCTGAATGAACACGAACACCGCGCCGGAAATCACGCTCGCCTTGATCTGCGGCAGCGTCACCGTGAGAAAGCTGCGCAGCCGATTCATGCCGAGACTGCGCGCGACCATTTCCTGCGTGCGGTCGAACGTGCGCAAATCCGCGCCGACGGAAATCAGCACGTACGGCAGCCCAAGCATCGTATCCGCGACGATCAGTCCGCCGAGCGTATTCACGTAACCCGCCTGCGTGAACACGAAGAAGACGCCCACCGCGACGATGATGATCGGCACCATCAGCGGCAACATCAGCAGCGTGCGCAGATAGCGCATCGACCAATGCGTGCCGTGCTGGATCGCGTAGGCCGCGGCAACGCCGAGCGGCGTCGCGACGAGCGCGGCGCAAACGGATGCCGTCAGCGTCACGCGAGCGGCGTCGATCCACGCGGGGTTGTCGAAGAACGCGTGATACCAGCGCAACGAGTACGCGGGCGGCGGGAACGTCATGAAGCGCGTGTCGGAGAACGATAGCGGCACGACGATCAGCACCGGCAGCATCAGGAACACGAGGATCAGCACGACGAACGCGCCGAGCACGACTCTGCCTAACGGAATCCTGTTCATTTCGCGCCCAGGGTCTTTTCAAGTGGAATCACGCGGCTCGCGGCATAGAAGATCGCGAACACGCAAACCAGCAGCACGACGCTGACCGCGCTCGCCGCTCCCCAACTGTTGTAGATCTCCACGTTGCGGCTCACCACCATCGACACCATGATCGACTTGCCGCCGCCCATCAGTTCGGGCGTGATGTAAAAACCGAGGCACAGCACGAAGACGAGCGTGACGCCCGCGACGACGCCGCTCATCGACAGCGGCAGAAACACGCGCCAGAAAACATGCAGCGGCGAGCCGCCGAGGCTCGCGCCGGCCTGCGAGAGGTTCGCTGGAATCTTCTGCATGGCCGAATAAAGCGGCAGCACCATGAACGGCAAAAGGATATGCACCATCGCGAGGATCGTGCCGAACTGGTTGTAGGCGAGTTGTATCGGCCGATCCACCAGCCCCATTTCAAGGAGCGCCTTGTTGATGAGCCCGGTGCGCTGCAACAGCACGAGCCATGCGTAGGTGCGCACGAGCACACTGGTCCAGAACGGCAATATGACCATGCCGAGTATCAGCGCGCTCCATCGCGGCGACACCGAGGCCGCGAAATACGCCACGGGATATCCGAGCAGAAGCGTCACGCCGGTCACGATCGCGCTGAGCCTGAACGTAAGCAGGAAGGTGTCCAGATAGGTGCCGGTGAAGATGCGCCGATAGTTGACGAGCGTGAAGCCGCCGTCATGCCAGATGGACTGCCACGAGAGCCACGCGAGCGGCACCACCAGCAGCACAACGACGACCAAAAGCGCGGGCGCGAGCAACAGCAGCATCGCGCGGTCCTCGCGTTGCCGATGGCGCTCCGACGGGTCCATCGCGGTCGTCTGCATCAAGCTGGGTCCCTGAAAAATCCGTTTGGCTGTCGTCATCATGCACCCACGGCGTCAAGAAACTGATACCACGCAGCGACGACGCGAACGCCCGGCGCGCGCAGCGAATGAAACGGCACGGGCCGCAAGCCTTGCTGGCCTAGCAATGCGAGCTCAGGCGTTTCGCCGAGCGCGAGCGCCGCGGCATGCTGGCCGAGCAGGCTCGCCATCGCGACACCTGCTCCGTTATACCCGAGACAAAACGTCGTGACGTCGTCGCTTCGGCCAACATGCGGCAGCGAGTTGAAGGTCATGCCGACATAGCCCGACCATTGGTACTCGATCTGCACGTCCGCGAGATCGGGAAACAGCGCGACCATCGCGCGGCGCAGCGCGTCGAAACCGGTGGACTGCCCTTCCTTGCCGAACGCATCGCGTCCGCCGAACAGCATGCGGCCGTCCACCTTGCGAAACCACTTCATCATGCGGCGCGTTTCCGTATAGCTGCGGCGCTGCACCATCAGGCGCGCGTCGAGTTCCGCGGGCAGACGCTCCGTTGCGATCATCGCGCTGCGAAACGGCACGAGCTCGCGTTGATAGGCAGCGGTCGCAGCCGTGAGATCGGAATACGCATTGGTCGCGACGATCACCTGCTTCGCGCGCACCGTGCCGTGAGGCGTGCGCAGCACGGCGCCGCCGGAGCCACCCACGCCGCGCTCAGCACGCGTCATCTCGACGATCGGCGTTGCTTCGTAAATCGGCACGCCGCGCGCGGTCAGTCCGCGCGCGATGCCGTACACGTATTCGAGCGGCAGGATCGTGCCGGCATCGGCGCTCAATACGCCGCCGACAAACTCCGCCGATCCCGTCTCGCGAGTTATTTCCGCAGCCGATTGCACGGTCATCGACGTATCGCCCAGTTGCGTGCGCACCCAGTCCGCTTCCGCGCGAATCGCTTCGAACGCTCGCTCGGTGTGCGCGCAACGCAGGCTGCCCGTATGCTCGAAACGCGCGCGCTCGAGCCTGAATTCGTCGACGAACGATTCGACCACGCGCACGCCTTCGTGCGCGAGCCGGTGCATGCGCTTCGCGGTATCGAGTCCATGCAGCTTGTCGATCTGCGGAAACGACAAGCGGAATTTCGACGACACCACGCCGCCATTGCGCCCACTCGCGCCCCAACCCACCGGGTTCGCATCGAACACCGCGCAGTCGACGCCGCGTTTTTGCAGCGCATACGCGGCGGCGAGGCCCGAGTAGCCCGCGCCGATCACGGCCACATCGACGATGAGATCGCGAGCGAGCGGCGCGCCCGTGCTGACGGGCGCCTGCTTTTCGGCAGTGCGCGCCGCCATCGCGCGCCATAACGAATCGGGCTGCGGGCGTTGCGAGGCGTTGTGAATCGCGGGCGCGAGCATGACTTTAAGCGGCGCGCGCTTCGGCTTCGACCGCGTCGGCGAGCGCGCCGAGCGTCGCGAATTTGAAGGTCGGCGTCGTGACGGCTTCCGGAACCGGCGTCGCGCCGAAACCCTTCATGCCCTGACGGCGCTCGATCCAGCAGGTCGCGTAACCGAGCTTCGTCGCGATGCCGATGTCGTGATACTGGCTCTGCGCGGTGTGCAGGATTTCATCGAACTTGAAGCCGAACGCGGCCTGACGTCCGCGGTTATAGGCGAAGAATTGCGGGTCCGGCTTCGCGACGCCGGTTTCGTCGCAGCACACGGTGTCGTCGAACGGATCGCCGAGGGTGTGCGCGTACGCCGACAACGCGACGCGGTCCGCGTTCGTCATCGCGACGAGCCGGTAGTGTTTGCGCAGGCGCTTCAAGGCTTCCACCGAATCTTCGAACGCGGGCCATTCGAGCACGTCGCGCTGGAATGCCGCGGCGGATTGCGCGTCGTCGGGCAGGCCGAGTTCCTTCGCGAGATACAGATAGACGTTCGCCATCTCGTGACTCGAGCGCCCCGGATATTTCGCGCGTCCGCGCATATACGGCTCGAAGATCTGATCGTCGGTGAGGTCTTTCGCCGCCGCGCCGCCCAGGCGCCGCACGGACGCGAGCACGCCCTGTTCGAAGTTGATCAGCGTGCCGACGACATCGAACGTCAGGACCTTGAAATCGGTGAGCTTCATTGCATCATCCTTTGCGGGTTGTGAGGGTTGCGTGAATTGCGCAAGAGGTAAGCCCGGGCGGGCGCGAGAAGAATCAGGCGGGCACGACGATGGTGTCCTGCGGATCGAGCAACACCGTCATAGGCTCGCCCGGCGATGGAATGCGGCGTCGCGCGTCGTGATTGCCGGGTTGGCGCAAGCTGATCGACGTGCCGTCGGCGAGCGCGGCGAACACGCGCAAACTCTCGCCCTGATACAGCACTTCGGTCACGCGGCACGACAGCCGGTTGGCGCCTTCGGCAGAACCGCCGTCGATCACGAGCTTTTCGGTTTGCACGGCAAGCAGCAGACGCTCGCCGCGCGGCAACGGATGGGCGGTGCGCAGCAGCGCGTCGCCGAGCCGCACGGCGTCGTCGCCGGCGCGGCTCACGTCGAGCAGCGTCGCCTCGCCGATGAAGCTCGCGACGAACGCATCGCAAGGCCGGTCGTACAGACGCTCCGGCGTATCGATCTGCACGAGCTTGCCGTTCTTCAGCACCGCGACGCGGTCGCTCATGGTGAGCGCCTCGCGCTGATCGTGCGTCACGTAGACGATCGTCGCGCCGAGCTTGCGGTGCAGACGCCGCAGCTCGATCTGCATGGTCTCGCGCAATTGCTTGTCGAGCGCGGACAGCGGTTCGTCCATCAGGATGAGTTGCGGCTCGAACACCATCGCTCTGGCGAGCGCGACGCGCTGACGCTGGCCGCCCGAAAGCTGGCTAATGTTGCGCGCCTCGAAGCCGCTCAGTTCGACCATCGCGAGTGCGTCGGCCACTTTCTTCGCCCAGCCCGCTTTCGGCTCGCGGCGCGCGCGCAGCGGGAATGCCACGTTCTCGCCGACCGTCATGTGCGGAAACAGCGCGTAGTTCTGGAACACGATGCCGATATTGCGTTTATGCGGCGGCGCAAATGTAATGTCATTCTCGCCGACCCAGACCGCGCCCGAACTCGGCTGAACAAAGCCGCCGAGGATGCCGAGCAGCGTCGTCTTGCCCGAGCCCGACGGCCCTAGCAGCGACACGAACTCGCCGGGCGCGATGTCGAGCGAAACGTCGTCCAGCGCGACCACCGGACCATAGCGCTTGCCTGCCGACCGGATCGAGACTCCTGTTTTCGCTCGTGCGTCCATTGCGTTTTTTCTCGCTAAAGGGGCTGCGTTAGGGAAAATATAGGTGGCAAACTTTTTGGCGGCAATTCCCAAATTGTTGGATCGGGCATAACATGAAGTCATGCCGAATCTACGCAAAAAATTGCCGAGCGCGAATGCGCTGTTCGTCTTCGAAGCCGCCGCGCGCTGCGGCAACTTCACGCGCGCCGCGCAGGAACTCTATGTGAGCCAACCCGCCGTGAGCCGCATGCTCGCGCGCATGGAAGACCACATCGGAGTGCGCCTTTTCGAGCGCGTACGCGGCGGCATCGAGTTGACGGAGAACGGGCGCATTCTCTATCGCAAGATCTCCGAAGGATTCAACGGCATAGAGAGCGCGATACGCGAGATCGAGGCGCGCGCCACGGGCGTCGAGTCGGTCACGCTGTCGGTGTCGACCGGCTTTACGACGCATTGGCTGATGCCGCGCATGAGCCGCCTGAACCAGGCGTTTCCGTCGATTGATCTGAGGTTTCAGCTCATTTCGGGGCGCATCGGCGGGCCGCTGGTCGACGTCGATCTCGGCATGCGCTTTCTGCACGCCGACGAAATCGACGAGAACAGCGTGCTCGTCATGCCCGAAACGCTGATGCCCGTATGCAACCCGCGCTACCAGGAAACCGCGCAAACGGAGGCGGGCCGCGAGCATGGCGATACCGTCATCGTGATGGACGACGAGGAGCGCGGCTGGCATCACCGCTTTGGCGCGTTCGAGCAGCATGGCCGGCGCGTCGCGGGCATGCTCAGCTTCAACGACTACGCGATCGTCGTGCAGGCCGCGCTGCTCGGCCAGGGCATCGCGCTTGGCTGGCTGAACGTGGTGTCGCACTGGCTATCGCAGCGCGCGCTGGTTCCCGCCGAGGAGCAAATCATCGTGACGAGTCGGCGCTGCTGCCTGGTATCGCCGGCGAACCGGCCATTGCGGCCGATTGTTGCGGATGTGCGCGACTGGATCGTCGAAGAGATGCGTGCCGATTTGCGCACGTTGGAGAGTGCGTATCCGCAGTTGGGGTTGCGGGGGGCGTTGAAGGAGTGCGGCGTGACTATCGGCTGAGGGCCGCTCGCTCAAAGTCCCTGTTTCATCGTATTGAGCGTGGAGCCGAAAGACTGATGCGTGTTGACCGCATTGATGATGTCCGCGAGGAACCACGGGAGAATCAATTGAGTGTCGGGATCGGTCACGCCGACGCTTAGTACGGGCGGCTTCGGTTTGGACTTAGACGCGTGCTGATCGGTGCGCGCGGTGGGCGTGGTGGGCGTGGTGGAGGTTGCGGCAGTGGGTGGCACTTGCCGCGTGTCTCGTTCAGCGGACGGCGGCCATGTCGATGAACAGCCGGCCGCGAAGATCGCAGTGATAGCCACAGTAGCGCTGACGTAAAACCGCTTCATGATGTGAACTCCCGCTATATTGCTTCGACAGAAACGGCAGGCGCGAAGTTCGTCGGAAGGCGTTGCAGCGCTCTGGGCCGGGCCTTTTCCGAACCAAGCCAGCATCTCGCGCAAGCCCTGCGCACGCGAACTCTGGTACGCTGCGCCCTTTGCAACAGCTTGCATTCGACTCGATGGAAACTCCTTTCAACGATCGCGGCGTGTCGGTCACCCGCAATGCGCTTTCATCCGCCGGCCAGGTTTTCCCGCTGCGCGACATCGTCAGCGTGAAGGTCGTCACCGTGCAGAAGAACAAGGTATTGCCCATTACGATTTCGGTCGTGGGGCTCGTCGGCGCGATTGTCGGCGGCGTGCTTCGCGCGCCGGTGGGAATCGTGTGCGGCGTGATGCTGGCGGTCGTCGGCTGGCTCACGTGGGCGACGCAGGATGTCACGCACCGTCTGATGGTGCAAACGGCCAATGGCGAACGCGAGGCGCTGTCGAGCGTCGATCGCGACTTCGTCGAGCGCGTCGGCGCGGCCGTGAACGAAGCCAAGGGCGCAGCCGCTTCGGCTTCCGCCACGCAGAAAGTTTGAGTAAGCCGATGTCAAGCCCGCGCTCGCGGGCTTGTTAAAGCGGCCGACGGCATAGGTAGATGTGCGCGTCGGCGTCACACTAAATGCAAATCGCCGCGGCATCGAGCCGCGCTTCCCTTCACACATCTTTGCAAGTGCTCGCCGGTGCCCGGTTAGAGTCGCCGCTCCTGTTATCGCGCGTTCACTTTCGCAGGCCTCGCGATGCGTCGCTCTCTGTGCGTAGCAGCCGCATGCATCGCCTTCGCAAGGGACCGCCTTTTTGCGAGCGTGTCTCATGTCCCTGCTTACTGTCACTGGTTATGCCGCGCGCCGGCATCTGCATTTGCATCTTCGTCTGCATCGTCATTGGCGCCGTTTGGCCGCCGCCACGCTGTTTGCGACCGGCGCGCTCACCGCGCTCAGCGGCTGCTCGACCACTTTCCCGACGCCCACGCCGCCCGCCTCGAGCGTTTCGCTGATCAACGGCGGCAAGGACGGCGTGCTGATTCCGCTGCACGTCGAACGTGCCGATGAAGACCACGCGCGTCTCGGCCTGCCCGTTCAACTCGACGGCAAGCCGGTCTACGTCGCACTCGATACGGGCACGCAAGGCGTGCGCGTGTTGAAGTCGGTGCTGCCCGGTTCGGACTATCCGAGCGCCGCGCCGGCGAGCACGCTGCTGCTCGCGAACGGCGCGCAAATTTCGGGCGCCACGGTGAAAGTGCCGATGAGCGTCGCGGGATCGAACGCGGTAAAGGTCGATGCGCAGGCCGTGGACGCCGTCAGTTGCCAGGCCAACGCCAAACGCTGCGTCGCGATGGACGGCTACACCGGCGAATTCGGCTGGGCTTTCTCCGGACTGTTCGGCGTGGGCGCCGCGCAACCGGACGACACCTGCTGCACGCAACCGCTGCGCGCGCTCGTCGGCCACATCGGCGAACGCTATGTGGTGCATGCCAGTTTCGCGAAACCGTACTTGCTGCTGAGCCCGTCGAGCGCGATCACGAAGGACTACACGATGGTGCCGATGACGGTATCGAAGGACGGCGCGTTGCAGTGGCCGCGAGGCTGCGTCAATGTCGGCGACAAGACGACGTTTTGCGCGCCGCTGGTGTTTGCCACGGCAACCACTGGCATGATCCGCGTCGAAACCGATACCGCGCCGAACTGGACCGGCGACGACAGCCCTGGCAAGGTGCTCATTCAAGGCAACTACAACGCGGCGATTGGTTCGGGCAAGTGGGTGCATCGCTACGACGACGCGCAAATCACCATCGTCAAGGCGCAACCGGGGGCAAACCGCATCGTGATCGGTCTGATGGGCATGCAGAACATCGACGTGCTGTTCGATTTTCCGCACGCTCAGTTGGGGCTTTATGCGCGGGATACGGTTGAGAAGTTGACGCCTTGAGGGTGGTGTTTTAAGTAAAAGAAAGGCCGTGCGTCGGTGGATGTGGTGGGTTGTTATTCACCGACGTAATGCCGTGCGCTCTTTCCATAGCGTCGTAAAAGTAGCGTCGTACTGGCCGCTCCGGCTACGTACTGATTCGCCATCCTTACTTCTAGGTATTGGGTGCGCTTGGTCATGAAAGACACCCCAACGTCGGATCGGTTTCCGACCTTTGGGGTGCAGTTCCTTTGCCCGAGCTCGGGTTACCCGGATAAACATACCTTCAAATATTTCGCCTCATTGGGCGGAATTTGTCGCAAGTCACGTTAAATGCCTTCGCGTCGTGCCGACGCGGCCTCTGTTTCGCCCATTTCCCCGTTTTCAGACCAGTCCTATATCGCGCTGCGCAAGTACCGCGCGAGCATGGTCAATCAGGGCCAAAACATCGCCCTGTCGTAGCCGGTAGCCGCACGGCCGGCGTCTTCGTTGGTTTCGGATGTATGGGAATGTCGAATCAGGAAGATCGCAAGGGGAACGACGTATGCATTCGCGACGATCGGTGCGCGCACGGAGCGCGGCGGATGCGTTACTAGTGGTTCGGAGGTTTGCATCGACGGCTTTCCGCTAGCGTGCGTTGGCGATGTCGTGACGTATAGCGATGGTAGTCAAGCGGTGATGGACGAGAGAGAGCCAACAACTAGGGCTTGAAGTAGCGCACCGAACAGGAGACAAGCATGTTTGATCGACTTGTAGCAGATGGAGACCGCACCACGACAGGCGGAGAAGTTATTGGCCGTAGTGACTTCTATAACGAACAAGGCAGGATGTACGCGCGCAAGGAAAACCATGCGACGTGCGGAAACTGCAAAGGCGGATGGCCAATCTACGGCACTGCAAGCAACTGGATGGATGACGGCTCCCCATATGTGAAGGACCTGGACCGCGTTCTATGCCCATGCGGTACGAATTTTGTTCTTGCCGCAGGTTCGTCCAATGCGTTCTATTCCGACAGCAAAGGTGAGGCCCCGGCCGCGCCGACGCTAGCTCCAACGACTTCTATCTAGGACCAGCAATACACACTCAGGAATAGCGCCGGTGAACCGTTCGAGAACGTGCCCTATCGCGTCCGTATTGGTTCCGAGGTCATAGCGAGTGGAGTAACGGACTCACGCGGAATGACGCAACGAATCGCCACCGAAGACGCGCGCCGGCTAACACTCGAAATTATCCTGAGCCTCTAACGCGACTTCCGGTCGGTATCCCCGCCCGATTGGGAGCATGCCATATCGGATCGTCGTTGATGGAGACCGCGTCATAGCGGCAACCACGAACCGTAACGGCCAAACGGATCACATAGAAACGCAGAAGATTTCGCCCCGCAATTTCAAGTGGAGAAGCAAGCATGTCCGGTGATGCAGAGTGGGTAACGGTCCACGATACAGCAATCGCCAATACGAATCCGGATTCGATGGTTCATGTCACGATCAATACAGTGCCCATATGCTCGAACATGACGAATAAGCAATTCGCCGAAACCGTTATGCGAGCGCGCGATGCAGGGCTCACATTAATCAAGGATCGTATTGCGGCGGTAGCACAATGGGATGCGAACGAGCAGGCCCGCGCTAAAACCTATTTCGGTCGTGCAGACGATGAAATTCGAAGCACCCTGGCCGCCAGACTCCCGCGCTTGCTCGCGGCAATGCAAGAGCTAGTGCCCGAGAAAATTGTCCGCTGGGATGACGCCTCAAACAGAAATCTTACCTGCTCCGTTGTACCTGATAACGGACAGAATCGGGCCGGCGTGTGTAAGCCCGATTCAGAGAAGCGCGTTATTGCGATCTATAGTGCTTTCTGCACGGATTCCAACGGCGAGTTGTGGCACGGTGCGAAGGTCAAGACGCTGATACACGAATGCACGCACTTCACCGACACGTTCAACTCCGACGATATCATGTACGGCAACACTGAAAGCGGGATGCATGCTTTCGCATTGGGGAACCGCGACAAGGCGATACGGAACGCCGATAGTATTGCGGGCTATATTGCGACCTTTGACAAGACAGTAGCGCGATGAAAAAACTAATATCCACATGTTTTATCTCCATTGCAGTGGCTACGACTTTCCTGTCGATGCAAGCACGGGCATGCACGATCAGCGAGTCAATGGAAACACGACTTCCCTTTAACGCCGTCGAGCTAACGAACAGAGATAGATTATCAATTGCCAACATCGTACTGGCAGCAAAAAAATGGCCTGACGTCGACATCCAGGCCGTAATCATTGCGGGTGCATACGTTGGAGAGAAGGATCGCGAAAGATTAAAAAGCGAGCGCGGCGAACTCGTGAAATCTTATTTAGTCCAGTTAGGGATTAATCCACAGAACGTTCTGATTGAGCCAAAGGTCTTTACCAACGAAATGGTAAAAAACGAGGACGGCACTTTGAACCTGCATCAAATCTCAATTGAGCTTGTGCCTTTGTGTAAAGGTGGTTGCGAACGGCTTTGCGACGATCCACGGATCACACCGCATAGCCGATCTATCAAGTAAATGTTGGCCCCGCTTCGGCGGGGCTCTTCACGTGAGCTTCAACCGCGCGTGGTCATGCGTGGTGTCGGTATGCCTTTAGCTGCTCGCTGTGCCTCCTCACGAAAAGCACCCCAAAGCTCAGTTCGCTGTCCAACCTTGGGGGTGCAGTTCAGCCTCGTTCTTTCCCGCACGCGCAACCCACAACCCGCGCCCAACCAACCCCCCCTCACCCCAAACTAAGCGGATTCACCCGCCATATCTCCCGAGCATACTCAGCGATCGTCCGATCCGACGAAAACTGCCCCATGCCCGCGACATTCTCAATCGCGCTTTCCGTCCACGCGCGCTTGTCGACGAAACGCGCGTCCACTTCGTTTTGCGCCTTCGCGAACGCGGCGAAATCGGCGAGCACCATGTAGTGATCGCCCCAATCCACCAGCGTGTGGAAAATATCGGAGAAACGCAGCGGGTCGTCGGGTGAGAAGTAGCCGCCGCGAATCTGGTCGAGCGCCATGCGCAACTCGGCGTTCTGCTCGTACACTTCGCGTGGACGGTAGCCGCTCGCGCGCAGATCGTCCACCTCGTCCGCGGTATGGCCGAAGATGAAAATATTCTCGCGGCCCACCGCGTCGCAGATTTCGATGTTCGCGCCGTCCATCGTGCCGATCGTCAATGCCCCGTTGAGCGCGAGCTTCATGTTGCCGGTGCCCGATGCTTCCGTGCCGGCCATCGAAATCTGCTCGGACAAATCGGCGGCCGGAATGATCAGTTCCGCCACGCTCACGCCGTAGTTCGGCACGAACACCACCTTGAGACGGTCGCCAATCAGCGGATCGTGATTGACCTTCTGACTCACATCGCCGATCAGTTTGATGATCGTCTTCGCCATCCGGTAAGCGGACGCAGCCTTGCCCGCGAACATCACCACGCGCGGCACCCAGTCGCGCTCCGGATTCGCGCGAATCTGGTTGTAGCGCACGATCACATGCAGCACGTTCAGCAATTGCCGCTTGTATTCGTGGATGCGCTTCACCTGCAAATCGAACAGCGCATCGGGATTGAAATGCAGCTTCGTATGATGCGCGAGCCGCTGCACGAGCCGCAACTTGTTCTGCCGCTTGGCCTCACGAAATGCCTCGATGAACTCACTATCGCTACGCAGTTCGCGCAATTGCGCGAGTTCGAACAGATTGCCGCGCCAATGCGTGCCGATCTTCTGATCGATCAGCGACGACAGCGACGGACTCGCCTGCGATAACCAGCGCCGCGGCGTAATACCGTTCGTCACATTCGTGAAGCGGTCTGGATAAATGCGCGCGAAGTCGGCGAAGATGTCGCGCGTCATCAGTTGCGAATGCAGCTTCGACACGCCGTTCACCTTGTGGCTCGCGACGATCGCCAGATACGCCATGCGCACGCGCCGCTGTCCGTATTCATCGACAAGAGAAATGCGGCGGATCATCTCCGCGTCGTGACCCGACTGCTCGCTCACATGCTTGAGAAAACCGGCATTGATCTCGAAGATGATCTCGAGATGCCGCGGCAACAAACGCGACAGCATTTCGACGTCCCACGTTTCGAGCGCCTCGGGCATCAACGTGTGATTCGTGTACGAGAAAATTTGCGTGACATGTTTCCACGCCTTGTCCCACGGCAGATGATGCACGTCCACGAGCAATCGCATCAGTTCCGGAATCGCCAGCACCGGGTGCGTATCGTTCAGATGCACCGCGACCTTTTCGGAGAAGCGCCCGAACGTGCTGTGCGTGCGCTGATAGCGGCGAATCAGATCCTGCATGGTCGCCGACACGAAGAAGTACTCCTGCCGCAAACGCAGTTCGCGGCCGGCCGGCGTGGAGTCGTCCGGATACAGCAGCCGCGATACGTTCTCCGACATGTTCTTCGTGTCCACCGCATTGCGATAGTCGCCGCGGTTGAACGCGCCGAGGTCGAGCTCGTCGGTGGCGCGCGCGGACCACAGGCGCAGCGTGTTGGTCGCGTCGGTCGCGTAGCCTGGAATCACCGTGTCATACGCGGTGGCGTTCACATGCTCGGTGTCGATCCATTCGACCTGATCGCCGCGTTGCACGGTGCGTCCGCCGAAATGCACGGTGTACTTGATCTCGGGTCGCGGAAATTCCCACGGATTGCCGGCGCGCAGCCAGTAATCCGGCGCCTCGACCTGCTCGCCATCGACGATCTCCTGACGGAACATCCCGTATTCATAACGGATGCCGTAACCGAAGCCCGGAATACCGAGCGTCGCCATCGAATCGAGAAAGCATGCGGCCAGCCGGCCGAGGCCGCCGTTGCCGAGCGCGGCGTCGGGCTCGATGTCGGTCAGCGCGTCCATGTCGACGCCGAGACTCGCGAGCGCTTCCTTCATCTGATCGTGGATGCCGAGCGCGAGCAACGCATTCGTGAAGGTCCGGCCGATCAGGAATTCCATCGACAGGTAGTAGACGCGCTTCACGTCCTGTTCGTATTGCAGGCGCGTGGTTTTCATCCAGCGCGCGACGAGCCGGTCGCGCACGGCAAGCGCCGCGGCATGCAGCCAGTCATGCGGATGCGCGGTGACGGCGTCCTTGCCGACGCCGTACATCATGCGATTGGAAATTGAGCGCCGTAGCGCGTCGACGGTACTGTTGAGCTGGTCGAATTCCAGATCGACGGCTGTCATCGAAGCCTCCGGTAAAAGCGCTGCGACATGCGCGAACCGCACAGATGACGGACGGGAGGCGCGTGCCGGTCAGGCGGGTTAAGAATCAGAGTAGGACATTTTACGACTCCCGGATGCCGGCGAGCGCGGGTCCTGGCCACGCACATGCCATGCCCGCCTGCGCGCGCGGCTATGTGCCGGAACGCCCGCTTCGACGCACGGGCGCGGTGCAACGCGCGCGTGGTTGGGCACTGCGCGCGTGCATCGGACTGTTATCGACGGTGATGTCAAAGTGTGAAGGCGGGCAACGACAGCGTGACATCATGCGACGTGGATCGCGTGACACTTGCGATTATTTTTTTGGCGTTGGCACGAGGGCACGAGCACGCGAGGATCCGAAGCGGCAATGTGATCGAATCGCGGCTTCATCTGCCGAGCGATGTGACTGTCAAGCGATCGAGAGCATCAACATTCTTCGCCGCGCGTAACCCGTGAGCGCTCGCGCCCACCGATTCGAGCACGCCGGGCGGGGCTGACAGTTAGTTGCGTCTGCATAGGTTTCATACGGCTTACGGCCCATGCGCGTCTCTGCACGATTGCCGCGTCTCTGTAACAATCGCTACATTCGCCGCGCGGTGCCTTGGTCCCCGTTTGGTCGCTCCTCCGACCGGCCCGCGCTCCTGCTGTTCACCTGGTCTTGCCCCTCGCGCGCCGCATCGCCGATATGCGGCGCGTCGACGTGCTATCTCCGACGAGCAACCCGTGTCCGATAGACTCAGCGCCGCATCCGCACCGCCCTTTCCCGCGGATGCCCCCATGTCCGCCGCCAACCGTCGCGCGATGGCCGCGATCATGCTCGCCGTCGCGCTCGCCACGCTCGACACCGCGATCGCCAACACGGCGCTGCCCGCGATCGCCGCCGATCTGCACGCGGCGCCCGCGGCATCGGTGTGGATCATCAACGCATACCAGCTCGCGATGGTCGCGACGCTGCTGCCGCTCGCCGCGCTTGGCGATATCGTCGGGCATCGGCGGATTTATATCGGCGGCATTGCGCTGTTCACGCTGGCTTCGCTCGCATGTTCGCTGGCGCCGACCCTCCCCATGCTCGCCGGCGCCCGCGTGCTGCAAGGGCTCGGCGCGAGCGCGATCATGAGCGTGAACACCGCGCTGATCCGCTTCCTGTATCCGCCGCATCGGCTCGGACGCGGCCTCGGCACCAATGCGCTGATCGTCGGCGTATCGTTCGCA
>Ga0209795_10000624_pt1 | contig 25770 bp, 19 predicted proteins | sample AgamicOrMarz_FD_187166 | JGI IMG/M metagenome (GOLD analysis project Ga0209795, IMG submission 187166) | Agave microbial communities from Guanajuato, Mexico - Or.Ma.rz (SPAdes) (version 2) | ecosystem: Host-associated > Plants > Phyllosphere > Phylloplane/Leaf | place: Guanajuato, Mexico...
ACGTTATACGTAATAAAAGGTTATATGCAGCCTATTTTCTTAGCAGTTTATTCACGGTCATGGTCTTTTTTACCTTCTCTATTTTTGCCAATCACCCTGCATTAAATGAAGATGATATGAGCTCAAGTGTAACGTCAGGAATGAATGCAGCAGCAGGAATTATTTATGTGTTTTCCTTCTTTTTTGTCTTATATTCCATGAGCTCGTTTTTACAATCCCGAAAAAAAGAGTTTGGTTTATTAATGATGCAAGGTATGTCAATGAAACAAATTCGTTTAATGGTGTTTTTAGAAAATATGCTCATTGGATTTTCAGCAACACTAGGCGGTGTACTTCTTGGCCTTGTTTTTGCAAAGGCTATTTTACTACTAGCTGAAAATGTATTAATTATTGGACATGCACTGTCTTTTTACTTTCCAGTTAAAGCAATTATAATTACTTTTATCTCCTTTATAATTTTATTTTTCTTTATTTCCCTATTTGTTACGTATGTTCTACGTAGTAAAAAGCTGATTGAATTAATAAAAGGCAATAAAATTTCAAAGGGTGAGCCAAAAGCGAATCTTTTTTTAACGTTGTTAGCTGTGCTTTTATTAGGAATAGGATATGGTGGTGCCTTATTAGTAAAAGGAGTAACAGTTGTAGTTGCAATGGTTCCAGTTATTATCGTTGTTTGCGTTGGAACTTATTTGTTATTTACGCAACTAAGCGTATTTATTATTGGAAGACTAAAAAAGAATGAGCGTGTTTTTTGGTTTAAAACCAACATGTTGCTGTTTTCGGACTTGGCCTTTCGTATGAAGGATAATGCGCGAACTTTTTTTATGGTAGCTATGGTTTCAACCGTCGCATTTTGTGCAATTGGTTCTTTATTCGGATTTCAAACGGTTCTGACTTCAAGCGTAAAATCTACTTATACAGCTACATTTTCTTATAAACCATCTAAAGATAATGAGAAACAGAACGTTGCATTTATAAATAAGACTTTAAAGGAAGAAAACATTAAGACAAATTCAGAACATACAATGTTAGATTATTATAAAATTGGAAGAGATAAAACCCTTATTACGAATCAGTCTGATTTTAACAAATTTGCCTTACTTACTGGAGAAACTCCCATTAACTTAAAAACTGGGCAGGTTATGGTTGTTGATTTTAACGGTATGAAACTTGGACCAAAAAGAGATTTACTAAATGAAAAAATTAAATTAACGTCAGGTTCTACTTTAAGAGCAAAGGAAACCATTCAATCAAAAGCTCTACCTGTATCTGGTTCATACTATATTGTATCCGATGAAGATTATAATCATCTTCCTAAGCCAGAGGACGAGCAAAGTTATTATGCTTGGCAAGCAAAAAGTGGAAAAGACAGGGTGCTAGCAGCTTCTGAAAAGCTATACAACAAACTATCAAGACCTGAGATTACAGCAGTAGATTATGAAATCTATCAGATTATGAAAGGATACGGTCCCATCTTATTTGTTGGACTATTTATTGGGATTGTCTTTTTCGTATCAGCTGGTAGTTTTCTGTACTTCCGACTTTATATGGATCTGGATGAAGATAAACAAAAATTCAAGTCTATATCAAAAATGGGATTAACTGATAAAGAGCTGAAAAAAGTATTAAACAGGCAAACCATGATGCTGTTTTTCGTACCGATAATTGTAGCGCTCATCCATGGTGCTGTAGCTCTTACGGCCTTATCACATCTGTTCTACTTTAATCTATTTAAGCAATCCGTTATTGTTCTAAGTGTTTTCCTAGCCATTCAGATCGCTTATTTCTTCATTGTACGCTTTTTCTATACAAAACAGATTAAGGCGTCAATTTAAACTTGATACAAATATAGAAAAAAAAGAACTCTAGAATTTATTTAGTTTAAAGATGCTCTTTTGCTTCTTCTGCTTGACTCTTTTTAAGCATAGCTCTATTTTCTTATCTAATGTCTTGTGTACAATCTGGCTAATTACACATATCAATAGTAAAATCCCAGTGATAACTACGGATTTTGATAGGTGAAAAGAGAAGGATAGTATTACTACAAGCGTCTTTGAGTATAAAAAAGAAAAAACAGTAGAAATTAATACAATAAATAAAATCAAAACCCTTTTCTCTTTTAATATATAAATAGCCTAATTTGTTACATTATAGTAGATCTATACCATAATAATGTTTTATTCGCAACAGTATATACAACAGAGCTTTTCAAGACATTAGAACATATAAGTCCGGAATTTTATACATTTTCTGTTCACTTAGATATAGAGAAAAAGAAAAAGCTAACGAGCCCTTGAGTACCAGGGGCTCGTTTTTGTGATGTGTTCCGGAAAGTCACATTATGTTAAGTAAGAATTTTCATTTTGCTGCAATTAATATTTTAATTATTTCGTTCCAGCTATGGGTCTAGGACAAAAAGTATATTTACTTAAACCAGATGTATAGCTTCCTCATGATATTCAACCTTATGCGAATACTCAAAATAGTTTATGAATAAACTTTATTTGATTCTGGAGAGACTTCAGTTGCTGGTAAACCTATTTAATTCTTTAGTGTGAAAAATCTTTTTTATACCAAACAGCAAGATATATACCTGAAGTCGTGCACATAATTAGAAAAGAAGACACTACTCAACGGAAGGAGTCTGTCCAAAATCAAAACCAATTTATTCATCAAATGTTTGGACTAATTGCCTAAGATTAGAGATCATTGAAAACTTTTTGGCTTTTTATATCTTCATCAAGTATTTGCACCAGAACTGAAATAAGAACATGGTTTTCCTAAGTAAAAGGAATTCCATGTTTTTATTTTTTATAGAGTTAATTCCTAAAAAGATGTGAGCATTTGATACTACAGAAATTTTACGAAATTATTTTGTAATGAATATAAATGAAAGAGTGATTTACCCCAAAAAACACTTATTTGAACATTATAACTATATGATTTATAATATTCCATGATTATGTAAATTTTAGATAATATGTAGTCTTTTTACATATGTATATTGATTTATATAAGGGAAGAGGACAGGGATTCCAGTGAAAAAAATAAATATATTTTTAGTTTTCTCATTTATAATTTATATTATTTTGTCTTATCACAAAAATTACGGAATTTAAAAAATAAGCAAAGGAGCTTTTATCTGTCTATTGACCAAATGAAAGCTAATTCAGCTACTTTGACACACACACTAAAGAATGAGATTTTGAAAATTTCTTTATGTAGCCATAATTTAAAAATAATAGTTTAAGAAATAATAATCATGAACTAGAGTAGGTATCTGAAAAACAACCATAATTTTAGAGTCAACAAAATATTTATTAGAATTAATAAATAAATTAACTCGACCCCAAGAAGAGGTTGCTTTAAAAGCCAACTGATGATAAACATTTATGATGCTGTTAATGAAATAGTAAGAGATGAAAAATCGTAATAGATTTAAATAATGTTCAAGTTAAAAATTTATGTAATCATACATTTTTAACTTGTGATAAAATTCACAAAAAAGAAGATATTAAAAATCTCTTGAGGAGTTCTATAAAAGCAATTCAGCATAATAAAGGTAAAGTAATAGTAAAAACAAGAATTGGTCATGAAACAATTTATATAAAAGTTGAAGATAATAGAAATGGTATTCTTCAATTAATTTGTTTAGAGTAAAAGATTCTTTTTTAGCACCGAAAAGGGGAAGTTGGATTTTGGTTTAAGACTATCCTATTGTCTAAAGGTTTTGCATTATTACGAAGGTGATTTACAGATTACCAGTGAAAAGGGGTAAGGGACAATAATATCTTTAATGTTCGTAAAAACAAGAATTTAGAATAAGGAAGAGATTATTTATGAAAGTAATTAATGTTTTAATTGTTGAAGATGATAGTTATTGGTTAGGTTTATTATCAGAATTTTTGAATAAACATGAAGATATTAAGGTCACAGGAAAAGCTACTACTTTAGAAGAAATAATAAAAATAATTTCGAAAGTAAAAGTAGATCTTATTCTGATGGATATTAGGATTTCAGAAAATGAATCTGGAATTATTTTTTGTTCTATTATAAGTGAGTTGTATCCAAAATTAAAGATTATTATGTTAACTGGATTGCAAGATATAAAAATGGTGAAGAAGTCTTTTGCTGCTGGAGCTGTTAATTATATATTAAAAGAGAATTATGCAAGTATCCCTCAAAAAATACGTGAGGCTTTTAGTACTTTTAACCCTATAGAAGTATTGCTCGAAGAGTTTTATTTATATAAAAAAGAGGAAATTCTTCATAATCTAACTAATTCTGAAAGAGAAATATATGACCTTTACGAGAAAGGTTACAAAAGATCTGAAATTGAAAACATACTAATAAAATCTACTAGTACAGTAAAAACACAAATACATAGTATTCTAAAAAAAACAAATTGTAAAAATATGAAACAAATCAAAAGGAAAGTTAAAACGAGAGGTATTCTGTAAACATAACATAAAATTTTTCTAATGGAAAGGTTGATGAAAAATCAACCTTTTTTCACTGTCGCTAATAACATATTGTGGAATAGTCTCAAAAAAATTACATTAGAGGTGTTGTTAAAATGGAAAAAATTTTAAAAAATCCCGTATTGCAATCTAAGCTTTCTTTGAATGTAGATAATCCATCTGGAAATCTACTAGAAGAAATCAGTGAACAAGACATGAGCGCAATGGCTGGAGGAACTACAGATGCAGTTTCTAAAAACCTTGCATTGCAACATGGTTTAGGGCGTAATTATGGCGAAACTTGTACCTGGTCAGCAGAGTGTGCAGCTACTATAAGTTGTGGAGATTAATTTAGACTCTTATAGTAGAAAAAATAAGAAGGAATAGCCTATTGAAGGTTATTCTTTCTTATTTTAGATTTAAATTTTATTAACATTAACGCTTATAACGGAGGAAACAACATGAATAATGTAATAAATTCTGAAGATAAAATTTCACATTCTGATCTAGTTGATTACTGGATGAAGTTTTTCCCGGAAATTAACAAGATAGAAGAATTCGAGACAATTATCAGAGAAATTTCTAACAAAGATTTAGAATCTTTAATTGAGGAATGGGAGAATAATACATGTTCTAACTCCAACAAGGAGACAGTAATATTTGAAGAGGAATACTCTAACGTTATAGAAAAGATTTTCAGAAAAATAGGTGTACAACATTTACAATTCTTCAACTTTTTTGAACCTATTATTAAGTATTACATAAATAAATATTACGAAAATATTATAAAAATTGAAAACATTTATAATTATGAATTGTTTGTTTGTGACATTATTAAACAAATATATAAGAAATTATACCCTATTGCATACAGAGTTCTTATATTAGAAATAAATATAGCCAAGAAAAAGAACATTTTGGACGGCGACTCTAAAGAAGAAAGGTTTGAATTTTTCAGTAATACGTTGTTGAAAAATGTAAAATTTTTAAAGGAACTATTTAAAGAATATAAGGAGCTAATTTCCCTGCTTCTATATCAAGCAGAGGTTCAAATACAATATATTATTGATATTGCAGAAGATACAAACTCTCAATTATTTTATCTATATAAAAAATTTAAAGGCTTAAAAGGAAATTCAATAAAAACAATTTCAATTGGCCTTGGTGATGCACATCAAGGCGGGAAAAGTGTTTCCTTCATAAACTTTACATCAGGTTATCGTTTAGTGTATAAACCTCGTTCCCTTGAGATGGAAGATAGTTATGAAAAGCTTTTAAGATGGTTTAATAATAAAAATATTCCTCACTTTAAACCATTGTATCCAGCTAAAATTCATTATACAGATAATAGTGGATGGATGGAATTTATAGAGTTTAAGCAATGTAATAATATTAAAGAAATTAAAGACTTTTATTATAGAACCGGTCAATTACTTTGTTTACTCTATGCATTAAATTCTAAAGATTTTCATCATGAAAATTTGATTGCTCAAGGATCTCAACCAATTTTAGTTGATTTAGAATCTTTACTTCATGTAAATGTCGGTGACTCAGAAAATGAAGAAAAAGATTCGATGGGCTTTATAGAAAGAATGATAAAGTCATCTGTATATTCAATTTATTTACTGCCCAGTAGAATAATTTCTTCTGGTGAAACTAATGTTCAGGTCTTAGATGTTGGAGGATTAAATGGTCACCAAGAACAAAAGTCGCCTTTTAAAACTTCTGTAGTGGCTAATAGTAATACTGACGAAATTAAGATTAAAAAAGATTATACTGTAATTTCTCCTGAACACAACAATCCAAAGGTTAATGGAAAAGTTCAAGCATCTCAATATTACATTGATGATATAGAAGAAGGATTTACATGTTTATATAATTGGATATTAGAAAATAAACAAATGTTTATTAAGAAAATTATCGATTTATTTTCGCAAATAAAGTGTCGCGCAATTTTAAAACCTACTTTTGTTTATTCAAGATTATTACATACTAGTTTCCATCCAGATGTCTTAAGAAACCCCATAGATCGCAATATTCTGTTAGGAAGAATAGCTATATCTTCTTTAAAAAGAAACGTGAATAAAGTTTCTTTTAACGAAGTTAAGGATTTGTTAAGAGGAGATATACCTTACTTTACTGCATATACGAATTCGAGTAGGATAGAAACTTCTAAAAATGAAGTAGTAGAAGATTTTTATATAAAGTCTTCCCCATTAGATAATGTAAGAGAGAAGATATTATCTTTCAGTAGTAAAGATTTAGAAAAGCAATTAACTATCATTGATTTAAGTTTTGCTCATAATGCTACAGATAAAAATAGGCATACAACTGGAGTTGAATTCTCATCATCCTTGACTGATTCAACACCTTTAACCAGAGATGAACAGTTGAAATTAGCAATGAAAATAGGAGATCGTCTAATTGCTAAAAGTATTGAAGGAAATGAAAAAGATTCTGTTGATAGAAGTTGGTTAGGATTAATGATAATGGGTAAAAACGAGGTTACTACTCGTATTTCTTCAGTGGGACCTGACCTTTATAGAGGGAATAGTGGAATTGGTATGTATTTTGCGTTTTTAGCTTCTATAACTGGAGAAAAGAGGTTTGAAGCTGCAACAATTGAAACTATAAAACCAATTATAAGGTTTATAGATAGATTGAAGAATAATGAAATTAATGAGCGTATAGAATTTAGTGTTGGAGCATTTACTGGCTTAAGTGGAATTATGTATGCATTGTCTCATATAGGTAAATATATTCAGAGAAACGATTTAATAGATATTGTATATGACAACATTGATTTACTACTGAAATATATAAAAAATACCTCTAGTTATGATTTGGTTTCAGGATTAGCAGGTTGTTTGGGCGTTGTTATTTCACTATATGACAACACAACAAGCGTTGATAAAAAGAAACAGTTATTGTGTTTAGCTAACGAAATATATAGACAATTAAAGGATAATTACACATTTTATTCTGAAAAGTCGATACTTTGGGAACCATTTGAAGAAGCTGAAGGTTATACAGGTTTTGCTCATGGAACTAGTGGAATATCAGCTAATTTAATGAGGTTATATAATATAAATAAAAATGAAGAAATATTAAGTTTAGTTGAAAAATCTCTTAGTTTTGAACGTTCAATGTTAAATCAAGAAGGAACAAATTGGTACATTAATTTGAATCAACAATCAAGTAGTTTAGCATGGTGCCATGGTGCACCAGGAATTTTATTAAATAGAATTCTGTTAAAGAAATTTGGTTACGATGATGAATTTTTAGATCAAGAAATTAAAGTAGCATTAACTACTACTATAGAAAATGGATTCAATCTTAATAATACACTATGTCACGGTGATTTAGGCAATCTATTTATATTAGAATATGCTGCAAAAATTCTATCAGATAAAAAACTGGAAAAAAGATGTAAATTAACGTATGAAAGATTTTTTAAAGATTACCTATTGAAAAGTTGGGACAAAGGAATGTTTAGAAGATTTGAAAATTATGGGCTTATGATAGGTTTATCGGGAGTGGGATACTCCATTTTACAAAATGTCACAAATCATAATCTTCCAAATGTTCTTTGGTTAGAATAATTTATGGGTTAATAATGTAAGGGGAGATATTCCATAGACAGAAAAGAAATTCCAATTTCTTACTTAGGCTTTCTCCTTCTTATTTTACTGTTAGGTTTTCTAATTTTTAAAAAAGGAAGTATGAAATGTCATATAAAACAAAAAGAAGGGTACCATTTGTTGAACAAATGCAACAGACAGAATGTGGGCTATGCTGCGTTGCAATGGTATTAAGATATTATAAAAGTTATGAGTCCATTAGTGAAATTCGAAATCATTTAGAAGTGGGAAGAGATGGCTTAAAAGTTAATCAAATATATAATTTTCTGAAAAAAATAGGATTTTCAACAAAGGTATATAAGACATCTGTTGAGGGCCTAAAAATAATTAAAAATCCTTCTATTATATACTGGAAAAACAATCATTTTGTCGTCTTAGAAAAAGTGAAGGGTAATAAATACTATATTGTAGATCCTGCATTAGGAAAAAGAAAAATATCTGAAGAAGAGATAATTGCAAACTTTACTAATGTAGCTATAGTTCCAAATCCTACAAATAAATTTACTCCTAAAAATAAAAAAGAAAGTACATTGGATATAATCTTACCTAGTATATTAACCAATAAGCTATTATTAATAAAACTTTTTAGTTTTTCTTTAGTCCTTTCTATAATTACACTGGGAATTCCAATTGTAATGCAACAATTAATTGATAAGGTAACTTTACAACAAGAATTAGATATACCGATGATACTATTATTTTCAATGTTATTACTTGTTTATAGCTTCTCCTCTTTTAGGAGGGGTAAATTCCTGATCGATATTAAAATACTTTTAAATAAATCTTTATTTGGAAGAGTTTTTAGTCATTTATTAAAAGTTCCTTATAAATTTTTTGAAGTTCGTTCCTCTGGAGATATTTTATTTAGGATGGGGAATTTAGATTTAATTAAAGATTTAATATCCGAAAAAGTCGTCAAAGGGATTATGGAAATTATTTCTTTGTTGTTTATATTAGGTTATATGAGTTGTAAATCCTCTGTACTTACTGTAGTTGTAATAGGATTATTCCTAGTGTACAGTATATTTAGTTTTATTATGAGGAACCCAATTAAAGAAGCAAATATATATGAATTAATGGAAAGAAGTAAGTTAGAAAGGATACAGGTAGAGGCCATTACGGCTATGTTTGCAATTAAAGTTGCTGCAATTGAAGAACAAATTTTTAAATCTTGGAATGAAAGTTTAGATAATATGCTCTATAGATATCGCAAACAAGGTTATTTAATCAATATCTATACATCCTTTACGCAAGTTTTACAAACTATATCTCCTTTTATAGTTTTAATCTTTGGCTTAAGCTTATTTACTAAGGGATTCATTACTATAGGAGAAGTGATTGCATTTTACTCAATATCTGTAATGTTCTTTGCTACTAGTACATCACTATTTCAAACATGGAATGACTTTTTATTAGCTTCAAACAGTTTAGAGCGCATAAGGGATATTACCGATGCAAAGATTGAGGAAGATAACAATAAAGAGAGGATACAAAATCTAAGGGGCGAGATAGAATTAAAAAATGTATCTTTTTCTTATACTCAAGATTCAGAAATTGTACTTAAAGATATATCGTTACATATAAAAAGTGGTCAAAAGGTTGCTATTGTAGGAACATCGGGTTCAGGAAAAAGTACTTTAGGAAAATTATTGTTAGGGTTATATACCCCCAACACAGGAGATATTTTTTATGATTCTGTAAATTTGCGGAATATTAATAAAAAAGAACTTCGCAAACAAATGGGAGTAGTACCACAAGATATTCATTTGTTTAATAAATCTATCTATGAAAATATAAGTATGGGTATGGAAGATATTAGTTTGGAAAAAGTAAGGAAAGCTGCTCATATTGCTCAAATTGGCGAGGAAATTGAAGATATGCCTATGAATTATTATACATTGGTCTCTAGTATGGGATTAAATTTATCAGGAGGGCAGAGACAACGTATGGCACTAGCTCGGGCTTTAATTAATAATTCTAAGCTTATAGTATTGGATGAAGCAACAAGTTCTCTGGACTCGGTTAATGAAGCAAGAGTAGCTAATTTTTTCAAAGAAACCGGATGTACCTGTGTAATCATTGCACATAGGCTTTCAACTATCATAAATGCAGATGTAATTTATGTAATGGACAAGGGCAGAATTGTCGAGTTTGGGAATCATGGTGAATTAATATCTCTAAAGGGCAAGTATTATAACCTCTACAATTATAGTGAAATTAATAAGGAGTTATCAACTTTATAAATAGTAGAAGAAGATTATATATTTATAAAGTAAGGATTTCTGTAGCAAGTTTTTTCTTTCAAATTGTTTAAAACTTTGTGTTAAGGATTACAAGTATTGACAAGATAAATAATTTCTAGAAACAACAAAAAGTGAACTCTTATATTATGAGCTCACTTTTTGTTATATGAATGTATGGGTAAATAACATGAAGTTATTTTAGATTAATTTATAGGTTGTTAGTCAATAGAATAGAAGATGTACTTATTATATTTTTCAAAGATACATATTAATAAATATGATATTTAAAAGTTGTGACTATTATCCTTATCTTAAATAAAGCTTACGAATACTTCAATTAGGGTAATTTATTATCTATAGGATTGTTGAAATCTACCTGAAATTTAATTTTTTATAAAGTGTTAACATATAATTTTTACTTAAATAGGCCATATCTGAACAGGATTTAAAAAAGATAAGGTTTGTTTGTCCCGAAGGCTCAATTCTATTTACCTGGCTAAGATTTACAATGAAACTCTTATGGGTACGGGCAAATCTATTTGGATCCAACCTTTCCTCTATAGATTTCAAAGTTTCTGATGTCTTAATTTCTTTATATTTACCAGAATCGATTGATATAATCGTAGAAAATTTACCTTCAGAACTAATATATATAATATTATTTGTCTCTAAAAAATTTATCCCTTTATTAGACTTTATAGGAAGTAAATCAAACTGCATACTTTTTTGGTTTTTTTCTTTGTTAAAATGGCTGTGTAATCTTTTTACACATTCTTTTAACCTTTCATAACTAAAAGGTTTTGTAAGATAATCGATTGCTTGTATTTCGAATGCCTTGTGAGCGAATTCGGTATATCCTGTAATAAATACAACTTCTATGGAAGGGTATATTAATTTTAATTGTTCAGCAAAAGAAAAACCATTAAAATCAGGCAAATTAATATCGCAGAAAATTACATCTGGATTATTTTCTGTGATAACAGCTTTAGCATCTTCTTCACAGCTAACTTTCCCTACTACATCTACTCCTAATTTTTCAACACTATTTTCTAATTCTTCTTGTATTCTTAAATTATCTTCAATTATTAAAGCAGAAAACATTATTTAATCACCTTTTATTGTATATGGTATAAAAACGTAAAAAGTTGTTCCATGTTCTACATTGCTTTCAATTTCCACATAAGATTTATTTTTCTTAAGTATATTTGCAACTGTAAATAAACCAATGCCTTTATGATTTTCTTTTAATGAATACCCTTGAAAAAAGATATTTTGGGTTTGTGAAGAACTTATAAACGAATTAATGTTATTTATCGAAATTATTAACATAGAGTTCAGTAACTTGTCTATGGTTAGGGTCACTTCTTTATTTTCATTAGCTGAAGCTAATTCAGCATCAAAAGCATTATCAATAATATTTCCCACAACTTGTATAAGTTCATATGATTTTATAGATATACCTGAGACAGATTCTTTTACATTGATATTGAATTTAATTTTACTTATTTTAGCAAATTCAATTTTAGTTTGAAGCAATGCCATAAGTGATGGATGTCTAATATTTAACAAAGAATAGTCCATTTCTATTTTGCTATTCAACTCATTAATATAATTCTCCGTTTCTTCGTAGTTTTTAGCATGTAGAAGATTTGAAATAACATGCAAGTGATTCATGTGATCGTGTCTTTGAGCACGAATTGATTGAATTAATTGTTCTAAATGCTTTAAATATGCTTCATCAGACTTCTCTAATACTTTTTGATATTGCTCTCTCATTAGATAAATAATAATAATTACCATTGAGACTATTAGAATTAACATTAATCCTGCAGCTAAAGAAGTAATATGATTAGTGAAAAAAATCACACATGTAATCATAATTTGCAACAAAGATATAATAAATACTAATTTTAAAGAAAAAGAATTTATATTTTCTAAAAATAAAAAATTTAATTTTACTTTCTTTTTGTACAATAAAACTGTAATAGTACTGAATAAAACATAAAAAAGTACAGCCAAAGATATTTTAGAAGGTTCATAACCAAAGATATTATCCATTCTTATTATTATTATGTAAGCGATCATCTCTACTAGCATTTGAAAAGTTGATGCAAGAAGAGAAAGATAAATAGAAGCTTTCGGGCGTAAAGAAAGAATATATCTCATCCCAATAACTTGACATATTAGGTTAAAAGTTATTCTAAAGTAAATATTATCGATATAATTATATGTAATAGTAGTGAAAAATGAATAGAGTATAATAAACCCTACTATATTTTTAGTATTTAAATTCTTTCTCTTTCCTACTAGAACTAATAAAAAAATAACAACTATAATATTTTCAAGAATTGTAAGAATAAAAGTAACCATACATTACTTTCCGTTTTTATATTTTGTTTTCAATTGTTGCGGTATTTTAGGTTCATGAATAAGAAAAAAACTGGCTGTTTTAACTTCTGTATTTGCAACTAAGTAGAAAAAAGAAAACAAAATTTGGATCAAAAATTTCATATGTACTGCTCCTTCTTTTTAAACTTAACAAGGGTTATAACTTGAGAGAACATAGATAATTGTATCCCAATAGAAAAGCTTAGATAATTATCTTTTATAATTAAGGACACTAAAATACTTATTATAGTCAGTGCTATAGATAAGAATAAATACATCTTTTTCTTATGAGAGTTAGGTCTATTAATGTTAATAGAAGTTTTGAAAACAAGTAAAAGAGTAATAGATAGTAAATTTAAGCTTATTAAAAGAAATGTCCAATCAAGTTTTAGTAAGCTTAAATATTTGCTTAATACTGATAAAAGAGTTAACAGACTAATAGAAATCACATAACAATAGTGGTATGAAGAAAAGTGAAATCCGCCAGATGCCAACCTAAGTAAAATAAAGGACATAGAAATGATTAATAACAAGGGGAGATTATCCGATATTACTCCTACAAATAATAAAGATAAAATTTTAATTATACTTTTTAAAAACACTTCTATTCCATACTTAAGTATATCTAAGTCTGGCTCTTTATTAAGCGAAGAACAGAGATACAATGCCCATTTATAGGATATTTTTTCTAATACTATATACAATTCCCCCTTTAAACTTAAGATAAATATACCATAATAATTGTATTTTATAGTAAAAAAATATAAATTTTAACTTAATCTTCATAATTATTCAAATAAATCACTCAAATAAATTAGTCCTATTAACCTGCAAAAATGGACTTTTATCCTTCATTTTCGTCTGCTTATTTCCTTAATGTAGAAAAAGGAAATGTTATACAATATACTTTGTTCATACATAGAAAAGAGGTGAACACACATGAGTAAAGTGGAATTAGAAGCATTGAAATCAATTAATGACCTTTCAGACGAAGAGCTAGCAAATATTGCTGGTGGTGGTGATGGCGTAGTTAAGACTGCAACATCAGAATGTTATTTAGGAACTTTCGCATTCGCTTGTTGTTTAGCTAGATAAAGAATGGTCAACTAAAAAAACAATGAAGAATAAGAACATAAGTTCTTATTCTTCATTTTTATTTACGGGATTTATTTCAAATAAAGGGGGAACTAGTTCCTATGAATTTACATATAGATAATACGAAAATGATAACAATGCGTGATTTGTTAAATAAAGAAATATGGAATTATGCATTGTATTTGCATGAAAGACCCTTATCACTGCAGGGTAACCTTGATAACTTTGATAAAACAGATATTTGGAGAAAAGCTACAGGTTTAGAAGATAATAAAACATTTCATCGAAGATTAGAGGCTGACCAAATAACAATACAAGAATTTCAACAAATTCTTTCTATGCCTTTGACCAGTCAAAAGCTATTTAAAGATAAAGAGTGGTATCAAATTCTTGAAGCAGTTTTTTTAGTTGATAATAATATCAATGATTTTACTGCCTTCCAAATGGTTGATCAAACAAAGATACCATTTATAGGTTTTATGAGTCCATTTTTAGAATATGTAATTAAACAAACATTAGATTATCTTAAACCAGTCGAAAGTCTTTTAGATAAGAACTATGTAGAACCAATACTAACCTCTATATTAAAAGCTAATATTGAAGGGATTTTAAAAATTTCTGGAAAATGTTTGATATTTGAATTAAATAAGAATCGATTGATGGGCACACTTGTAGGGGCTGATTCGCATGAAAGATATAATTATTACATCAATAATACGTTTAGCTCAAAAGAGCTTGTGTTAGAGTTTTTATCTACTTATCCGGTTCTAGCGAGATTAGTTTGTGAGCATATAAAAAGGACTACTTTATTTATGACCGAGTCCATTATTAACTTTTTAAATGATTATAAAGAAATAAACGAAAAAATAGGTATTGAAACAAAGGACATTGTTGAAATTGAAATATCAGGCGATAGTCATAATAATGGAAAAGGCGTAATCATTTATAATTTTTCTAATAACCAAAAATTAGTTTATAAACCTCATTCTTTGTCAACTGATGTAGCCTTTCAAGAATTATTACAATGGTTTAATAAAAAAGATATAAATAAACATTTTGATATAGTTAAATTAATTGATAAGGAAAAGTACGGATGGGTTGAATTTATTCCTAACAAGGAATGTAAAAGTATTACTCAAGTTAATCGTTTTTATGAACGGCAAGGACAATATCTTGCTATTTTGTACATGTTAAATGCTACAGACATACATTTTGAAAATATAATTGCTAAAGGCGAACATCCAATCATAATAGATTTAGAAGCACTTTTTCATAATAATACGATTTTTACAGATAAAAAAACAGCTACTAATCAAGCGTTGCTAAATTTAAATAAATCTGTTATGCGAACAGGGTTACTCCCTATTTCTATAAGGAACTTAAACGATTTAAAATTAGATGTCAGTGGATTAGGAAATCAAGAAAATCAATCTATGTATGCTTATAAATTTACTAATTTATTTACAGACGAAATGAAAATGGAAAAAACGGTTATTCCCCTGAAATTGAAAAAGAATCATCCTATTTATAAAGGAAAACGATTCAGCAATACAGATAAATTTGATGAATTTATTAAAATAGGTTTTTATAATACATACAATATTATTCTAGATTCAACGAAAGAGTTACAACAACCTGAAGGAATTATCTATAAATTCAAAAACTGTGTAATTAGAAATATTGTTCGAGATACCCAAACATATAGTAGTATGCTAGAAGCCGGAAAACATCCTAAATACCTTAAGGACGGATTAGAAAGAGGAAAACTTTTTGATAATTTGTGGAGAGCAGCAGTGAGATTTCCGACTTTATCAAAAGTAATTGAATCAGAAGTAAAAGATTTATTAAATGAAGATATTCCTTATTTTTGGTCATATCCCGAGTCACCTAAAGTTTACGATTCACGAAAAAAAGTTATACCAGACTTCTATCAAAAAGATAGCTTTACACAGGTTTTGGGAAATTTCAATCTTTTTAGTGCAAAAGATTGTGATAAGCAGTTAGAGTACATAGATTATGCGCTTAGTACAGTTAGGAAGGCACATGAATTAACTGAAAATAGTCATTATGATGAAGAAGCTAGCCCAAAACTCAATTTGAAACTAAGAAATTTATACCAAAAAGAGGATTATCTATTAGAAGCTATTAAAATAGGAAAAAACCTTTTGAAAGATGCTGTCTGGGGAGAAAATAAAGAAAACATTACTTGGGTTTCCTTAGGTATTAATGAATATGAAAAAGTCGAATATAAGCCAATGGAGCTAGGACTCTATGATGGATTAGTAGGTATGGCACTATTTTACGGTTATCTAGGCAAAGAATCGAATAATGACTTATTTACGTCCGTTGCAAAAGCTTGTTTTAATAGTGTATTAGAAGAATATACAGATTTAAGTCAAAGAAAAGTAAGCTCTTCAGCATTTTTAGGCTACGCTTCTATTGTTTATGCAGTTAATCATTTTTATTATTTATGGAAAGACGAGAGTCTATTAGATTTAGGTAAACACATAGTAAATGGCTTAAACAATCAAATTAAAGATGATCGAATGTATGATTTCTTAGGAGGAAGTGCAGGAATTATAACTGTTGCTTTAGATTTCTTTAAAATATCTGGTTATAAAAAAAGCTTAGAATTAGCAGAAATCTGCGGACAACATTTAATAAAAAACGCTATTCCTACTGAACAAGGTATTGGATGGTTACAAATTAATCGCTCTAAAGGAAAACCATTAGGGGGGTTAGCCCATGGTAATTCTGGAATTGCTTATTCGCTCATAAAGTTATATAGTTTTACCCAACAAGAATCCTATAAAACTTGCGCCTTTGAAGCAATAAAATATGATAATTCTTTACTGGATAATAATAAAGGGAATTGGATTGACTTAAGAAATGTTGAAAATACAGGTAAGGTCCACTCTCCTCTTTATTGGTGTAATGGGGCTCCTGGAATTGGCTTAAGTCGATTATATGCTCTTGATTATTTGTCTGAAGAGGTTTTAAACTCAGATCTGGGATTGGCTGTGGATAAGACAAGATTGAGTGGATTTAACAAAGAGAGTCATTGTTTGTGTCACGGAGATTTAGGTAATATTGATTTTCTTCTTTCTACATCCATTAAGACAAAAAATTATATCTTAATGGATGAGGTATATACACGTGTGAATATGTTATTTGATGGAGTGAAAAAAGAAAATAATATATGGAAATGCGGAATATCAGGTAGTGAGAAGCCTACACCTAATATGTTTACAGGCTTAGCTGGAATAGGTTATGAAATGCTTAGGCTATATAATAACAACTTGCCTTCAATTTTAATATTAGATTCCCCTGAAGTAGTAAAAGAGGAGAAATAATATGGAGAGTAACAAATCTAAAGTAAAACATAAGCGAAAAGTGCCTTTTATTGAACAAATGCAGCAATCAGAATGTGGGCTGTGTTCTTTGGCTATGGTGTTATCTTATTATTATTGCCATGTAGATTTAACAGAATTACGAAAAAAAGCTGGTGAAGGAAGAAACGGTACAAGCTTACTAACTTTAAAAAAATTAGCTATGGATTATCATTTAGATTCAAGGGGGCAAGCTGTTCCTTTGAATTTATTACATGATATTCCTCTTCCAGCTATTGTATTTTGGAATCAAAAACATTACGTAGTCTTAGAAGAAATTAATGATAAGCTAGCCGTTATAGTCGACCCTGAACTTGGAAGATTAAAATTAGACATTAATGAATTTGAAAAAAAATATTCTGGCATCCTATTGGCTTTAACCCCATCAAAAAAATTTAAACAAAAAAGAATTAATAGGAAAGAAAAATATTCTTACTTTAATTCATTTCTAAATGAAAAAAAGGTACTTTATAAAATATTAAGTGTAGCTTTATTTTTACAATTGCTCACTGTATCTATACCTCTTTTATTAAAGTATTTAATTGATGATGTATTAAAATCCTATAATATTGAATTGATTAATGTTATAGGTCTTGTAGGATTATTAACTTTGTTTATTTATTTAGGATTTACTATTATTCATGGGAAATTATTAATTAAATTACAAAATATAATTGATAAATCTTTGATGAATAGATTTATATCTCATCTTTTTAAATTACCATATAATTTTTTTGAGTTGAGAACAAGTGGTGATTTAATCCTTAGGGCCAACAGCAATGTAGCTATTCGTCAAATTGTATCTAACCAATTGGTTTCTTCAATTATAAATTTCTTACTGATTATAGTGTTGTTTATTTATATGTTTTTACAATCGATTCAATTAACACTTATTGTAAGTACAATTGCTTTCTTACAGGTGATTGTAACCTTATCAACAAGGTCTCGTTTAAAACATTTAACTCAGCTTGAGGTTTCTTCTCAATCCAGTACTAATGGATATTTAACAGAAACTGTTCAAGGTATATCCATTATTAAGTCATTAGGAGTTGAAAATCAAGTATATAAAGGATGGTCAGCACTTTTCAATAAACAAATCGCTGCTTCTACAGACAAATTAAATTATCAGAACGTAATTAGTGCTTTCAACAATTCTCTTATGTTTATATCTCCTTTATTTGTAGCTTGGACTGGAGCAATATTAGTCATGCAAAAGGAGATTACTTTGGGTACATTATTTGCATTTCAATCACTAGTTGTGACCTTTTTAACTCCTTTTACTTCTTTAACTATGTCGTTTAGCGAAATTATTAAAATTCAAGCCTTATTAGAAAGAATTCACGATATTTTAGGTACTAAAACAGAAGGTAATGAAAATAAAGAAAAAATAAATGATATAAAAGGAAACATTTCATTACAAGATGTAAGTTTTTGTTATAGTAATCAAGAACAAGTCCTAGACAATATAAATCTTGAAGTTCTAGCTGGGCAAAAAGTAGCTATCATAGGGAAAACTGGCTCTGGAAAAAGCACCTTAGCTTCTTTAGTAGCTGGTTTATATGAACCAACAACTGGATCTGTAAAATTTGATAATAAGGATATCAGTAATATTAATAAATCTGATTTGAGAAGAAGAATAGGTATTGTAATGCAAGAGGATTTTTTATTTAATCGTACTATAAAGGAAAATATTCGCATGTATCATGAGAATATAACTTCAGAACAAATTGAAAAAGCTTCTAAATTAACTGCAATACATGATGAAATTAGCAGGATGCCTATGAAATACGAGACCATTGTCTCTGAAATGGGATCGAATATATCAGGTGGCCAGAAACAAAGAATTGTTTTGGCAAGAGCTTTAGTAAATAATCCATCTATTTTAATATTAGATGAAGCTACAAGTGCTCTCGATACAATTACCGAGCAAAAAATTAGTGACAACTTAGATCAACTTAAATGCACTAGAATTATAATTGCACATCGTTTGAGTACTGTTGTCAGTGCAGATGTTATTGTATTAATGGATAAGGGAAAGATAATTGATTATGGTACACATGAAGAATTATTAATTAAAAGTCCTTCCTATCAATCATTTTATAACATTAAAAAATTAGAGATATCGGTTTGAAGCAGATAGAACTTAGTTTTATCTGCTTCTTTATAATTAATTAAAATTTCTAGATATTTTTTTGGTACAATTAGTATTATATTGAAAAATAAGGAGTGCTATGACAAATTGGAAAGGATACTATTGGTAGATGATGAAGTGGGGCTATTAGATATGATGAGTGCAGCTCTTAAGGTTGAGGGCTTTCATTCAGTTGATAAAGCTACGACTTCTCAAGAAGCTTTAGAGTATGTTAAACGAAATCAATATGCCGTGATTTTATTAGATGTAACATTACCTGATATGGATGGATATTTATTATGTACTAAAATAAGAGAAAAAACCCATACTCCTATAATGTTTCTCACAGCTAGAACATCCGACTTAGATGTCCTCACTGGCTTAAATGTAGGGGGAGACGATTACATTACTAAACCATTTAAACCATTGGAGGTTATCGCACGTATTAGAGCAAAGATTAGAAGAGAACAAAATTATAGAGAAGTAGATAAAACTGAACAATTAGAATATAGGTATGGTTTTTTACATCTTAATTTAGCTAGTGGTCAACTCTTTGTTAGAAATTGTGAAGTATCTTGTACAGCTAGAGAACTACAGTTGTTATCTTTCTTCTTTAAAAATCCTAATTATATTTTTAGTATACAAGATTTATATGAAAAAATATGGGGAAATGAAAGTTTAGGCGATACAAATACAGTTATGGTTTATATTAATCGAATTAGGAAGAAAATTGAACAAGTTCCAAACAATCCCGAATTATTAATTAATGTTAGGGGTTTAGGATATAAATTTATACCTCCTAAGGATGGTTCTTTTTGAAAATAAGGTTAAAATTTATTCTTTTATTTCTAATTAATTTATTTTTATTATTAAATCTTGTTTATTTTGGTTTTGCGTTGATTAATTCATTTAGTTTTGACATAATCAACTTTTTTATAGAAGATCATACATTAAATGATAAAATCAGTGACTTTATTATTAAATATCATACATTAATAATATTAATACTGGTAATTTTCAGTTATGGATGGCTATTAAGTAGTCCATTATTTCACATATTAGAATGGCTTAATTACTTATCTAAAGACAAATATGAGGAGCCAGTAGATAGAAATGGGGTAGCTAGAAGTCTTTCAAAGAGAACAGGTAGTATAAAATATACATTTATTCTTTACAAAAACATTTTAAATCATTTGCAATATTTAACGAATTCTTTAAAAGAAAGTAAGAAAAAAGAAAAAGAAATCGAGAAAAAGAAAAGAGAGTGGGTAGCAGACATTGCCCATGATTTAAAGACTCCACTTTCTTATATAAAAGGTTATTCTTCTATGCTCTTATCTAGTGATAAGTGGACGGAAGAGGATCGACTTTTATTTTTGAAGAAAATAGAAGAAAAAACAGAATATATGGAGGCTTTGTTGCAAGATTTAAACGATACATTTAGATTTGAATATCAAAACGAAGATATAGTCAAGCAAGAACAGGATATAATAACTTTTATTAAAAAGATAGTTCTTGAGTTTGCCAATAATCCATCAGCTAAAGATTATGAAGTTGAACTATTTAATTACATAGGTGAAGAATTTTATTATCCATTTAGCGCTCCTTTGCTACAAAGAGTATTAAATAATTTACTCGGGAATGCCATTATACATAATCCCAAAGAAACTAATATTAGTGTTATATTAAAAATAGAATCAGAATTTTTAATAATTATTGTTAAAGATGATGGAGTAGGAATTCAAGAAGAAATTAAAAACCATATATTCGATCGGTACTATAAAGGTAATTCTGTAGCTAAGAAAAGCTCTGGATTAGGCTTACACATTTCTAATCAGTTTATAGAGGCACATGGAGGTAATATAAAACTTGACAAAGATGTAGAGACAGGAACTTCATTAAGAATATGTCTACCACTTTGAACATATAAAAGTTTAGGATGTAGAATAACATGAAGATGTAAGTTATAATAATTTTCAAAATTATTCGCAATAACTGATTTAATTATCCTCTGGTTGCAAAAAATTACGTATTAGTATGGACTTATTGAAAAAATTTATTTTGTAATAAACAAGACCGTTCTAAAACTTAGAACGGTCTTGTTTATTATTTCGTCGAATTATTACAAAACAATTTAATTTTTAAGGTTATGTTAAGGTTGTTTTTCTTCTCTATTTACTTTCACAATCTATAATGATTTTGAGGTGATTAAATTGAATAAAATTATTGAAACGACTAATTTAGTAAAACAGTATAAAAAAACAAAGGTAGTAAATCAACTAAACTTATCTGTAGAACAAGGAGATATCTATGGGTTTTTAGGCCCAAACGGTGCTGGAAAGACAACTACCATTCGTATGCTATTAGGATTAATTAAACCTACTTCTGGGGAAGTTGAAATATTTAGTAAAAATTTAACTAGAAACAGAATTAGCATTTTAAGCCAAGTGGGTTCTTTAGTTGAATACCCTTCTTATTATGGAAACTTGACAGGATATGAAAATTTAGAAGCAATCCATAAATTATTACGTATTAAAGATAAAAACCAGATTAACGAAGTACTTAATATTGTTGGATTAATGAAAGCAAAAGACAAGTTAGTAAAAAACTATTCATTAGGGATGAAACAACGTTTAGGAATTGGACTTGCTTTGCTTAATTCTCCCAAATTATTAATCCTTGATGAGCCAACTAATGGACTAGACCCTGCAGGTATACAAGAAGTTCGAGAGTTAATTAAAGGGTTACCTTCCAGTTATGGAATTACAGTTATGATTTCTAGTCATTTACTAAGCGAAGTTGATCAAATGGCCAACAAAGTAGGGATTATAAATGAAGGAAATTTAATTTTTCAAGATGATATCCAAGAATTAAGAAAGAAGAGTGCTTCAAAAATCAACATAAGAGTCAACAATCCAAACTTAGCTCAAACAATTTTGAATAAAGAGGGATGGAATGTATTCCTTAATGAGAATAAAGAAATAGTAATTAATGAAAATGAAGATAGTAAAATCGCATACGTTGCCGATAAGTTAATGCGTCAACAGTTAGCTATATACCGAATACAAGAAGAAAAACAATCTTTAGAAGATATTTTCCTCGAAATTACACACAAAGGTGGAAAAGTATCGTGAATAATGTTATACATTCAGAAAAAATGAAACTGAAGAGAACCTTTATCACACCGGTTACTTTAGTTTATCCTCTTGGAATTGTTATGTTATCCTTTTTACTTATACTGATGCAAAAAAATAATTTTATGGAAAGAAACTATAATATGTGGGATGCAATGGTAGTGATGACTCAGTTTGTTATTATGTTTTTAATCCCTATTGCTATCACCATTATAAGTTCGAATTTGATTAACGTAGAACACCAAACAAATTCGTGGAAATTTTTATTTACTCTTCCAGTAGGTAAATCTCAATTTTATTTTAGTAAGCTTTTTTATTTATTAAAATTATGTTTTTTTTCAGCATTAATCATCTTTATAGGTTTTATTCTAATTGGAAAAACTTTAGGTTTTAGTGGCGGAATTCCTTATTTACTTTTATTAAAAGCTGCTTTTTTACCATATCTAGGATCTTTTCCTATCATTACTTTTCAATTATGGATGTCAATACAATTTAAAAATCAGGCATTTCCAATTGGTATTGGTATTTTAGGAGCAATTTCTATATTTTTCTTACAAATGAATGAAAGTACGTCATATCTATTCTGGGCTTATCCAGCTATGATGACACCAGTTAAGTTATTGCTTGCAAATGGATCTTTAGGGGACATTGTAACTAACGATGCGGTGGCACTATATACAACATTAAGTATCATTTTCGGCCTATTATTTTTGCTCATAGGATTAATTAAGTTCAATAAACAACAAGTAGACTAGGAGGGACTATCTTATGTTTCGTGATTATCTTATGTTTGAATGGTTTAAATTAAAAAGACAAAAAATATGGATATTATTAATGGTAGTTCCTTTTATCAGCGTAATCCTGGGATTAGCGAGCTTTTTAGGAAACTATGATGTATTAATGGATGAAAAAGGGGATAATGGCTGGCTAGAATCTTGGACACAAATCACTTTATTTTATGGTATGTTATTTCTACCTATCTCTTCAGGTATTTATGCAGCTATGGTTTGTAGAACTGATCATCTAAATGGTGGGTGGAAATTACAATTTTCTTTACCTATCTCTAAAGGCATTATTTATTTATCTAAACTAACTGTAATATTATTACTAATACTTTTAATGCAACTGTTCTTGGTTTTGTTTTACCTTATTGGAGGCACTATAATTCATATTGATAATCCTATTCCTGTCACTTTTATTCTATCCGCAATTCTTCTAAGCTGGTTAGGAACTTTTTCTTTATCCTCAATTCAATTGTGGTTATCATTTAAAATTAAAAGCTTTGGAATACCATTAGGTATTAATATTTTCTTATCATTCCTAGTTTTTGCAGCGTATACATCTAAGTGGGGTATGCTTTATCCATGGGCTCAACCGTCATTTGCTATTTCTACACCAGATGAGAGTCCAATTCAATCGTATCCTCTATTTATAGGTATAGTATTTATAACTTTCTTGATTTTTGTAACAATAACATCTTTTCGTTTTAAAAGAGCAGATCTAGAAAATTAATCTTACTCATAGAAGGGAAAGAAAAATAAAAGTGAAACCTACAGAAAAAAATGAAGGTTATCAAAAGAAATTAAAAATAATGACAAGAAGCGCTGCAGTATTCTTTTTTCTTTTAGCAGTATATTATATAGCATGGAGTTTTGTAAGAGAAGAAAGTTTCTCAAGCGTGATAATATATCCTATTGCTATTTCATTAATTATTATTTCAATTGAAAAACTTATATTTGAGAAAAAATCCTTTATTATTTATTTAATTGCCTCAGTTCTTTTATTTGGGACGGGTATTATATTTATATAAATACAGTCAACTGATAATTACCTTATAAGGAGAGCCTGCATCAAAATGATGCAGGCTCTTTTCATTCTCTATATCATTTTACAGGTTAGTATAACAAAAATGGTCGTTTTTGTTACTGCTGCGTTGTCATCAATTAACAGTGTTATAGAGCATTGTTTAATAATAGAAACATGGTCCCTTTTTTTACGGCGAGTGTAATGGATAAAATTTGAATTATAAAAATCATTTTTGGTAATTCCCCTTATTAATGAAGTGTCTTCAAAAAATTATGCTTTTACGGACGGAGTATTTGACTTTATTTCAAAACATTATAGGTGTAAGCATTCTATTGTTAATTAATTTTTTCTTTATCAGGGACATTCTTAAAAATATTTTCTCCTGAATCAAATCCCTCTGGTCTCCAATAGTATTCTTCGTACTTACCTTCTTCAAATATCTTTCTAAGATACTCAATAGCATCAAACCATGTACTAAATACTAAATATGAATAAGGAAGGCTACCTTCATCATTCCATACAATCCACTTATCTTCTTTAGATTGTGTAACAAGGTAAGAAGCATCAGGAGGCATTTTGAATATCTCATATGTATTCACAAGGACATCATCCCAAGAGTTAAAGCCTAATTCTTCAGCAAAAATTTGATATTCTTTTAAACATATATTTTTTACGAACCTAGAAACACGCCCCATAATCTAGTCCCCTTTCTTTTACTTAAACATCAAGTAGTCGGTCATTAATTTGTACTACTTTTGAGCCTTCTGGAAAAGTTGGGCACACTTCTTGTATAGATGAATATCTATCCTCGTTTGAATACAAGAAAAACCCTGCTCCATCATGGAAAATAGTTATGAACGTAGTATCTTCTTCCGTTTTAAAAATAGGGATAGATACATTTTTTCACCTGCCCCATTCCTTAACCCTCTTGAGCTCAAAACTTAAATTTTCAGAATAAGAAAGCGAATAAAATTCGTTCGTATTAGCAAGATAAAAGGAATGTTCTAATGCTAAGGATAATGTACGCGCGTCTTTAATTGGTAAAGTAAAGCGTCGAGGGTGATAGGTAACCCGTTAAAAAAATGTATAGTTGGCTTGTTTTCATACCTATATTCTATATCTAATTGATTAAATTCCTCTTCAAACTCCTCTGCCATCATATCATCACAAAGGAATGTAAGATATAAAGGATACCTATCCTGCTTAATTAAGAAATCGAGTAAGAATTCCCTTTGTTCATCCCTATCGTCAACGCTTTCCATTGTTTCAGATATAAAGTAAACAGAATCAATAGTTCCTTCCAATTGAACATAATGCCCCACCATTTCATAAAACTCCGCATTTAACTGTCCTTCCTGAATCCAAACTTCACTCATATAAAATCTCCTTCACATATAAAAGAACCTGCAAAAAACAGTAATTTTTCTTATTTGACCTCAAAGATTTGTTGCATATTGTATAGAAAAATAGTTAAGGTTCAAAT
>Ga0209795_10000627_pt1 | contig 25727 bp, 20 predicted proteins | sample AgamicOrMarz_FD_187166 | JGI IMG/M metagenome (GOLD analysis project Ga0209795, IMG submission 187166) | Agave microbial communities from Guanajuato, Mexico - Or.Ma.rz (SPAdes) (version 2) | ecosystem: Host-associated > Plants > Phyllosphere > Phylloplane/Leaf | place: Guanajuato, Mexico...
GAGATCTGTTGTAAACTGATTCATAGGAAGACCTTCTTTCTTTGAATTGGTTGTGGTGACTTAATTCTACAAGAAAAGGTCTTCCTTTTTGTATTTATTCATTTACACAAGATATTTTACGCTCTCTTTAAGTGAATTTATGGGAGTTTATATTTGAAAGACATCTAATAAATATTCTCAAACGTTTTGTATTTTAGAAAGAATTTAATTGATATAAAATAATCCAGGATCGTCAATAATTTTATGTAAACATGAATTGCCTTTTCTTATAGCCGTTATCTACTAGTTTGTTTTAAACATCATTTTTAGCTCTGTGCGATCTTGATCGAAACCAAGATAAAATCTTGTCTCAAAGCGCTGATTATATTGGGCAAACTGAGAAACGAGAAAGCGTTCAAGTGACCCTTCGTTAGGGAATTGTTCTTTACGTTTACTATACTCCTTGATTTGTTTATTAAACGACTTAATGAGATTAGTAGAACAAATACTACACCAAATAAATAGATTTAGGAAAGCTATAAAACGTAAACAAATAAGGGTTATTGAGCAATGGTTTTGTCACTCTTGGATACGCAGACTTCTATTTTTTTAACAAACGAATGCAGGGCTTGTTGGCTCATTTCTAGGCTTTCTGTACGGTACAAAGGCTTGAAGTCTTCACAGATTTCGTCTCGGGTGGATATACGAACTTTACGAGCAATCGTACGTGAAAGATGGGCACAGCATGTTTGACAAGAAGAAGCTAGATAGACAGAGAAAATTTTGTCTGGGATGCCCTTTAATCCGTTGGAAATAAACAATAGAATCTCTTCTATACCACGAGAAATTTGATGTCTTCTAAAAGTTCTTTCCAGACAAATGGGGATCCGTATAGACAAATACTTCTTTTGACACCGTATCTGGCTTCAAGGTGAGTACGTAACATCTAAATAAACGTACGCATAACGTGCGCACAGGGTTCAATCACGGAGGCTTCATCCTGTTAAGACATCACCTTTGTCATAGTTGAAATCGTTTAAGGCATGTAGTAATGGCCATACACGCGCTCCATTAAACGGGCAATTTCAGCTGTGTTTACACTCTTTTGAAACATATGGATGACAAACGCTTGAAGTCACCATTCCGATCACGAAGAATAACGAGATGAAGTTCCCCAAACTCTGTGTGCAACGTTCCTTCATACGAACCATTTCGTGAATTTCCTGTATTAAATCCAATATGATCATATTTTTTATAATCTAAAAAAGTTGTGAATTCGTTCGTTAAGAACGTATCCACCGCATGTTCTAAGTGAGAACGGAAAAATTCCGTCACATCTTCTTTTTGGACTAGAGCTTGAACAAGATCTATTGTAAAGTGGTTCATAGGAAGACCTTCTTTCTTTGAATTGGTTGTGGTGACTTAACTCTACAAGAAAAAGTCTTCCTTTTTGTATTTATTCATTTACACAATATATTTTATACTCTTATTAATTTCAATAGAAAGTATAGATTTATATAATTATAAATATTTATATTCAGAAACTTTAAGTTCTTATTTAAAACATCGTGAAATGATTAAGATTAAAGATTTTCTTTATTATTTTGCGATGTTGCCCCATATCTAGCCTTGTAATCTAAGAAATTCTCCATTTCTACTCGCTCTTTTTTATCCAAGCTTTCTATTTTTTTATCAAAAAGAAGTTTGCCAAATTCGTATATTTTTAAGTCTAATTGATTTCTTTCTCTAATTAATGTGATAACATCTTCCGAGTGTGTTTTAAGAGGTGGTCGGTTTTGAGTGACATTTACAGATTCATAGCTTGAAATATCCCAACCAAATATTTTTTTCATTAAAAATAATGATTGGTCAAACATTTCAGTTATTCCAACAAAATCAAAAAATTCCTCCAAATTTTTTTTCGCTTTATTTAAATTTGGAGGGCACTCTCCAGATATAAAAGTAGTTTGCATATTACATACTGAATATTTAATTGCTTCATCTTCTGAAAGAATGAATTCCTCAAGAGTTATATCTTTAATAGCTTCATAAAGGTAATGAGCAGGAACCCTTCTTATATAGTAATAGGTGGAAATAACACGTTCTACTGGATGGCGAAGCATAGTTATATAAGTAAATGGCCTTTGAATTTGTTCATGAATACCAAACCGAAAATGTCCATTTATGCATTTTAATGTGTTATTATCCTTAGTTAAGCTCTTTAAATTATTTATAAATATATCGTAATCCCCCCCATAATAATTAACTTTCTCATGTAACGTAAATAAATTATCTAAAATATTATTTAACGTGGAACCTGCTGTTTTAGGTATATGAAGGGATAAAATGATTTTATTGTCAAGTTCGTGGCTGTTACTTTCGAGTTCGTGGCTGTTACTTTCAAGTTCTTGACTGTTACTTTCAAGTTCTTGGCTGTTACTTTCAAGTTCTTGACTGTTACTTTCAAGTTCTTGACTGTTACTTTCAAGTTCTTGGCTGTTACTTTCAAGTTCTTGACTGTTACTTTCAAGTTCTTGAGCTATACTCTCAAGTTCTTCAACTATAATTTTAAGTTCCTGAATTTTCCTCAAAAGTTCTTGAGCTTGATTTGGATTTTTTAATCTTTCCCTTTGACTAGTTCTATTTTGGAAACCACCTTCGTTCTCCACTGAATCACCTGCTTCATTTTATAAATTATTGCTTTTATATATTAGTATTCAGGAAGGATAAGGGTAGGCGTTTCTTTTCTATTATTATTTAACCATTGACAAATTGTATTTGGCTCATTTTTAAATTTATTATAAAAATCATGTTCTTTGTGTGAAAGCGGAATGATATCACGAGCGATATAACTTAGTGAACGAGAGTCTACATTAATTCCTAAATTTGAAGGGGTAAATTGATGACTGCATTTAATTTCAATAATAGACGACTGGGATGAAGAAAGAGGTATTTCGAGCTCAAAATCTTTTTCCTTAACTGTATACTTATTTATAAATTCATTATTTAAATAAACATGCAATTCTAAATTATGAAAAATAATATTTTCCCCTTTAATTAATAAGGCTTCTAAGGGATTTCTTTGGTCTATTTCTATATTTATTTGGAGAGAGGGTCCTGTCCAAAAATCTTCATATCGATTTGTAGTTATAATTTTAGGAGAATTTTTAAAAACATCGAAATTCTTAAATAGGTTCAAGTACCAATAAGGTCCAATTTCATTATAATGTGTTAGAAAATGGTAAAGCCAATTGTTAGATACAGTTCCAAAATGTTTATTACTTATATCTAGAATCTCTGGTAAACCTCTATCTAAAGCTGAAGCCATTGTTTTAGCATCTGGATGTAATCTTGAATTTGCAAGATAATCATTAATAAATCTTAAAGAATATTTTTTTGCTATTCTTATCCACAAGTCGTAATCTAATGTAAAATATAGACTTTCGTTAATTCCGTTTACATTAATAAAGGCTTCTTTACGAAAAAATGCAGCTGGTTGACAAATAATATTAAAATCAAAGAAATCTTCTGGTTTTTTATAAGGTTTAACGGGATAAGAATTAATAATATTACTTTTCTCATCAATATGATATCCTTTTCCATATACTACCTCCAAATAAGGATATCTCTCAAAAAAATCCACAATTTTCTTAATTGCTCCAGGAAAGTAGGTATCATCAGAATTTAGCCAACCTATAATTTCACCGCTAGCCATTTTAACACCTTTATTAACAGCATGACCTTGACCATGATCAGGCTCAGAAATAAATTGAAAACGTGGTTCAGATTTAGCATATTCTTTCAATATGTCTACCGTATCATCTGTCGATTTCCCATCTAAAACTATATACTCTATATTTTTATAATCTTGCGTTAAGACACTTTCGATTGTCTCCCGAATAAATTTACCTTGATTGTATGATGGAGTAATGATACTAACCAAAGGAAGTTCATCTTTATACATTATTACAATTCCTCCCTTTAAAGATTACTTAATATTTTTTGTTAATCGTATTCTTTAGAAACAATAAACATGAAACCTTTAAACTTCTCTTATAGAAAAATTAGATATAAAAATTTTAATAGATTAACTATTTGATTCCTCGTTATAAGTATCCAAATACCAATCAATAGTTCTGCTAAGACCTGTCATCAAATCAATATCAGCTGTAAATTTAAGTTTTTCTTGAGCCTGTTGAATGCTTAACCTGCGACGAGGTTGACCATCTGGTTTACTTTTGTCCCATAAAATTTCCCCATTGTACCTAGTTAAAACCTTAGCAATAGCTGCTAATTCTTTAATAGAAATTTCCTCGCCTGATCCAATATTTATAGGATATGACTCATTATAATTTTTAGTAGCTAATATAATCCCTTCAGCAGCATCTTCTACATAAATAAATTCTCTAGTTACATTTCCACTTCCCCAGAGAGTAACGGTTTTTTCACCCTTTTCTTTGGCTTCAATAAACTTTCTGATAATTGCTGGAATAACATGAGATGTTTCTAGGTCAAAGTTATCTCCAGGGCCATATAAATTAACTGGTAGAAGAAAAATAGAATTAAACCCATACTGTTCACGATAAGCTTGGGATTGTACAAGCATCATTTTTTTTGCTAAGCCATAAGGAGCGTTTGTCTCTTCAGGATATCCATTCCATAATTCCTCTTCTCTAAATGGAACGGGTGTAAATTTTGGATAGGAACAAATTGTACCAATTGCTACAAATTTTTCAACACCGAATAGTCTTGCTTGTTCCATTAATTGAGTGCCCATTATTAGATTTTTATAAAAGAATTCTCCAGGATTTTTTTGATTTGCACCAATTCCTCCGACTACTGCTGCAAGATGAATAATAATATCTGGTTTAAATTTTTCAAGCATCCTAACAATTTCTTTTTCTTTTGTAAGGTCGAACTCTTTACTTCGGGGTACAAAAATGAATTTGCATCCCTCTTTTTCTAATTTGTTAACTACATGTTTTCCTAGGAAACCTGCCCCACCTGTCACAACAATTCTTTTTTCTTTTAGATGCATATTTATTCCCTCCTATTCTAGATGCAATCAAAAAAAATAAAATTTCCTAATTAGAAACCTTTCTAATTTTTTAGATAGGGATAATAAAAGCATAAAAGTAATTTTTTCATTTATTTAAGTATAGGCATCTTTCTTTTCTAACCTAAATAAAAATACTGTAAGTAATGCTTAGCCCCTTTAAAGAGATTTAAATGAAACCAGTTTCTCTTTTATATCTTCAGATTTAACTTTTTTAAATCGCTATCAATCATCATGTGTATCAATTGTTCAAACGAGACCTGGGGTTTCCATCCCAGTTTTTCTTGAGCTTTTTGGGGAGTGCCTAGTAAAAGGTCAACCTCTGCCGGACGCATAAGTGTAGGATCTTGAACTACGTATTTTTGCCAATCTAATCCCACATATTCAAACGCAGTTTCAACTAGTTCTTTTACAGAATGAGTTTTTCCTGTAGCAATTACATAATCATCAGGTTTATCCTGTTGGAGCATTAACCACATTGCTTTGACATAATCGCCTGCATAACCCCAATCCCTTTTAGCATCAAGATTTCCTAAGCGAAGCTCTTTTTGTAATCCTAATTTGATTTTTGCAACAGCATCTGTCACTTTTCTGGTAACGAACTCAATCCCCCTTCTAGGTGATTCATGATTAAATAAAATTCCGGAACATGCGTATATATTATAACTTTCACGATAGTTGACTGTAATCCAATGACCATAAACTTTTGCAACAGCGTAGGGGCTACGAGGATAAAATGGAGTAGTTTCTTTTTGAGGTATCTCAAGTACCTTGCCAAACATTTCACTACTCGAAGCTTGATAAAAACGTGTTTCCGGTTTTGTTAACATGATAGCCTCTAACATGTTTGTTACGCCAATTCCAGTGGCTTGCCCTGTGTAAATTGATTGAGCCCATGAAGAAGTAACAAATGATTGAGCTCCTAAGTTATATATTTCATCGGGATCTGAAATCTTTATGGCATTAACCAGTGAAGGTAAATCTAATAAATCTCCGGATATTATTTCAATTTCATTCATTAAATGATTTATATTCTCGAGATTAGGGGTAGCACTTCGTCTTTTTAAACCATATACTTTATAACCCTTATCTAGTAGTAATTCTGCTAAATAAGAACCATCCTGCCCAGTAATACCGGTAATTAAAGCCTTTTTCATTTCATCATCTCCAGTTATTACTTTTATTCCCAAACATACAATACAGTTTATGATATGCGCTAAACTTGCCCTTAGTGTGTTATCGAGTACTTTCATTTATTTGAACTTTTATAAAGAGCTAAAAAATCAAACAGAAACCATAAAATTTAATTATTTTATGGTTTCTATTGAAGTTTTCATATTATATTAAGGATAACGATGAGGTGTAAGTAGAAGTAAATATTCAAGACCAGGTTGTTTTTTTATATAGCATTTAACTAATCATGGAATAATCCGTATAGTATTGTCTTTTGGGATGCTTTAAGCATCATACTTGCATATTCAAGTTCTTTTACCTTAATAAATTTGCTTTCCTTTTCTGAATCAATAATTGCTTTCTCAAGATTAAAAAGGGCTTGAGCAATATGATCTAAAGTCTTACTTAAGTTTTGATCTTTAGCGCACACGTTAATTTATCCTCCTTTAGCTTATTAAGCTTAAATTAAATGGGAGATTTTTAAAGTACTAAAAGTTTTTTTATTTAGGCTCCCAGGATATTGGATGTATAAAATTATGTTGCTTTTTAACTAGTTAATGTTATTCCGTTTAAAATGTAGTTCCAGGTTGAATTATCAAAGGGGAGGTTAGAAACTTCAACTGCGCAGATGTTATCTACTTCCCAATTCTTTTCATTCACCTTTTGTAAGCCATCTACTGGATTAAGAATAAGAATGTTAAATTGACCTTTTACCATTTGAGATAAAATAGAGCGCAACTCCACTGCTTGATTATAATTAGCTGACCATCTAACAAATAAAATAAACTGACCATTTGTAATTTTTTCAAGAAATCTATCTATTCGGTGATTAAGTCGTTCCTTATAAGAGGGGTAGGTGGCACTCCATTCTTGGTTGGGGATTACTGGGAAATCATGAACTGAAAGAATGTTATAATAGGAGTCTCTAACATAGTAAGATTTGATGGGTTGTGTGAAAATCCCATCCTTAAGCAGATGATCAGATCCATCTATTAAATGCATGTTTTTGAGATCCATAAAACCCTTAAAATTATTCTGCAGTAATCGATTCACATCAGATAATGAGGGCGAATAACACCAATCAAGCGGGCCCGAAAATGTCCGCAAGTTGTGTTCCCTTAATTTCATTGCAGGATGACAAGCATTACCTAAACTAACTATTACATCATACGGTCTTTTAATGTTTTGTAAATTCAATCTACTCTTCTCCTTCTTTGAAAATCTTATTATATAAAATGTTCATTGAAGTAAAAATGCTTGGACAAACTTGAGAAATTATTAGTTTTGTTAGATTATTCATTTAATATATATGGTTACTTTTACCGTTGGATTTGTTGTATATTTCCAAATACACTTATGTATTAAATGCAATTTATCCTTATACACATTAACTCTTAGCGAAATATCATAGAGCTTGATTAGGTATTTTTATTTAAATAAGGTAAAAATATAAAAAAGCCACAGTCCCCGTTTTAGAAGGTGATTTGTAGCCTTTTCCCTTTAATAGTTATATTATTTATTATAATTCCCCATTATCTATGTGAATGTCCACATATCTTCCTATATATTCACTAAATATCATAGGCACATGTCCTAAATTAAAATATTTATCTTCCGGTTTCACAAAACTTAGATTTAAATGTTTAATCACACTTGGATATATTGGTTGCATAAAGCCAATAAAATATAAATCATGAAGGGTAATATGGCTTATTTCTTGTTCGGGAAGCCCTAACTTATTGAGGATTTTCATAGCTAAATATCGAGTAATATAGTAACTAGGATGGTTAACTGTGTAGAATAAGTTTATCTTTCTATAATTCTTTGCAATAAAGTCATCTAAAGTGATATCTAATATTACATCTCTTCTTTTTAGCTCTTGAAGAGTCTCATCTAAATTTGTTTTTACTTGTTGAAAAGAATAAAAGTTATCGTCTGATAAAATAGAAATAATCTCGTCTTTACTCTTTCCTTCATTTAAAAGTTTAATAATATTTTTATCGGCATACGGAATTATTTTACCTCGAACATCTTGGGGATGATAACCAGTAAAATAAGATATAGGAAAACTTATACAGATGCATGAATCAGGTAACTTACTAAGTATATAATTAGTTGAAAGATAATAACTAAATGTTTCCCCTACTGGTTGGTAAATAAATAAATCACATTTAGATAAGTTATCCATATATTGCTTTTCTAATCCTGTTTCACGGTTACATAAATGAACTGGTGGAACTTCTATCATTGTATAAATACTGTTAAAGGAGCTAGATGACATTAAGTATTCACGTATCGGTGTTATTTGACAATTTCCATAAACAATACAAATTTTTTTCATGCTTACCTCTCCTGTAAAATAAATATTTAAAGGTCTAGATATTAAGATACTATCATTCCATAAAAGGAAGGGTAGCACTATAAAAATAAATATAATCTCATTCGGGTGATAACCAAGGAATAACTTAGAGTGAAGTTTGAACCAGAGGTGTATAGAGTGGATTAAAAATTAAGAAAATATAAGGTGGAAAGTTAATTAAATATATCTTCATTACATCATTGTAGTACCAATAGAGTTTTAATTGAAAACACCTCTAATATTCAAAAAAATTAATAATTATATATTTTGAAAAGAATACATAAGAAAAAAGAAATAAATCCATAAATATCTTATTTTTTATAAAAAACCCCAATCTTTAGTTAGAAATGCATTTATATTCTTTTATTATTTGTAATACGTTGAAGGACCTCTTTAATTTTTTGTTCTTGAGATTTATGACAGATTAATAATCCATCTTCTGTTGAAGCAATGATGAGGTCTTGCACTCCGATTACTATTGTTTCCTGATTCTCAGATTTAATAATACAATTTTTTGTAGATAAGAGATGGATGTTACCCATGACCGCATTATCTTCTTCTTCTGTTTGGTTAAGCCGATCCCATGCACTCCAGTTTCCTACATCATCCCAATAGAAGCTTGACGGGATAGTATAAACTAAATCAGCTCTTTCTAGTATGGCGTAATCAACTGAAATTTTAGGTAAATATGAGTATATGGTATCTAGATTACCCCAATTATGTTCCAATTCAATCCATATCTCAGGGTGAAACTTTTTCATGTAGTAGGAAACGGTTGATGGTTTCCACATAAATATACCACTATTCCAGTACACACCTGGGGTTCGTAATAGCCTTTGAGCTTTTTCTAAAGATGGTTTTTCTATAAAGGATTTCACTGTTAAAACGTTGTTGTCGGGTTCCTGATCTACTTCAGTTTGTATATACCCATATCCTGTCTCTGGACGCGTAGGTTTAATTCCTAAAGTTACAATTGCAAAATCTCTATTAGCTATATCCTCTGCAATTGTAAATACTTTAAGCAAAGAATCATCTTCAGGAATATAATGATCTGCGGGAACCGCCGCAAAAGGTTCGTCATCCATACTTTTTAGGAAATTTAATGCTGTTAAAGCAATACAGGGTCCTGTGTCTCTTTGTAAAGGCTCTATTATAATTTGATTGTCATCTATCAAATCTATTTGCTCTTTAACTAAAGAAACATATTCTTTGGATGTAACAATGAATATTTTTTCAGCGGGAAGCCACTTATGGAAACGATTATAAGTCTGTTGCAACATTGTTTCTTCACCCATCAAAGATAAAAATTGCTTAGGTCTGTCTTTTACACTCCAAGGCCAAAATCTTGTTCCTTGACCACCTGCCATGATTACGACTTTCAATGTCGATCACCTCAATATTTTTATTCGTAGACATAGAACAGATCTGTCCTATATTAGTCCTATATAGTATGCATCTACTCCAAATATCGCATAGTGAAATAACCATTTTAGAAAAAATGGTTATTTATCATGGGACTAGGATGAAGTTACTTTTAATCATGAGGATTTTATTAACGTTTAAATCAACTATAAACTTTAATAGTTCTTATAGAGAGATGACGTCTTTAACTATTTTCATTACATGTTGTTTTAACTCACTTAATAATTCTTCACTTCCTTTTAGGGATGAATTTTTCACAGCAAAATAAAATTTTATTTTTGGTTCGGTTCCTGAGGGACGAATAGCAAACCAGGAATCGTTAGCTAAACAAAATTTTAAAACACTAGATTTAGGAAGAGTAATTGTAGTTTCCTCACCTGTATTTAAATCGATACGTTTATTAGATTGATAATCTTCAATATGAGTAACTTTTATACCTGCAAGTTCCTTTGGGGGGTTATCTCTAAAGGTATTTAAAATGTAGGAGATTTGGCTCGCGCCCTCTTTCCCCTTTAAAGTTAAGGATTGTAATGATTCTTTATAGAAGCCATACTTATTAAAGAGTTCTAACAAGCCATCATATAATGTTTTTCCTTGTACTTTGTAATAGGCAGCTACTTCTGCAGTGAAAACGGCTGATTGTACAGCATCTTTATCACGAACAAAATCATTAATTAGATAACCATAACTTTCCTCATAACCAAATTGAAATACATATTCTTCTGTTTCTTTAAACTCCTTTATTTTTTCTCCAATAAATTTAAATCCCGTGAGTGTATCTATTGTTGTTACACCAAAGTCATTAGCAATGCACCTGCCCATTTCTGATGTAACAATTGTTTTAATAATGGCGCTGTTAATAGGAAGAGTACCTTGTGCTTTTTTTTGAGTCAATAGATAGTGAAGCATTAATGCACCCATTTGGTTTCCACTTAAGATGACATATTGATTATTTAAATCCTTTACTGCTACACCTAAACGATCAGCGTCCGGATCCGTTGCTATAAGAAGGTCAGCATTAGTTTCCTTGCCATATTGAATAGCCATCATAAATGCCGCATGTTCTTCAGGGTTTGGTGATTTTATGGTAGAAAAATTCGGATCTGGTATCATCTGTTCTTTTACAAGTGTTACATTTTTAAAGCCAAAAGTCCGTAAACCTTCACATATAAGTTTGTTACCTGTACCATGAAGAGGGGTAAAGATAATTTTTAAATCATTTCCTACTTTATTAATAAGTTCATGATTTAATTGAATTTTTTTTAATCTTTCCATATAAGCGTCATCAATTTCCTTACCAACATAAGTCAGCAAACCACTGTCTTGTAGTTCTTTTTCGTTAGCAATTGCAACTGTTAATTCATTTTTTATGGACTCAATATAATGCGTTATTTTATTAGCTGCTAAGGGAGGGATTTGACCTCCGTCTTCTTCGTAAACTTTGAGTCCATTATATTCGGCAGGATTATGACTTGCTGTAAGGACAACACCTACAAAAGCCTTTAAATATCGAACTGCAAATGAAAGTTCAGGAGTTGGACGTAATTCATCAAAAAGATATACCTTGATATTATGTTTACCAACTGTTTTAGCTACTTCTAAAGCAAATTCTTGAGACTTATGACGACAGTCATATGCTATAACTATCCCCCGTTTTTGGGCATCTTCTCCGTGTTCAACAATATAATGTGATAAACCCTCAGCTGCTTTACGCACTGTATAGATATTCATACGATTCGTTCCAGGTCCAATTTCTCCACGCATGCCACCTGTCCCAAACTCTAAATTTTTATAAAAGCTATCTTCTAAACTGCGATTATCATACAAAGTTTCTATCAATATCTCTCTTAATTCCTGATCCAATGATTCATAGGAAATCCAGTTATCAACTTTATCTCTCCATGTCATTTATCTACTTTCCTTTCTATATTTGATGATGGATGGGAAACTATAATTTGAATATTTCCTTTTATATTAAAATCACCTAATTCGTAAGGTAAAATAAAATGATCACCTTTATAGAGCTCATACTTCTGTCCCCCTGTTTTAAGAACTCCTTTACCTTCAATAACGCTAAAGAGCATAAAGGGTTGATCTTGTTTCATACTCAGCTGGTCTTTAATAACCCATTTAGCTACTGTGAAATATTTTCCTTCTATAAAAGTAGTTATAGTGGCTCCGTTTGTTTGGAGAAGATTAGAGTTAAATTTTCTTTCTTTATGAGGAATAGTTATGACATCAAGTGCTTTTTGAAGGTGGAGTTCACGTAAATGGCCATTTTTGTTACGACGATGATAGTCATAAACGCGATAGGTGGTATCAGAATTTTGTTGAGTTTCTAGAAGGAGCGTACCTTTACATATTGCATGAAGTGTACCACTGGGAATGTAGAAAAAGTCTCCAGGTTTAATCTTAATACGTTGGAGTAATTGATCCCAAGACCCACTTTTTATTTTGTTAATGAATTCTTGTTTTGTTTGAGCATGGTGTCCAATAATGATATCAGCTCCTTCAGTACAATCAATAATGTACCAACACTCGGTTTTTCCAGATTCTCCATTTTCATATTCTTTTGCATAATCATCATTCGGATGAACTTGGACCGATAGATCTTCATTTGCATCTATGATTTTTGTTAATAAAGGGAACTCTTGACTCCCATAGTACCCGAAAATTTCACGATGATTATCCCATAATTCACCAAGACCTAAACCCTTATATTTTCCGCAACGTACAGAGCTTTCTCCATTAGGATGGGCCGATATTGCCCAACATTCCCCTGTTAAGAGGGATTTAATAGGATAATTATAAACATCTCTTAATCTAGAACCTCCCCAAATTCTTTCTTGAAATATAGGTTTTAAAAATATAGGCTCTTTCACTACTAATTTGGCTCCCTTCAGTACTTAATTAAGCAAAAAATTCATTGTACTTTTACATCTGGAATTACAAATTACTGCATAAATCGAAGTATAAAACATTAAATACCTAAGCTATAAACTACCCTTAACTTTGCTGAAAAACAAAGTGAATAATGTACACTTTTATAAAAAAGTTATGGATTTGCATTCTTTAATATCAGGTACATATAAATAATTAATAAAAAAGGGCATGAGGCATGCTATTTTTAGCTTTATTTAGACTTATATAGAAAATGATTTCTAGACGTTACTATTATCATATTCTCTACAGTACGAGGAGGTAACAAAATGAATGGTGATGATTTTCCTTTGGTTAGTGTAATTACACCATCTTATAATCAGGCTTCGTTTATTAAGGAGACAATTAAAAGTGTCTTAACTCAAGATTATTCAAATATAGAATATATTGTGATAGATGGAGGATCTAATGATGGTACATTAGAAATTTTAAAGAGCTATCATAATATTGACCCGCGTTTTAAGTTTGTTTCTGAACCGGATCGAGGGCAAGCCCATGCTATTAATAAAGGAATAAAAATGGCAAAAGGGAAAATCATAGGGTGGTTAAATTCGGATGATACTTACCTGCCTAAAGCTATTCGCGGAGCAGTCGAAGCATTAAAGACAAATGCCCACTGGGGAATGGTTTATGGCAAAGCTTATGCAACAGATAAGGAAAATAAAGTACTGCACCCTTACCCTGTAGAATCTTTTAATAAAGTTCGTTTGTTTGAGCGTTGTATTATCTGTCAGCCTGCAGCCTTCATTAGAAAAGAAGTATTTGAAGAAGTCAGGGGTGTAGATGAGAGCTTCTTCTTTTGTATGGATTATGAATTATGGATGCGTATTGCTAAAAAACATGAGATTGGTTATATAGAAACTTATTTAGCTAATTCAAGGTGTCACGATTCATCAAAGACTACACTTTTTTGGAAAGAGATTGGGATAAAAGAATGTATGATGGCGAGTCTAAAAAACTATGGCACAATATCAAATATGATGATTTATGATTTTGTTAATCTTAATTATGAAAAAGGAGCAGAATGGATTGTTCAACAACTAAAGCAATTTAATATATTTGGAATCCTCCCGAAAATAACTACAATGAATCTTTATGAGGATTTTTGGTCTCCTAATTGTTTAGATATCTTCGTGAAAGTTAACCCTCATCAACCTTTACATGCTTTATTGATTAAAGGCAAAGTTATTCAACCAGATAAAAAACGGTTAAAAGTTTATTTGAATGGAGAAGTAATAGAAGAATGTCTTATTACAGACAAGTCTTTTACTTTTGTAGTGTTAATGCCTTCTGAAAGCTCTGATTGCAGTATTCAAGTTATTACAAATCCAGCCTCTATCATAAGACAATTAAATGATCAGCCAAGTAACCAAAGAGAACGTGGATTTCTAGTTGATAATATTATTCCTCTTTCAGAACTAGAATATGAATTCATCCAAATACTATATGAAAAAGTTAACTTTGTTAGAAGATGGTTGGAGGGAAATAGAGAAATAAATTTATTTAATACTAATTCTTAAATAAGCTCTTCTATTTTGGTATATAAATTTCTATGAGAAAACTTTTTGAGTGGTTTCAGTTTTATTCTTTTGTATATTGAGATTACCTACAATTTACTACTCTATGTTGTATATAGAATAATTTTAGGTTTATCGTTTTTTTAAGTATATATTTTATTTTTTCTTTAATAAATTAACTATTTTTTCTATAACACAACATAGTTGAATGGTTAGAAGTAAAGATTATAGAATATGTATCATGTTACATCAATCACATATGAGGGTATATATGTGTTTATTTATATTAATCTTTAAAAGGGCAAGTTGATTGAATTTTTGCCCTTTAAAAATTTTATTTATCATATCCATTCGGATTATTCTTTTGCCACTCCCAAGCATCACGACACATGTCTTCAAGATTTTTTGTTGCTTTCCATCCTAGTTTCTCATTAGCTTTCTTAGTGTCTGCATAGCATTTGTCAATATCTCCCGGTCTTCTATGAGTGAAAGTGTAGGGAACTTTTTGTGATGTAGTTTTTTCATAGCTTTTAATCAAATCCAATACACTATAACCAATTCCCGTTCCAAGATTAAATGTGTCAATTCCTGTAGTCTGAATAACCATTTCAAGAGCTTTTAAGTGCCCCTTAGCTAAATCTACAACGTGAATATAATCCCTCACCCCTGTCCCATCGTGAGTATCATAATCACTGCCAAACACCTTAAGTTTGTCCCTTTTACCTATAGCAACTTGGGTAATATAAGGCATAAGATTATTTGGTATATCATTAGGGTCTTCACCTATCCTGCCACTTTCATGTGCCCCAATTGGATTAAAATATCGTAAAAGCGCAATACTCCAACTTTGATCGGACATGTATAAGTCTCTTAGAATTGTTTCAATAATTAATTTTGTTCTTCCATAAGGGTTTATTGGATTTAAAGGATAATCTTCAGTAATTGGAACACATTTTGTCACCCCGTAAACATTCGCTGATGAGCTAAATATCATTTTTGTTACACCATATTTCCTCATGGTTTGACAAAGGGTTAATGTACCGGTGATATTGTTATGGTAATAATGAAGAGGGGTTTCTATTGATTCATTAACAGATTTTAATCCTGCAAAGTGTATAACTGCTTCAATATTATTCTCGGAAAAAACCGTTTCTAAAGCCTTTTTATTAAGCAAATCTATTTTATAAAATTTAAAGTCTGTTTTAGCTAATTCAGATACCCGATTCAATGCTTCAAGCTTGCTATTAGAGAGATTGTCTATTACTACAATCTCATAGCCAGCGTTCAGTAGTTCCAGGCAAGTGTGACTACCGATATAGCCAGCTCCTCCGGTTACTAGTATGCTCAAAAATATCCCTCCAGCTGCTCCATTTATCTGTATTAGTAATCATTATATATTTGTAGAAAAAACCCATTTTAAACGTAGACGTAAATGTTAAATTTGTAAAAATATAAGGTTAATATTTTGGAAACATTAAATTGGATATTATCTAAACAAATGAGAAGGAAGCCGATCTCTAATTGAGAGAGGAACCACCCCACTATTCGAATTCATTGTTACATTTTAAGAACCTCTGGTATTTTTTAAATTTAATTATCCCTTTACTTTAACGTTGTCATTATATATGATGCTAGATTGATTGGTTTTGATTGGACAAAGTAACTAATTGTTTAAAGATTATTTTGAATATAGATATCTAAAAAAGCTAATGAATATCGTTAGCTTTTTTATACTCATCGAACCTTCATGACATGGATCTATATATTAGTCATACCTCGTAGTATATTTAAGACCTACATTAAGTCAGATTTTAGTATAGCTGTTTGACAATAATTTTCTAAATCATTTATTTCTCTTTGAGGGAGGTAGACTTCTTTTTAGTTTTATCCATACTGTTTTTTCGTTATCTTTTTAAATACATAAAATCTAATCTAACGATATTTTATTCTTGTCTATAAAGCATCCAGTTGTACTAGCAATATTACAAGTAGTTGCAGTGAAATTTCAATACTGGCGGTAAAATCTGTATCTGCAATTGATACTGTAACGTCCTTGGAGTTATTGATAATAATTCTTCGATTCGAAGCCATATTTGTATTTATAGCAAATAATTCATTTAATACTTCTTGAACCAGATTTGCTTGCTGTGGGTCAATGTGTGTTACAGGAAGTAACTTCGTTTTTCTGGAAATTGTAAAGTTGACTAATTCAGTCTCCCCCGGTGTTAAAGTGACAATTTTAGATTCTGGAAAATAATCTTTGGAACTAGCTTTAATCGTAAATTTGCCTGCTGGTAAATCAAATATTTTATATTGACCGTTAACAGCGGTTAAGGTACTAGCAATAAGAATTCCTTGATTATTAAATACTTCAATAAGAATATTAGCAAGTCGTATACCCGTTTTTACATCTAAAACAACTCCAGTAATAGTAGCAAACTTTAGTTTTAGTACGATATCCAATATTTTAGTTTCATTAGAAACTAATGTTATAGATACAGTTTGATCAATAAAACCTTTAGAAGAGAAAAGAATAGTATATGTGCTCACTGAAAGGTTCGATATTCTATACTGCCCCGTGCCATCAGTTAAGGTAGACTGCACGGGGATGGTTATGCCTACGACAAACACTTGAACCAAAGCTCCCGCCATTGGGCTGCCGGTTTGCGCATCGGTAATGATCCCTGAGAGAGAAGCTGGATTTGGTGTCAAGGCAAAATTGACGATTTCCGTTTCCCCTGGTGTTAGAGTCACTGTTTGAATCTGTGTCGCAAAGTCAGTCGCGCTGGCAGAGATAGTAAAGGTACCTTCTGGCAACCCCGTAAGAGTGTATTGGCCATCAACATCCGTTAAGGTGCTGGCGAGAAACGTCCCTTCTGTAGTGAAAGCTTGAATTAAGGCATTGGCAATCGGGGCGCCGGTTCCTGCATCCACCACGCGTCTGGAAACGGTGGCTGGATTTGGTGTAAGGGCCGCGTTGACAATTTCTATTTCGTTTGGTGTTAAGTGAACCGTACTAGTTTGGGACGCAAAGTTATCAGCTGAGAACACGACATCGTAGCTGTCTGGCGAGAGCCCTGTGATGATATAGTTGCCATTTAAATCGGTTTTCGTGGAAGTAACAATGATGCCACTACCTGCTATTACCGTAACAACTCCAGCTCCACTAATGGGGTTGCCCGTCTGGGCATCCGTGACCGTTCCTTGGATGGTAGCTGGATTTGGTGTAAGAGCCGCATTCAAGATTTCTTGTTCACCTGGTGTTAAGACGACACGGAAAGGCTGAGTGCCATAGTTATCGGCTGAGATGACAACTCGATATTCTCCAATTCTTATAGTTCAAGATTAAACTAAAAAATAAGCACTTCTCTTGATTTAATTTTTGAGTGTTCACTTTTTCTTAAATATTATTTGTGAATTATATTTAAGAAAATTAAAGTAACTCTTTCTTTGTAACTCCTTTCTATTTTCCAAAAAATTCATTTTAGAACTCTTTTGATTTTGCTCTAGATTTTCTTGAGCGGCAGCGTTAAGTTTCTGGGTACCACTAATTTCTCGCATAGCAGTAGTTAACTTCCCATCTCGCTTTTCTAGATTATTTTCAATATATTTATCTCGGGAAAATAACTTTTCAGTGAATTGTTTTATAAGCTGGTTTTGTTCATTGAAATATTGAATAAGTGCAAATTGAAACTGCTCATCTTTTTCAGAACGATTAAGTAATTGCTGAATTTTATTTTCAAGCGATTCTACTTTGTTTTCTAGATTTAACTAAACTTCCACAGGTTCCGTTAGGATTTCTCCCTAAAGCCATTGGTTAATTATCTTATAGCTCCAGTTTCGCTCTTGTATTCTCTCCTTCAATTAATAAATCAATATTTCTCTTCGATGATCCCCTTCTATACGTTAAACCTAGAGACTAAATTCTTTTTCATATAACCTAACTAAGTCCTTAACCTAGTTAATTTAAGAGTATCTTTTAAGTTGTAAACAATTTATTTGTCTGAGTTTTTAGATATTTCCTAGACTTCTCCTTCTATATAAAAAATCTAGATGGTATATAACATTGTTATAAAAGGGTTATTAATGATTCTAGAACCTAGATGCTCAAGATATTATTCGAGATTTTTATTTATAGTTTAATTGTAGAAAAAATATACATTTTCTAGAAGTGAAGCATTTATTTCGGTATTTAAAATTTTATATATTCAATTAAGATTCTCTTTTATGCAATTTTTATAGGTTTTAAGGATAGAAATTCAACTTTATTAAGTAATTCTATATTTCAGTTAATTGTATGTAAAAGAATAAATTGATCCTGAAAATTGTAAAATAACCATATATAGGTGATTTATTTTTCGGCTTTCTTTGTCATCCTAGACAAGTCTAGATTTGTTATAAACCTTGGTATAAGAAGGATTTTAATTATTATAGAAATGTAAAAATGGAAAATTAAGATCCTTGTTGTGATCTAAAATAGTACATTTATTCTTATACTTATAATGAATGTCTAGCTGTGTTTCTTCACCTACAACTTCTTTAAACTTGACGATTATTTGAGTGGCAGCCTTAAATTTTTTAGAGATACTTTCTTTAAAGTAAACAATTATTTGATTGTTCTTAATAAATTCTGAAGGCCCCAGATGTAAGAGTGTCACTATATATTTCATATTATAATAGCGAATACAGATGAGACAATAACAAGGCAATTAATCATCTATTTCCCTCCTAAAGAACTGGGTATTTATAGAATATTCATGTTTCGTTAGAAAGAATTAGACAAATGTATTACTTATGAAAACATTAATTGGATTTATGAATTTAAGTAAAGTATGTATAAAAAATATGTTTGTAAGCAATTTATTACTGAATTCTTTGATTACAGTTCTGCAAACCTCGGTTTGTGAAGATAATGAGTCTTAAGGAGTGGATAAATCAATAAAATAAAAACAACTATCCTCAAACGAAGACAGCTGTTTTTCACTTATAAAATTTAGTTAATGGATAAATGTCTCAACGCTTCTTGGCAATTTTCCTTGAATTATTTGATGTTAATGTTAAGGAAATTTTCGTTTTATTACCCACAGATTTTCTTGCTTTTTTCATGGTTAATCCTCCTCGTATATTTATAATGATGCTACATTGACTATTATAGAAAAAATTCTTGATTTTGCCTGGGCTATTTTTAGTAAATTAGGATTGTGCCCCTTTTTAAATTAGTGTATAAAAATTAAATCCTAAAGTAAAAACATATAAGAAAAGTACGTTTTTATGATTTGTTTGGAAAGACATATAAATTACATTATGTTAATTAAAAAAGAGTTCAGTTTAGGGAGAAAATTCATTTCATCCCCCTTGTTTATTGTAACGTCATTAGAAAATTACTTTAATTTTGTTTCTCAATTTTTCTCATAATTAGATAATATTCTTAGATAGTACTTCTTGTCGTGAGGGTTGTATTCAGTATAATATATGCGTATTTCTAACTCTTTTGTTCCATAATAAGGACTTTAAGTCTTTTGGGATTATACATATTTATAATATGTAAGATAAATACAAGTTTTTGAACAAGTGTTAATACTCTAAAAAAATATCATGTAATTAAAATGATTTAATAAGACTAAATAAGTAGAGTTAAAACTAGATTATTTAACCATTTTTAGTACAATAATTAGTAATTGAGCTTTTTGCTTATACAGATTTCATTTTTTTTCATATCATGTAGTATCTCTTTTAGGGGGTGATTGCATGCCAAAACATCGTACTTCTGACGAGCGCCGTAGCTCACGACGTACTTCTGACGAGCGCCGTACTTCTTCAAGTAACCGTGGGACATCTTCGAATGGTTTTCGTTTGGATGGTTTAAGACAAGGTGATAGAATTGAAGTTTTTTCTGCTGGAAATCAACTTAACGGAGTTGGTACATTTATCCGTATACGCGATGGATTTTTAGTCTGGGTGAATGAAGATGGTAATATTACTTCAACTAGCTTAGATACTATTAGTATCAGTAGAGTATCTGGAACAATGTAATTTGGACGGGCTATTTGCAAAGTTTTAATAAATTAGAAAACTAAAAAAACTACTGTGTTAAGCCGGTAGTTTTTTTCTTTTACTAAGAAAAGGGTCTTAGGATATAGTAGTCTACTGCCTAGTTAATGGAATTAGAATTTTGTATGTCTACATTATTTTATACATAAATGATTAAGGTGTTTGTACAAAATTTTAGTTTTTAATTCAAGGGATTTTTACTCACTACGAAAAGCATCAACTTCTGAGAATAAAGGATTTCTTACAGCTCTCCCTTTTAATGAGGCTTAGGGATATTATGGAATACATAACCAAATTGTATTTGAGAAGATCGCTTCTTTATAGAAAAAGTATCTATTTGCTTTTTTATTTACCGTAAGTTTACATGAACTAAAGGTATACAGAGTAAACATAAAAAAGATCCTTACCTCTCAGAGGATAAGGGTCTTTTTAGTTGCCTCCACTTACATTACATCCTATTATTTAGTAGCCTAGAACCTTTTTATATTTCATTACATAGTAGTGCGTTCTTTTGTGCAACTTGGCCGCTTGTAGGGATATGACTAGATTCTACACCCATAGAGCTTTCACCCCCGGAAAATCCTATGCCAAAAGCTTTTGGGTTTTGATTCTAGGTTCTCCTGAGCAGCTGCGATTAGTTTCTTTGTATCACTAATTTCTCGAATAGCATTAGTTAACTTCTCGTCCCTTTTTTCTAGATTATTCTCAATATATTTATCTTGAGAGGATAACTTTTCTGTAAGTTGTTTTATAAGCTTGCTTTGTTCATCTAAACGTTGAATAAGTGCAAATTGAAACTGCTCACCTTTTTCAGAGCGATCAAGTAATTCTTGAACTTTATCTTCAAGAGATTCTACCTTCTTTTCGAGATTTGTTTGAATCTCGATAGATTCTGGTATAATTTCTCCCTGAAGCCATTGGTTAATCATTTTATAACTCCAATTTTGTTCTTGTATTCTTTTTTTAATTTCAATAAGTAGATCAATATTGGACTTATTATATCTTCGGTGGCCCCCCTCTGTCCGTTGAATCTGGAGATTAAATTCTTTTTCATACAACCTAATTAAATCAATACTTAACCCAGTTAATTTCACAGTATCTTTCAGGGTGTAAACAACTTCTTCATCTAAGTTTTTGGACATTTTTCTAGACTTCTCCTTTCTAAATAAAAAATCTAGATAGTATATAACATTGTTATAAAAGGATTATTCGTAAATCTAGAACCTGGATGCACAAGATATTAATCAAGATTTACATTCCTGGTTTAATTCTAGATGAAAGCGAAAGAGTCTTTTTTATATTTGTTAATATTCTAATTCGCCGGCATAACGTTTATACCCTCTTACTTTTAATTCTAGATAAAAATAAGAACTTTTCAAGGGGTGAACCATTTATTTTATATATTAATAAAATGCCTACTATCCAACTCAAAATCTCTTATATACGATTTTTATAAGCGTAAGAGATAGAAGTTCAACCTTATTAAGTAATTATATACGAGAGAATTCTTTTTAAGGAATATTTCTCATGTCATAGAAATTTAGAGTCTTTGAAAACTTTGATGCAAATGGATTTTTAATGATTCTAGAATGTACCTATGCTAGTTTTTATTCCAGATTGATAGTTACTATAAAAGTTTTCAAAACGATATATTTGAATGTGGGAATAAAGAGACATTATTCCTTGCCGCAAATTAATCACATAACTAGTTTTTCTATATTCATTTCATTTGCCATATGTATAGTTAAGCTTACCTTCTTCAAAAAAATCCTCTATTTGTGTTGTTAGATCTTTTTCGAGGTTTCTTATTTTTAAATAACTAAACCTTGAATTGGTTAATACCTTGGGAGTCAAGGTGTGATATCGATTCTAGAATGCACTTTATCTAGCTTTAAATCAAGAATAGAAATTCTATTTAAATTCTAGAATGATAATCATATCCATTTACATGCTTATATATAATATTGTTAAAATGTCTTTGATTAATGCTTCATTATTAATCTATCTAACTAACAACTTTCTATTTAATGAAAGTCACCGCCCTTATTCTAAACCAACAAGTTTAACTTAAGTTAAACTTGTTGGTTTTTTAGTATAGTTAGATACAATACGAAAAATATAAGTTGAACTTGTTATCTGCAATTATTGTCATTACGCTTTTTTATAACAAAATATAAGTTGAACTTAATGGAAAAGATGTTTTATGAAGCAAAATAAGAATTTTGCTTATTTTGTTTTTAAGTATTTCTTATACCGGTATAAAGCATGGCGGCTAGACAAACCAAAGTAGGAGATAAGACTTTCATTTGAATAGCCTTCACAGATTTTATTTAGTATACAACTGTTTCGAAACTGTGTAGATCTTACCTTAACTTGTATACCTGAGCGTTCAACTTCTTTCTCAATCATACGCTTTACACCAATTAGACTAATTCTTTTAGGTTTGTTTAAATTGTAATCGTACCAATAAACCATCTTTTGAGGGTGAAAAGAAAGAAACAAAGGGTCGTCCGTATAATCTTTAGGTTTAAATAAGTCGGGTATGGCTGAAAAGTAATTATATATTATTTTTTTATCGTCTTTAGAAAGGTCTAAGACACGTTTTCCTTTGTTAGTTATAATAGTTAATTCATTTTGACTAAAGTTAATATTCTTTATATTTAAAGATACCACTTCATTAAGTGTAAGACCGTAATGAAGCATTAGAATCAAAATTGAATAATTACGAGGAGCTATATATTTATGTATTTGTAATTGAGTTTCTGTCAGATTTTTTTTGCTGACAACAGAGCTTAAAAGCGAAAATGTATCTTTTTCAGTTATAAAGTCACTGTCAACTAAATCTCTTTGCTTTTTAGTTGTAGCTTTAAGTGTTCCAAATCCATCCGTTAAATTATGATATTCTAACAATCTGTTCAGGTGGGAAGCTACACGCCTTAAATTGGCCTCTGATAAGTTTTTATCTTTCAGATAGGTAAGGTATTCTTCGTAACAACTTTTCTCTTCTGGCAAGGTTTCTGGCGTTATATGGGGGTAGCGTTGATTTAACCAGTTGAAGAACGCCATTAAATCATGTTTATACATAGAAACTGTAGATTTTTTTCTCCCTGTTTCATGTAAATGAATAAGGAAACGCTGAACAAGTAAAGGAATATCCATACAAAACACATCCAATTCTGGTAAATTTAATATACTATAAATAAATATGAAAATTTAAAAAACACCGACTAGCTTAAAGTACTATATATTGTATATTAAATTTACCTTCCTCGCAAAAAAAATCTGCCGTTTAAAAAAATAAAAACACGCCGCTAAAGACGTGTTAACAACATTATTAAACTTGTTTATGCAAGAAGGTTCGATATATTTCCCTTAATTCTTTATTTTTGAAGTCATTTATCAACCTTGGCTTAAGGCCTACTTCTTCACGTTTTTTTAAGTCCTCGTTCATATTCCGAAGTACTTCTTGTACTGCTGCTTCTTGGGCTTTTTTTAATTCTTCCTGGTTTGGATCCTCGGAATTTAAAACTAACATTTTTCTTAATTCTTGAAATTGTAAAAGCCTTTTTTCAAATTCTATTTGAGTTCCATTTTCCTCATAAAATAATTCTTGCTTTTCCTTTAATGTAAGATTTTCAAAAGCCCTTTCTTTATCTTCAGCTTCTATCATAAAATCTGGAACTAACTCTTTTCTAGTAGACTTTTTAGGTGTAGCAACCTTTGATTCTTGTGATACTTTCGCATAGTCTTTTTGAATGGCTTTTATTACGTAAGAATGCGGATGAGTAATATCTCCAATAACTAAACGACCCTGCGTGTATTTTACATTTCGTTCGACTTGTTCTTTTGTAAATTCTGATAAAACCCACTCAATTTTTTCAGGCTTAACTCCTAAACTCACTAAGTCATGATGCAATCCATTTTCTTTTTCGTTATCTAATAAATCTAATGAAGATTGAGTTGATTTAAGTTTCTTCACTTCGGAAGGATTAGTACCATTCAAAGCAGGCGAACTAGTAATGATAAACTCGATAGAAGTTACTTTTCTGCCTGTTTTTATTTCAACAAATTCAAAGTGAATATCTGTTTTATTATTTATTTCTTTTTGAGCCACTGCTAATACTTTGCTCTTAAAATGGCCATACTGTTTGTATTTAGTAGGCTCGATAGCTAAAAAATGACGTAATTCTTCAAGCGTCAGTTCCCTTTTTCTCAAACGTTCGTATTGCTTAAGCAGTTCATAAATACGAATTGAATAAACCGAATTAAGCCTCACAACATTTTCTAACTGGTACGAAGTAAATTTTTCCTTAAGCTCTAAAAATAAATATTTTAGACTAGGATGAAATTGTAATGTTATGTATCCTTCATTTTCTTCGTAAATCGAGGTAATAACCCAGTTATAGTTTCTTTGTCTGCCTTTTTCCTTTATGGTAAGAATTTTTGTTTGAAGGCCATTCACAATTTCTTTTAAATATGAGTAGAACCCTGTTCCTTTCTTATTTCCCACTATTTCTATAAAATCTTTGGCTCGAAATCTATATGTCTTTAACGTTTCATCATTAGGTTGAACTTTGGATGCCATGATCAACAAGATCCTTTGTTCCTGTAAGGACAATTTATATGTACTCTCAATTAAGATGTTTGACTTAGTTACCCAGTTTTTTATGTTTATACTTTCCAGATCATATGGTTGAACTACATTTGATTTCTTCATAAAATCCCCCATATTTTTCTAAACTATCACTAAAATATCATAAAAGTGATACTGTGTAAATTGCATGTTGAAGAGCAGCCTGTCCTTGCAATTTAAATATCACGCAAAATTAGTGATACTTCAGGAGGAATTTTAACCCTAAAAACATAACTCAACCTTAATTTGTTACCTTATATCTCAATTTTGATGCGCAAAATTGGTGATACTTAAAGCATGTCTACATTTATCACGCAAAATTGGTGATACTTAAGCCGGATCTGCATTTTCCACGCAAAATTAGTGATACTTATAAACGTATAGGGATAAATACGCAAAATTAGTGATAGTTCGCGCAAAATTAGTGATAGTTTCACGCAAAATTAGTGATAGTTTCGCGCAAAATTAGTGATAGTTTACGCAAAATTAGTGATAGTTCGCGCAAAATTAGTGATAGTTTATGCTTATAAATGCTGTAATATAAGGATCTACAGAGGGTCTAAAACAATAAAACAATAAAACAAATATATAAAACAA
>Ga0209795_10000629_pt1 | contig 25676 bp, 28 predicted proteins | sample AgamicOrMarz_FD_187166 | JGI IMG/M metagenome (GOLD analysis project Ga0209795, IMG submission 187166) | Agave microbial communities from Guanajuato, Mexico - Or.Ma.rz (SPAdes) (version 2) | ecosystem: Host-associated > Plants > Phyllosphere > Phylloplane/Leaf | place: Guanajuato, Mexico...
TTATGCAACCGTTTGTTTTATATAACTCTGAGCAACGAAAAAAAGTTGAATTTGTACCTCGCAAAGAAGGTCACATCGATATGTACGTCTGCGGTATGACCGTTTACGATTACTGTCATATCGGGCATGCTCGAGTTATGGTTGCATTTGACTACATTATACGTTTCTTGCGTAGCCAAGGCTGGAATGTTCGCTATATTCGTAACATTACCGATATTGACGACAAAATCATCAAACGTGCGAATGAAAATGGCGAAACCATTCAACAACTCACTACTCGTTTCATTGATGCAATGAACGAAGATGCAGCTAACTTAGGCTGTGCTGCACCTGATGAAGCACCAAAAGCGACTGAATATATTGATCAGATGCAAAATATGATTGGTAATCTGGTGAATAAAGGCTCTGCTTACCCTGCTGCAAACGGTGATGTTTATTTTGAAGTCACCAAATTTGAGAAATATGGTCGTCTCTCTGGCCGTAAGCTTGATGACATGCAAGCTGGCGCGAGTGACCGTGTTGATGTAGAAGTTGAAAAGAAACATCCATTTGACTTTGTACTTTGGAAACATGCCAAAGAAAATGAACCCTCTTGGGCATCTCCTTGGGGTAATGGTCGTCCGGGTTGGCACATTGAATGTTCTGCAATGTCGACTTGCTGCTTAGGCAATCACTTTGACATTCATGGTGGTGGTTCAGATTTAATGTTCCCACACCATGAAAATGAAATTGCGCAAAGTGAAGCGTCAACTGGCGAACAATATGTAAACTACTGGATGCATGTTGGCTTCATTAACGTTGATGGTGAAAAGATGTCTAAGTCTTTAGGCAACTTCTTTACGATTCGTGACGTGATGGAGAAATTCCACCCTGAAGTGATTCGCTACTTTATTGTGTCTTCACACTATCGTAGTCCTGTGAATTTCTCTGATGTAGCACTTAAAGAAGCAAAAACTTCTTTAACTCGTTTCTATCATTCATTTAAAGCTTACCAACAAGTGTACGGTCAAACGACAACTGAAACGCTTGATCAAAGCTTTATTGAACGCTTTAACAATGCAATGTGTGATGACTTCAACACAGCCGAGGCAATGGCGGTATTGTTTGAACTGAACAAAGAGTTAAACCGTGCTGTAAAAGAAGAGCAAGCTGACCAAGCGACTGTACTTTATTCGACATTACGTCACCTCACCAACATTTTAGGTTTGGTACAACACAATGTTGATGATTTCTTAAAATCAGATATTGGACAAGAAGCGCTTACTTTGTCTGATGCTGAAATTGAAGATTTTATTCAACAACGTGTTGATGCGAAAAAAGCAAAAGACTTTGCTAAAGCAGATGGTATTCGTCAGTCTTTGCTCGACCAAGGTGTTGTATTAGAAGATACGCGTCAAGGTACAGTTTGGCGTCGTGCTGATTAAATGTTCAATTAAATCACAAGAGTGTTGACACTTTAGTGAAACACTCTATAATGTGCTCACATTGCGGGAATAGCTCAGTTGGTAGAGCATAACCTTGCCAAGGTTGGGGTCGCGAGTTCGAGTCTCGTTTCCCGCTCCAAAATTTAAAAACCACTTAATTCGAAAGGATTAGGTGGTTTTTTTATTGGCTATTGGTTAGCCTTGGCTAGTCGAAATCATATTAAAGAAGCGTTGTATATTCTGCTACAACACCACCCTCTTTGTTGGCTAACTTTGCTATATCAATCTCAGTGATGAGATGAGCCTTATATAACTTATTAGTAGACGAAAACATGTGACTACGGCCAAAGCAGCCCCAACTGTACTAACTTTAACTGTGACAAAATAATTATAATTTAAATATTATTTAATAATGGATGTTTTCAGAGCTAAAACCAAATGTTAAAGTATGTAAATCCTGACTTTCAAATAAGTGATTTAAAAACAGGTGATTTGGTTATCGTTGTATACGACGCAAAAATAGGAACAACTTTGAAGAAATTGAACGTAGTAAGCAACGGGATGTTTTTAGAACCCTTGAACCCTAAATGGCACGAGAAAATCATTGAGCTTCGAAAAGAATGTAAATTGACTGGAAAAGTTGTTGGTTTGTATCTTGATATATAAAATCTAGACGGTAAGAATAATGACAGATGATATTAATAATCCTTTATTTCAACAACAGCGTGAAAAATCTGGTTCACAAACATTTAATAAATATAGATATCAATATCATTGGGCTCTACTACATGCTTTAGAGAAATATTCTTTAAATTTAGATCATGCTGTATTCGTAGAATTACATGAAGATGTAATATCTGTAGATTCTATTTCCAAAAAACCTTTAGAATTTGACTATTTTCAAATTAAATGCCTAACTGAAAAAAAATTATCTATACATAAAATTGCAGTTGCAAAGACTAATGGAGAAACAATATTTGGAAAAATTTTATCGAATTATAAAAACAATTCGTTAAGGCCAAACATCAAAAGTCTTAATTTAGTTTCACAATTTGGATTTAGCTTGAATCTAGTTGATCCAAAAAAGAAACTAGATAAAATTAAAATTAATGATCTAATTGCTTCAGAAAAGGAAATATTAGAAAATTGTATTAAAGATTTGAATTTAGACTCTTCTCCCTCTGATATCTCTTTTATTACGCCAGCATTACAAGAAAATAATCAAGACAGTCAAGTAATTGGTGAAATATCAACTACGATAAACAAATTATATCCAAATAAAAATTTTAACCCTTGTTCTATTTACAACATTTTAATTAATAATTTATATAATAAAGGATGTGATACGGTAGACTATAAAAACTGGCAAGAAGCTTTAAATAAAAAAAGTATTACTTCAAATGAAATTAAAAAAGTAGTACATACTTTCATCGAAGATCCTTTACATGAAAATATTTTAAATGACTCTAAATCTATAATTAATGATTTAAAATTTAGCAGTCTAAAAAAAATAAAGATTCGAAATTATTTCAATAATTTAATTATAGACTTATATAATCCGACCTCGTACCATATTGAAGTAGAGAATATAATAAAGCCTTTGGTCGCTCATTTGATTGAAGCTGGAGTAGATGATATAGAGGCTATTATAGAGGAAATAAAGATTCAAGTTTCCAATCATCCTAGGAAAGAATTACTAGATGTTGAAGATGAGCTTATCGCACATATAATTCTATATATACTTCAAATCATAGGAATCTAATTATGAGTTACGAAAATTATAGAAGATTAATCAGAAATTTAAGGAGAAATAAGTATGAGAGAATTCAAATTATCAAAAATTTGGATCCTGTCAGATTTAGAAAAAACAGCCAATGTATTTACATTTGGTCCTCGAATGAACTTGATAACAAGTCAGAAAAATAGTGTTGGTAAATCAAGTTTAGTTAAATCTATTCTGTGGACTTTTGGTTGCGAGCCATATTTTGATAAATTATGGAAAGATCAGGATATTTCTTGTCGAGTAGAATTTACTATAAATAGTGATATATATACTATTTTTCGACATAAAAATGATTATTTAGTCATTAGGGATGAACAATCATTCTTTTTTAATGACTTTAGAAAATATGTAGATTTCTTTTGCAATCTTTTTAATTTTTTTCCAATGCTAGAGAATCGTTCCACAAAGATTCTTGAATTACCTTCTCCCGCTTATTACTTCGTTCCATTTTATATAGATCAAAAAAGAGGTTGGTCAAGTATATTTGGAAGTTTTAAAAATCTAGGTCAATATCAATTCTGGCAGAAACCAATATTAAATTATCATTGTGGCATTACTAATGATGATATCTCTAAATTAGATTATAAAATTTCAAAAAATAAGTTTGAAATAAAAACCCATGAAGAAGAGCGTAAGAAAGTAGAAAATACAATAGAAATTGTATCTGAAATAAATGAAGAAAATAATTTTTTTAATCTTAATAGGGCCCAATTAGATGACAATCTCGACTTAATTGACAATGACTATGAAAGCTTAATTAAAGATCAAAATTTTTCTCTATCTCAGTTAAATATTGAAAAAAATATAATTTTAGATCTTAAAGCACAAAGGAATTATAGTCTTAAACTAGCAAAAGAATTAGAAAATGACTTCTTCTTCGCAACTGAAAATATATCAACTGATTCAGTTGAGTGTCCACTATGTGGAACACATCATAAAAATTCTCTTCTAGAAAAATCTAAACTTGTTAAAGAAAAAGACGATTTATTTCAACTTATTTCACAACTTGATGAAGAAATATATTCGGCAGAAATTCGCTTAAACTTTCATAAAGAAGAATTATTTGTCATTGGAAATGCTCTAGCTTCTTTGCATACAAAGATTTCTTTTGATACAGAAAAATTAATTGACTGTGCAACAACGCAACGTTCTATAAATTTAATTGAGAGTAAAGCAAATCAACTTATTGAAAATAAAAATATAATTATCAATAAATTGGAAGATGAAATTACAAAAAACAATGAAGATAAAAAACTTATTAATAATAAATTTACAAAAAATGAGATTTTTTCTGAATTTCGAGAAATATTTACAGAGCTAAATAGTTTCTTAAATACAGACTATTCAACTGATGTAATTTCTAAATCTAATATTCACTCTTACACTCAATTCGATACTAATGGTGGTGCTGCTGATAGTACAAGATCAATTTTTTTATATCATTCAATTTTAATTAAACTTATTGAGGGATTTAGTAAGGAAGTTATTGCACCTTTTATTATTGATACTCCTAACCAGCAGGAGCAGGCCAAAGAAAACTATGAAAAAATTATTTCTACGTTGTTTAATAAGTTTTCAGAGAATATACAGATTTTCCTTTGTGCAATGGAAAATACAGCGTTAGATCCATTCAAAGAAAATGCAAATGTTATTACTCTTTCATGTAAGAAGTCTTTACTTCAGAAGGAGAAATACATAGATGTATTAAAATATTTTACTGATTTAAAAAAGGAAATAGACTCAAATACAATTATTACTTTTTAATTCCGCACAAAATACCTACTTTAAGTAGAAATTAAAGCAATTTTCAGTTGGCTATTTTTCTACTTAAAGTAGTATTTATCTCTTAGACAATAAAAAAACACCCCGACCTTCAAACTTCTGGGTGCTTTGCATAACAGCAATATAAATATGAGACAAAATCCTCTTCTTAATCAAACTACAAGGCATCTATACCAAATCAACTTTTAAAGAGAATTGTCCTTTTCACTTATTACTTCTTAAAGCTAGGTAGCCTGCAATTTAGCTATTTCCCACTAATACCCTCAAATATTTTTAGCTAAATCTTTTGCCAAACATTGTTCATGCCAAGTGGTTTGAAAATTTTCGACAGCTTTTGACTTAATGAGAGGGTCTTCGAATAACTTTGAAGAATATGCAGATTTGATAAGCTCTTGATAAAGTTGTTTGGCTTGTTGCTCTTCAAGATGATTGGCGATGTCGTGTAACTCTTTAGCTGGCACTTCATGTTGTCTAGCATCCATCACCCCACTCGCTGCTTTCTTCACAGTTTCACAGTAATGAAGTTCCATTGCTTCTGATGCTGCATAACATTGAATTGAAATTGCGCTGATAAAGAGGAATATAAATCTCATAATCTCACCTTAATTTGACGCGCAAGGGTACCAACTAATCTGCCCAAATTTAAGTTAAAAAAGGTTATTTTTGTTTTCTCTTATTTTATTTCACCTTTTGCACTTGAGTATTAGAAGCTCTCAGCACTGTTCCATCTGCCGCAACTGGTGCCATAAATGGAATTTGCTGACCTGTAGTTTTATCAATTAACAGAGAATGGCGCTCACCACTTTCAAATAGGTTGTGCTCTCCCCATTGTCGCAAAGCTACAACGACTGGGAATAAACTCTCCCCTTTAGCGGTCAATACATATTCTTGATAAGCAGTGCCATCTGAAGCGTCTTGCATTTCAAGAACACCTGCATCCACTAATTTCTTTAATCGGTCAGAAAGAATATTTCGCGCCGCTCCCAAGCTCCGCTGGAAATCTCCAAAACGGCGCATTCCATCAAAAGCATCACGCACAATGAGCAGTGACCAGCGGTCTCCTATCAGATTGACACAGCGCGCAACAGGACAAGGTTCATCTTTTAATAATATAGAGTTCGTCATCTAGTTTCCTTACCAATCATCAGTAACAAGTTATCTAGTTGCATTTTAAAACTAGCAGGCTTAACATTCAACTAGTTGCATTTTAAAACTAGATTGAATGGATTTAGGCCCATGAAAGCTTCTCTTGCATCTTATACTTCACACGCTAAAAGCGATAACCCGCTTTCAAGCATGCCTCGTAGCGTAATATTGCTATTTGCTATAGCAAGTGGTGCAAGCGTAGCAAATGTCTATTACGCACAGCCTTTACTCGATATATTGGCTAAGGACTTTAGCGTTAGTCATGCCGCCATTGGTGGTGTAGTTACAGCCACTCAAATAGGGTGTGCCCTAGCTTTGGTGTTTTTAGTGCCGTTGGGTGACCTTGTAAATCGGCGTCGATTAATGGCCCTACAGTTATTAGCTTTAATATCTGCCTTGCTCGTAGTTGCCTTTGCTCACTCTACAATTGTTCTTTTAGCAGGCATGCTTGCCGTGGGTTTACTCGGCACAGCCATGACTCAAGGGCTTATTGCTTATGCTGCGAGTGCTGCGCTCCCACATGAGCAAGGACATGTGGTTGGTACTGCACAAAGTGGTGTGTTCATTGGTTTATTGCTTGCCCGTGTGTTTTCAGGGGGAATTAGCGATATAGCGGGTTGGCGTGGCGTGTACTTTTGTGCAGCCATTATCATGCTCATAATTGCATTGCCCCTTTGGAAACGTCTGCCTCATTTAAAAATTCAGCCAGTTACCATGCGCTACCCGCAACTTTTAGCATCGATGTTAAACCTGCTTCGCCAAGAAAAAGTATTACAGGTACGCGGTGTTTTAGCGTTACTTATGTTCGCGACATTTAATATTTTTTGGAGTGCATTGGTACTACCGTTAAGTGAACCGCCTTACAGTTTCTCGCATACTATAATTGGGTCTTTTGGACTGGTTGGAGTTGTTGGTGCTCTGGCTGCTGCACGTGCGGGTTATTGGGCCGACCGCGGATATGCTCAGCGCACAAGCTTAGCAGCACTTGTAATATTGCTGTTTGCTTGGGGTCCACTCTCACTCATGGCTTACTCACTGTGGGCACTCGTGATTGGCATCGTATTACTAGACTTGGGCGGACAAGCCTTGCATGTGACCAACCAGAGTATGATTTTTCGCACTCGTCCAGAAGCGCATAGCCGGCTTGTTGGTCTATACATGCTGTTTTATGCAATCGGTAGTGGACTAGGTGCAATCAGTACAACAGCCACTTACGCCTATGCTGGATGGTTTGGCGTATGTGCACTCGGTGCAGGTGTTAGCCTTCTGGCATTATTATTTTGGTGGATAACCCGTAAAGTCTCTTAAATATTAATAACCCCTACTCTCAAATAAAAAAACCACATCACTCAAGAGAATCATGTGGTTTTTAATGAGCAGTTAATTTAATGAGATGACTGAGCTGCTTTAGGTTTAAAGACCACTAAACACACAACAATGAAAGCTAATAAAACAAAAGACGCGGTAAATCTGCTTAACTCTAATCCACCATGTGCGATAGGTTTATCAAGAAAATCTCCCAATACCGCACCTAGAGGTCTGGTCAGAACAAAGGCCAACCAAAATAATAAAGTTCTTGAGATTTTGGTATAAAAATAGCAGATTGCTAGCACCAATAATAAAGTACCGAAAATTAAAGCGGCGCTGGTATATCCTAAGCTTTGAGTATCAGCAGTCCAGTCTCCTAAAGCTGTCCCTAATGTTTGAGAAAACATGATGGTTAACCAATAGAAAGCTTCACTTTTTGCAGATTGAACACTTTTTACTGAAATTGTGCCGCAACTTAAATACCAAACAAACAGAGATATGCCTAATAAAATAAGTAATATTAAGCTCCCTCCTGCATAGCCCACACCTAAAGTTCGATCAACGAAATCGGCAATTGTCGTACCCAACGTGGTAGTGGCAATGATTGTCGCCCAGTAGAAAAATGAATTATAGTTTTTAGCTTTAATTTGTAGTCCGACAAATACTGCAAAGATCACAGCAAAAATTGCCGTACTAATGATATATCCCAAATTTAGGGACATAGATAACGCATCTCCAGCAGTTTCACCTAGCGTTGTAGCTGCAATTTTAATGATCCAGAATAATAAAGTGACTTCTGGAACCTTACTCAAGGTTTTAGATAAATTCTCATGACTCATCATTGTATGTTCTCCAAACATACGTATTTATTAGCTCTTATCTAAATATTTATGCCTTAAGATCAAATTAAGGTTAAAAATAAATTACAAATACTTTTTCCAAAGAAAATTACACGATGCATATAACCGAAAAACTCAAATGAAAAAGACAACAATATACAAATAAATAAAATATAATAACAAATAATTAATCATGCCAGTGAATGAGTCATCTGGCTAAAATGCTTAAGTTTAAACCGTAGTGGGATGAAATTTTCTCTAACAATCTAAAGATTGATATGCAACATTAGTCCATTACTATCAAAATTATATGGAAATCCCTATAGGAACAAAATTGGGTATTAATAATAAATTGATTTGCGCAGTTGTATTTGCCCTTCTTACAGGCTGTCAGCGGCAAGAAGCGAATGAAAATACCAGTGCGGTAAAACTCCCTGTTTATCAATCTAATGGTATTTCTGCTTCAGCGCGCTTAAAAGGAATATTAGAGCAGAAACAAGAGTGTCTCTATGTAAACGATATTCTGATTATCTTTCCTGAACATTCGGCCAAGTGGGATTCTGAAAAAGAAGCTTTAAGCTATAAAGGTAAGCATATCCGCTTAGGTAGCGAATTAGATATTGCTGGAGGGAGTGGCGATTTTGAGCAAGATAACCTACGCATTAAACATTTGAGTCCAATGTGTGATCATCAGAATATTTGGTTTGCAAGCTAATCTAATTTTCGCTCCGCTCAACATCTAGGTTTTAAATGGAACGATTTATTCACTATCAGATTTATAGATTTTTCTCACAGATCACTACAGGCGAAACATTAAAAAAGCCCCCATCTGGGAGCTTTAAAAAAAATAGTTGGCAACCTGCCATTAACAGCTAAAAAGTTAGCTCGGATTAATCTCTGTGGTTAATCTTTGCAAATCATGGCCTGAAGGTGCTTGGTAAACACGTAAACCAAATTCAGGAAGAATCGCAATTAAGTGGTCAAAAATATCTGACTGAATTGCTTCATAGGCAACCCATGCAGTGGTATTTGAAAATGCATAAATTTCTAAAGGCAAACCTTGGCTAGTTGGCTGTAATTGACGAACCATAATGGTTTGATTTTGAGCAATGCCTTTGTGCTGGCGCAAATAGAACTCAACATAGGCTCTAAATGTTCCAATATTGGTTAAACGGCGCTTGTTATAACGGGATTGATTGCCTAAATGCTTATTAAACTCGTCAATTTCAGATTGTTTTGCATCAAGATATTGGTCTAATAATAAAAACTCTTTGAGCTTTTGTTGCTCTTCGTCACTCATGAAATGAACACTGCTTTGATCTAAAAAGAGTGAGCGCTTCATTCGACGGCAACCCGAATTACTCATACCTCGCCAGTTTTTAAACGTATCGGTAACGAGCTTATTGGTTGGAATGGTAGTATAGGTTTTATCAAAATTTTGCACAGTTACTGTATGAAGCGAAATATCAATTACATCACCATCTGCATTAAGCGACGGCATCTCAATCCAGTCTCCAATCCGCACCATGTCATAAGAGGCAATTTGTACACTCGCTACTAAAGACAAAATGGTGTTTTGGAAAACCAACATTAATACCGCTGCCATCGCACCGAAACCTGCCAGTAAAGTGAACACATCCTTTTTAAGGAATGTTCCCAAAATCATCAGACCACACACAACAAATAAGATTAACTTAACCAGTTGTAAGTAACCTTTAATCGGCTTGTTTCTAGACTTCGGATTACGCTGATAGATAAGATTAAATATGTTTAATATTTCACTGACGGTAAGCGCAAGTGTAAGAAAAATAAATGCTTGCGCCCCCATTTCTACAAAAGAAATGAACTTTGGAGTTAGATGAGGAACCGTTGCAATGCCGTTCATAATCACAACAGCAGGAACAATATTTGCAAATTTCTTTATGACGCTATGCTGGGCAAAAATAGATTGATTAGGTGATTTTAGCTTGGTCACCAAGTGACGAACGCCCCGAACAATAATGCGTTTAGCAATAAAATTTGCGATTGCTGCAAATAAAATCAAAATGGTAAGAGAAACAAACATTTCTAGCCAAGGATAATGGCTTAACTGAACCCGAATATCGCGAAAAAAACTTAAAAAATCCAAACCTATACACCTTAAAACTTTCTTTTCTAGAATTTTAAGGGTTAAAGGATGTGTTAATAAGACTTGTTTACATATGTAGGCATAAATACAACAACTAAGTTATATACCCTGCTATTTATCTCATTATTTTTGACGCTTAACTATAAGGTTTTATCTGCTTATATTTTAGATCACACACATAAACTAGATCGAACAAATCTGTTCATTTAGAATAATGCGTTAAACGAATAATTCTGGTTTGAGTGAGTGAAATTTTCTGATTTTTTGACTTTTATTGGAGTGGTTTGGTTTAGCTTATTCTTTGTCTATATAACTTGGACCTTTTTTCTTAAAAGTCTGGTTCATAAGTTTTTAATTTATAAACGAGGAAAGATGACTTCTGCCAAGGTCATATATTTTCAGGACTCATTAGCTAAGGTGCAATATCGCCCTTTATGTTATATAAAATTAAAATTTCAAACTGAGCAAGGCGAAATCATTACTGAAAACCTGAAGGTTCTTATTGCTAAGCAAAATCATGATCAATATAAAGTTGGTAGCATCATCAAAATTAAATATGACCCTAAAAATTTAAAGAATATTTCGATATTAGGAGAGGTCATGGTTTAAGTGATTAGAGATTATTTAAAAAATACGATAAACCCTGAGGCGCACGCCCGTTCAAGCGACTACTCGTCGTTACTCGAACCAGATTACTCCAAGTAATATTGCAACAATGCTTGATCAATTTTTTGATTAAAGATACATCTTCATGGCATGAAATAGGCTCAAAGCCACCGACCAAAAGGTAGACCTCTGCACTAAAACTTAAATTCGCCCCATGAATATGCGCGTGATCCATCTGATCTTTATAATGCGCTAAATATTTTTGCTGTTTCTTTATAGAGAGATGACTAAAATCATCTAGCGTTACAGTGCCGCAAATTGCATCTGTGGGTTGGTGCTGGATTTGATAGCGCAGCCAATCAGGACTAACCACGGTGTCTGCATCCGTACATGCAATCCATGTCACGCCACGGCCAATTAAATGGCGAATTCCTAAATCTCGTGCTTGCCCAACACATGCGTAATTACATTCAATCCAATTGATCTGATGGCTTTGTACAATCAATCGCGACTGATCTGTACAGTTATCTAGTACCACAATCACTTCTACGTCATAACCGCTAATGTTATCTATAGCGACCTGAATAGATTGCAAACAGGCAGATAGATAGTGCTCTTCGTTATGCGCTGGAATGACGATACCTATTTTCATCTTAGTTTTTCCTGCTGTGCTAAAGAGGAAGTGTTCGCCGTCCATAGATCAATCATAAAATCTGGATCGTTTAAGCTGAGATAGTGATGAAATGGAAAATGTTGCTGAAAGCCTTGGTGGACTTGTTCTGCATTTAATTCAAAATCTTGAATTTCATGACGCCAATGACAACAAAGAATCTCGCCGTCGTCATTTAAACTATGTTTTAACTTTTCAATAAACTGCTGCAACTCATCAGCAGACAAGTAATAGGCCATCTCACTAATTAAAATGAGATCAAATTTTTGAATTGAGTAGTCTTCAGGTATTTTTCTATTTTCAACAACCACATGTTCAAATTCTTTTAAACGCTCGGACGCTAAGCGAACAGCACACTCAGAGACATCTATACACAGCAATTGCTCGGCTCTTTGCGCTAAATGAAAACTTAAATGTCCATTTGAACAGCCTACTTCTAACACTTTTGAATAGCGAGGTCTTGTCAGCAGCGCGAGACAAATTTGTCTTTTACGAGCTTCATACCAATGAGAGTCATAGCCCCACGGATCACTGTTATGACGATATAAATCTTCAAAGTACATGCGAGAATGAATCACTCAAATAAACCTCATAAGGCATTAAAAGACGTTTAATTGCACTTGAAGAAAGAACCGCAGCATTACCCGTGGTTTCATCTGCTTCAAGTTGGGTTTTAAACTGCAAAATTGCTTGATGCTTTTTAGTTAGTTGTTCTTGGGTTAAGCAGTAGGCTTTTGCTCGGTACCAATCAATTCGAGAGTCTAAAGGCCTTGCCCAATGCCAAGCCCAAATTAATACGTGTAAACATAGAAGTTGCTTAGCGGTTGCATAAGCTTGTACGGTTTTACCTACTGCTTCATGATCTGGATGACCATCAAAGGCATAGCTACAAATTAGAATATCGTCGGCTTGAACGATCTGTTCTAAACTCTGCCACAGTTGATCGGTTTGTAAATGAATCTGACCATCTAACAAATTAAGCTCTACATGCTCGGTTGACCCTGCTACTCCTAAACACTTTAAGGCTGCTAGGCTTTCTTGCGGGCGCAGAATGTTGAGCTGATCTGGAGGATATTTTGTAGAGTTAGGATGGCTTTTTGTGCCGTTACTTACCGCTAAAATGAGGATCTTACAATTCAGTGCAATAAGTTGCTGCATTAAACCACCACAACCAAGCACCTCATCATCAGGATGTGGAGCAACAATCACCACCCTTTTAGAGCGAAACAACTCAAGATCTAAAGCAGCTAAAGGGTGTTGTTGAAATGCATTTAACCATTGCTCTTTGGACGTACCCTCACCAAAAATAATGCGGTCTTCGACCAAAGGATGTTTTAAAGTTCCCATAGGCTTTGGTCCGATAAACAGAGTTCTGTAATTTGCTGGTAGTCAAAAGCAGCGTGACTTTGTCTGATAAATACTGGTAAATCAGCCATGAGCTGTGCAAAAGTAGCCTCTTCACAAAAAGGACGAGCACCTAACGCTTTCCCTACTCGCTCAACCACACTCAGACAGCATTGTTCTGTTTGGGCACGTAATATCCGTATTTCCCGCTCATGATTTAGCATAGGTTTGCTGTCAATCAGTTCAGCAACATATTGAAAATATTGCTTAGTGATTTCTAATTGATGAGCGACCTCTCCTAAGTACAATTTCTTAAAAGGATTCGGACTGACCTGACAACTTTCTTGTAAAAAACCAGCTAAACCAACGGCGGCACCATACCAGCAGGCCGCAACACCTGCTGCACCATGCCAAAAGCCTGGACGTTTTAAATAACTATTTGGGTGTCCTATCAATTTAACAGGTGTATTTTCAAAACTTACTCTTGCAGTCTGTGTCGCATTCATCCCGACTGCATGCCAGTGGCTTGAGTCCGTGCTAATAGAGGAATGACTTAAGTCGACAATACAAAGCTGCGCCTGCCCTTGCTGATTTTTATAACTCATCAAAACTTTTTGAATAAACTCTGCACCAGAGCACCAAGGCTTTATACCATTACACAGGTTATCTTTTACCTGCAATGGAGCTGGTCCACCGTCTGCTGCCCAAACAGCCCAAAGCTGGTCATCTATTTCTGGGTGATAACCCAATTCACTTAAAATGCTTATGGCATCGCAATGCGATTCAAAAAGCTTCGCTAAACTTAAATCGACTCCAGCAATCTGAGCAAAAAGCTGCCAACGTTGATAGGTCTGACCCGAAGCTGGATGAGGCAAGTTTTTGGCTAAATTTACCAATTGAGAGAGTAAATTTATACGAAGCTTGCTTTTATCTTCAGCCAAGGCAGATTCAAATTCACTCAAGACACTTAATATCGTCACATTTATAGGTATTTTAATATTCATTGCAAATAATTATTTATAAGACTTGGTTTAACCTTATCTAAATACTTCTGTTTAAATAAACATATAAATTGTAATAAAAAGATAAATATTATTAGTTTTATATCTAATTATTTCATTGTTACTCAAATATATTTATTAAGTGAACTTATAAACCCATCCTGTAAGGTTTATTAAAAACCCCTGATTTATCCAATTATTTAAAGTAATTTAGGTCTTACCGTTTTTCTATTTCTAAAGAAGAGGTCTAAAATGAGTACTTTAAATATTAATGATATTAAAAAACACGCAGACGTTATTGCTTCTTGTGGTACTAAAGTAGGTACAGTCGACCATCTAGATGGTGAGAACCAACTTAAACTCACCCGAGATGAAAGCGGTCAACATCACCTTATTCCTACGGGATGGATTGGTGAAGTGAAAGAAAACCAAGTCATTCTGAATAAAAACTCAGAAGAAGTTAAAGATCAGTGGCAAGCGATCTAGACTTTTAAGCACGATACGTCACTTAACGTGAAATTTATAATAAAGCGTTTCTGCTTATAAAAATAACTAGGCTTAAAAACTTTAAAGCCTAACTCTCCCCAAACTGAAGGCTCCTTTTGATAAGGAGCCTTTTTTTATTTATGAAATCTCTAGCTTAGACCGTTTTTATCTCTAGAAGCCTTTTGTTAGATGTTTTTGTCCTTTACTCACATGGTGATCGATTTTACTTAATGCTAAAAATTGTTCATTCGCATTAAATGAACAATTATGAATAGGGTGACGTATATGATCACAGGGAATCATCAACTTAAAGCAAGAAAAGTACATTTTGATTTTGCCGAGTCATCTGTCTGCTGGATGCCGAATGATCCGCTATGCTCACACGTAGCAAATGGTATTAATATGCTCTTGCCGGCTGGTGAATTTTGGTTTTGCCGCGTGTTTAATAAAACCCTTCCCTTGATTACCGATGAAACATTAAAACAAGAAGTGATTGGCTTTGTTCGTCAAGAAGCAGCTCATGCACGCGCCCATGAAAAGGCTCAGGACTTCTTACGTGAAAATGGCTACGACATTCAAGAAACACTTAACCGTGCCCATTTTGTGTTTAACATCTTATTAGGTGACAAACCTTTAGGTATGCCCTTCTTAAAAGGCGAAAAACTCGATGAATATTGGTTACTTTTTCGAGTAGGTGTGATTGCTGCAATTGAGCACTTTACCGGAACCATTGGCCAGTGGACACTCGACAGTAAGACGTGGGACAAAGCCGACCCTGCCATGGCAGATTTATTCCGCTGGCATTTGGCTGAAGAAGTTGAACATCGCTGTGTTGCCTACGACTTATTTGAGCACCTCTTAACAAACAAGTTTGGGTTTTATGTGTCGCGCCAAGTGATTATGGCGGCTGTTTTCCCACTGTTTATTTATTTCCTTGCTGACTTTGCGCGTAGTTTAGGCCAACAAGATTTAGAGCACGAAGACATTCAAAAATTAATGCGCCGTGGCTACTTCAAAATTATTCGTGAATTTGAAAAAACTGCCACTCGCTCAGACAACCTACCAACCATTAAATATTTATGGAAAGCGACATTAAGATGGGTTTCTCCAAAATTTAACCCACTTCATGAAGGTGACACCGAGCAAGCTTTAGCTTATATGGCTCGTTCGCCTGCCGTTCAATATTTTGAAGGAATGGCACAGGCTGCAAAACCTGCGGCATTAAGCTAAGCAACTATTTTTATTTAAATTGAAAAGCCTCCTTGTTTGGAGGCTTTTTCTTTAGTGAGTTTTGTCGCTTAAGCAAAATTTAAAAAGAAATAATCCAACAACCGACCTCTTTCATCTACCGCATTTTTATCTAAAAGCTGGACCATTGCGCCATCAATCATAAATAAAAACATATAAGCATCTTGGATTGAAGCCGTAGCTTTTAAGGTTAAAAGCAACTTATGTATCTCGCCTACAAACCAGTTTCTATAGTCAACTACAACTTTATAGGCAACTGGATAGAGCTTTTCAATTTCAAAAATTGCTTTAAAGGGTAAATGATAAAAGCCATTTAAATCGGCATGTAAAAGGTAAATCTGCCTAAGTTTATCGAGCACCATTTGCTCACGGTAAGAATTAACAATGGAAAACACTTTTACTTTGAGCGCTTCTTTTTGAAAAGTGAGACACATCTCAATGAGTCGTGCTTTTGAGTGAAAGTCGTTGTAAAAAGTAGCTTTGGCAACTTTGGCTTCTGCAATAATTTGGTCGACCCCGACCTTATGAAACCCATATTGATTAAATAAGTCTTTTGCGGTGTGAAGCACTCTGAGTGCTCTAAATGAAGATTCTAAATTTGGCATAGGAATACCGTTTAAATAATTTTTTGTTGTATCTAAAAGAGATAGAAATGCCGTCACTCTTAAAATGAGTGCTAAAAACAGGCATGCAAAAGCAGCACAAAAATGTGCCTAAGCTATCTCAGGTTTTATTGTTGCTATGATTTTTTAGTCGTAACGAGCCAAGGTTTTAAAAACCTAGAGTCGGTTAAACCGTTTTAAAGACCAGTTGGGCGGTATAAGAGAGAGTTTGGCAAAGACCAATAAATGAGAAGAAATAGTACGCATGAGCGGACTCCTTTGGGTAATAAAGAAGTTTCGCCACATCACTGCTAAATGATTATGGTGGCGAAACGAAAAGGGGTTAGCAGACTGATTTACCCAAAAACCAGCACATCCGAAGATGTCCCCCTCCCGTTCCGCCGCAGAGGGAGACACGTAGGGATGCCCACAAAAAAAAGAGACTTTTTCGTGTGCGTTGGGTAAATACGGCCTGCTAAAACCGACTGGCAATGTGGCCAGCAGGCAAAGCATAATCGGAGGGGTTTAGAGTGTCAATGTGATATTGGCTAGAAAATAATTGAATAAATATTATTTTTTCATTGGATTAGAATATTTAATTACTTCATTATAAATTCATTATTTAGTAAAAATAATAATAGAACAAAAGAGGGTTAGCAGACTGGGCATATAGAACCAGCACGCACAAGGCGTCCCTCCTCCGTTCAACCGCAGAGAATAATAAGAGAGGTTTTAAGTGTCAATGTGATATTCGGTGAATTCTTAAAGTTTATTTTTATTTTAAATTATATACTGTGATACACCGATAAAATGAATAATTAAATCCATTTTATCGGCTTGCTAGAAGAGGTTTTTAAAACCTTATTTTATTTTTTAATATAGTTTGGAAACTCTTTTAAAACCGTACTACATAATTGGCCTTTCATATCTCCTTTCTTGCGCTCTTCAAATTGGTTCATGCCGAATCTCATAACTTCTTTACCGTATTTATCACCTAGCTCATGTTTAGTGCATTTTTCAGCTTCATGAATTAATTCTTCAGAAGAATAGTGATAATTACAATCAAGTTGAGCACGGCTTAAAAAGCCATGTAGCTCAACCGTTTTCTCGCAGTGTGTTTGCCCTACAAGGCTTTTAGATTCTTGAGCAGCATAAATTGATGTTCCTACCAATAAAGTAAAAACCGTTACTAAAATATTACGCATTATTTCCCCGACAAAGTTATTAAAAGTATTAGTGATAATATTGCGGGCGTATTAAATAATAATTATTTATAAGTGTCTATTAATAGAAAGAAAATTAAATAAATCACCTTTCCTTTTGAATACTTAATCACCTTAAAAAAAATGTGTGATTAAGTTTTATCAAATAAATGATATTAAATTTGTTTTCTAATCTTCTTTAATATAATCCAAGCGAATCAAGAAAAGAGTTTTTGTGATATTTAATTCATTTCTTATCGACAAAAACTCTTACTCATTAGCACTTTAAAACCCTAACTTCTTAAAGACAAAATAACCCACATGGCTTTCAAAGCTACCGTCATTTTGAATTTTGAAATACTTCTTCACGAGGTCAGATGAACCTTCCTGCAAATAGCGTAAAGTTTTAATTTGATCTTCAGGAGTTTTCATACGCTTTACCCAACTATCAAAGTCTAATGAAAGCGTTTGCTTGTCTAAAGCGACTAAGTCAAAGCCTGCATCTTCTATAAAATAGACCCACTCTTTCACACTATAGTTTCTTACGTGACTTGGGTCTCGAATCGTTTCGATCGTCTGTAAAAACGTATCTAATATCGGCGAGCTAGAACTAATAATATCTACAAAAATAACAATGCCATCTGGCTTAAGAACGCGGTTTACTTCTTTCATTGCAGTCGGAACATGCTGCCAGTGATGAGCTGAATAACGGCTAATCACGACATCAAACTGTTGATCACTAAAAGGCATGTCTTCAGCAATGCCCTGCTGCACAAAGATGTTTTTTAATTTGCGCTGGCTAGCAGCCTTAGAGACTGTATCTAACATTTCATGAGATAAATCGTAGGCAAAGACTAGGTCAGCATGTGGAGCAACATTATAAGAAACATGACCACCACCACAGCCTAAATCTAGAACCACAGCCTTTTCATATTTTTGAATTTCATTAATAAATTTATTAAATTCAATTCCTTCAGAATGCGCTTGGCTATTCAAATAGTCTAAAGATTTATTTTGATATTGTTTTTGGTTTATATCGTGCTGGGTGATCATAACCTTGCTTCCTACTTTGCAATGAAATCACCATAAAGGAAAATTTAGATAAAAAATAATGATTAGTTTTTCTTCAATTAATAAATAAAAGTTATTATTTAATTTGTTTTAATACACAACGACAATGAATAAAAATAAATGTAAAAGCTTATAAGAGATCCGCAAAGAGCACTGTTTAGTCACCCTTACTAAAACAGTGCTCTTTGCTCCATCACAACCCTTATCCAGAGAGGTTCGATGCATAGAACTAGTGTATGTACCTTTAACTCAAAATGTTTCCTGTATTTTTTAATATTTTTAAATGTTCACAGCATAAAAATGAAGTATATTTAATTTTATCAGAAGATTCTTCTTTGGTTTATATTTTGAACAGAACAGAATACACACTAGATCGTATAGATCGGAAAATTTTATCTGCATTACGTGGCAATGGCCGTTTAACCGTTGCTCAATTAGCAGAAGAAGTCGGCCTTTCATCTTCACCATGCTGGACACGACTGAAACGTCTGGAAACTTTAAAAATTATTGAAGGTTATACGGTAAACGTAAACCCAAAGGCGATTGGTATTCATGAAGTATTCTTTATAGAAATTACTTTAGAACGCCATGACGATGAAATGCTGGAAAATTTCAGCGAAGCATTAGCCGACATACCAGAAGTTGTAGAAGCTCATCTGGTAACAGGTGATTATGATTATTTGGTGAAAGTAGCTGTAAAAGATGCTGACCATTACGAACGTTTTTTACGAAAAAAACTCTATTCAATTAAGGGAATTCGACACACCCGTTCGACCTTTGCCCTACGACCTCTTAAATCTGCCAATACCGCCGATTTAATGTTAATTGAATAAAAGATGTAATGCCTATAGCGCATCGACTTAAACTATTGATTCGAAAATTCTTATTCAGTTAAGCGGCTTAGACCATAACAGATTTAGGCTCTGTTATATTTTTTTTAAAAAATTCTGTATCTATGATTACAGCCTCCTCATCTCCATAATAAAATTAATCTGAATTGGAGGCATCGCCATGAACATTTTGAAGAAAAAAAATAAGGCCAGTTTTGTATTCTTTATTATTACTCTCTACTCTTTTATTGGGTTTGGCTTAGGTTTCATTATTTGGGAATACTTTTTAAAGGCCTAGTTTGCTAAAAAGAGTTAACGAGCCTCAGAAAGAATTTCTGAAGTAATTTCTTTGCTACGATGATATGCGGCCCTCATGGCTAAACGTATATCATCAGACACATTGCCTAATTCAAACATTCGTAAAGCAGATTCGGTAATCCCGTTTGCTAAAGTGACCTTTCCACATAACTCCGCTGGTGGAACATTACTTTTACGAATCATTTCGACTGCGCCGGTAGCCGCTTGAAGCGCAAGATCTAAGGCAAATTGTTTATCTAGACCTAGTGAAACGCCCGTCTTAATCATGCTATCTAAAATATAGAAAAAGTAAGCTGGCCCTGAACCAGATAATGCAATAATGGCATCACTTTGTGTTTCAGACGGCGCCCAAAAAGTCTGGCCCGTTGCAGAATACAAAATTTCAATTAAGTCTTTATCAAGCTGGTCCATTTGCTCTGAAGCAATAAGCACGTGAGTCCCCGTATGCATAAGCACTGGCGGATTTGAAATCACACGAACGATTTTCTTTGAACCTGTAAAACTGGATAGGTGTGCAATATCAATCCCTGCCATCATAGAAACAATAATCTTATTTGCTAACCATTTTTTAAATGGCGCAAGTGTCTCTTTTAATTGTTTTGGGTCGAGTAACAACACAACAATGTCAGCTTTTTTTAAACCATTTTCTTTTTGCTTCAATGCCTGTGTATCGTTAATTTTTTTCTCTTCAATTAAGTGTATTTTTTCTTTTTTAAATCCTTTTAAAACCATTCCTCCGATTAAAGCCAAAGCTAAATTACTACTGCCAATAAAGCAAATATTAGGTTGTACTTCACTTAACATTTAAAATGTTTTCCTTTCTAAGGGAGGCTATAACAATAAATATTATCTATAGTTTAATTATGAATATTGAATTAAAGATGACCGTCTGAATAAAGAACCCACTTTAATAAAGTATATTATTAAAGTGGGCTTTGTTTTATTTGCGCAATAAATAAAACAACTTTTGCTTAAGCCTAATGTATAACTATATCCATCAAATTCCACACATAAATTGTAAAAGTCTGTAACCAATACTAAAATATTGTAAACAACATTTAAAGCTGCAAAATAAAATCATTGATTTTCAAAAAATTAAATTTTACTTATTAAATCTATTTAAATTAATTTAATAAGTAAATCTTTAAAGTAGAAGGTAGTAGTAAATATATTTTTATTAATTAGCTAAATATTCTCATTTTTCTTCTTTAAAATATTTTCGGCTTTTCTTATTGCCTGACTTAAATCAACATCTTCACACACCCAGAAGCTAAAAATTTGCCCAAACAAGTGGAAGTGTTGCTTAATATATTTAGAACTATTATCTGAATAATGCTCTTCAATCTTTAAGAAATCATTATCTTGTTCTATTTTCTGACCGTCAAAAATACCGCCAATACAAATATCCATTTTAATACCACACACCTAATTCATTATATTTTAACAGAAAAACTTAGAAACATGTTTATAAGAGTATGTTTGTAGTTGTTTTTTGAATATAAGTTGAATTAAAACTTATAAAAAACCCACAAAAGATAAAGTGGGTTTTTTTAAACTCTAATAAAATGCTTTAGACTTAAACATATTTTATTTAAATAATATATTTAAATCAATTAAAAGCTTTATTTATTTATGAGTTTTGAAGAATCACAATATTTGAAGCTTGAGGGCCTTTTTTACCTTGTACTACGGTAAACTCAACACGTTGACCTTCCAACAAAACTTTAAAACCTTGTGTTTGAATATCAGTAAAATGAGCAAAAATATCTTTACCATCTTGAGTCACAATAAAACCAAACCCTTTAGTCTCATTGAACCATTTTACTGTACCAGTAGTAGTAGACATATGTTATATCCTGAATCTTAAAATATTATAACTTATTATTGGAGAAAACCAATTTAACTAAAAAATAGACGTCAAAACTTAAATATCTGAAAAAACCGAAGGATTATAAATATAAAACTGCGCAAATAGAAATTTATAATGACATGAATATTTTGTTAGTTATTCTCGATAATACACGCTTCAGAAGCATTTGCAATCGATATTCAAAATAATTCAGATAAGAAAACTTAAATGCTTAGGAACACTCCTATTTCACATTGATTTCATTAAAATTTCTTTGATTTAAAAATCAAATTTTGTTTCATTTTAATGGAAAGAAGTCACTTTGCTACTCCCCATAAGCCCCTCAATAGAATTTCTGTTCACCCGCAGGACGGGTCTTAAAACGGCGATGAAACCACATGTATTGTGTAGGGGCTATGCGAATTTGATTCTCAATAATTTTATTGACTCTTTCAGCATCACTCACTTCGCACCCACTCGGAAAATTCTCTAATTTAGGTTCTACGAGTACATGATATTGAGGATTTCTGATATCGCCACTTCTGTAAAAATACAAAGGCACTGCTGCTGCTTTTGAAATATCCATCAGTCTGCGGTGTGCTGTTACAGTCGCCGCTTGTATACCAAAAAATGATGCCATTACACCTTGCTTTAAACCAAAGTCCTGATCTGGGCTATACCATATTGCGTGACCATGTTTAAGGTTTTGTATAAGTCCACGCATGTTGTCTCGAGCAATCTGGTTTTTATATACTCTTGCACGACTCCGATGAATCAGAAAATCTAAAAAGGGATTGTTTTGAGGTCGGTAAACCACGTCCATATTAAAAAATAAGGTACACGCAGCTCCACCAGCATCTAAAAGCGTACTATGAGTGCCTAATAAAAGTACGCCATTTTCTTGATTATTGGTTAAATTTTCTAGTCCTTCTATATGTACACGACTTTTAAACCAATTTGGGCTGTACCATGCATTTAATGCTTCAAATACTCCAGTTAAAGTATCAATAAAAACCTGTTTGGCTTTCACCTCAATTTGCATAGGTGTTTTTTCAGGAAAGCATGCTTCTAAATTACGTAGTGTTGTTTTTCTTCTTGAACTTAAAGATTTCCAAGCTATTTTTGAGAGAAAATCGGCAAGACGCCATTGAATAGCCCAAGGTAACATCGCGAATAACATCAAAATAAAAGCTAAAAACCATACCCCCCAATATTTAAACGATAAAAAGGAAAATCGAAATTCGCCAGATTTAAACTGCCGTTCTTTTTTTGTCATGCTGTATATTTCTTGAGGTATAGGTTTAGCATACTAACATCCCCTGTTATGAGGGGTGTATGTTTATGTTGCTTTGGGTATTAAGCTTTTTATTATCCAACTTACTTATAGAAATGCATATTTTAAACACTTAATCTATTTCACTCTTAAATATACATAACTGTCTGTATACATAACTTATTTTCTCATTTAAAGTAATCGCATAATCTTGTCTCATTGATAAATAGGATATATCAGCGTGAGCGGTCTTTTAGTCTTTATAACAATTGCATTTCTTACTCTCCTAAGCCCCGGACCTGGCGTTTTATTTACTGTCACAAATTCAATCAACTATGGTGTTAAAACTGCTTTATTTGGTATTAGCGGCTTAATCATTGGTATGTTTGTAATTGCTGTAATTTCTGCTAGTGGTGTAGGTCTTATTATTACCAGCAACCCTACTATTTTTACGGTTTTAAAATTTATTGGTGCATTTTATTTAATGTATCTTGGATATAAAAACTTCAGCAAAAAATCGCCATCGCAAGATTTAATCACTGATCAGCAAAGCGATAAAAATGTAAGTAAATCTAGACTCTTTTATCAAGGCCTACTTGCATCTTTGCTTAACCCCAAAACAATCGTATTTTTTATTGCTCTATTCCCTCAATTTATTGATATAAAGAAAGAAATTTTAACTCAGTTTTTAGTTCTATCTTTAACCTTTTGTTTTATTGGTTTTTTAATTCATTTGGTCTATGCAAATTTCTCTTCAATTTTTAAAGAAAAGATGTTGGCTGGAAATAATTTTTCTATACTCAATAAAATTAGTGGCGCTATTTTCTTTCTTCTTGCAGTTTTACTTATTGCACAATAAATCATTACTCGACATATGATGATTTGAAAAGCCTCAACTCATGGTTAGGCTTTTCAAGTCTTTTGCCTATCAACATATTTTTATCTAACTACAATTTTTACAACGCTACCCTGTTTAAGATCCATCCATAAAAGAAGTCTTCGTAGTTTGGGTTCTTCTCGGTAATTTCGATATAGTGCTGCCCTTGCATAATATTTAAAACGCGTAGTAATACCATTTCTCCATCTTTATTACGCCTATTCAAATACGTACTCAGTGCTTGAAAAGTTAAAGGCCCATATTGACCATCTAAGGTAAGATTTGGCCAGCCCTCTTCACCCTGCTTATTTAGCAGATTTAAAGCACGTTGTAACAAAGGCTTTGTAAAGTTGACTCCACAATTTATAGCCGTATCAAGTAACTCTTCTGCTATAGCAGGGCTAATTTTATTGATCTGGTCAAATTGGGGTTCAAACCAATATTGTTGTTTATAAATAGACTTGGCCAAAGCTAAAGGTAAATCTCGCATATCACCTTGATATCCGTTTGATCGAGCGACTGCCTCGGTAATGCCAAATTTGGTGGCATGCCCATGGTCTGATGGATGATTAATATATCCACCTTCTCTGTCTATGATTGCTTCTAAGTACTGGTCGATATTCATTTTATTTTCCCTATATTATTGAAACTGTTTTTAGCTATTTTGCAGATCATCTTTCGCTTTTTTTAAGTCTTTGATAACTTCCACAATCGTTTTACCTTCTTGTTTATTGATGAAGTTAAATATCCATCTCACAATCGCCCAGCCCGGCAAACCGCAAATAAAGAAGAATCCACATAGTGTGATCATTCCCCAAATATCCGATACCCATTCATGTAAATTCCATTTCATGATAATAAATGAGCCACCTGTTAAGCTTGAAACGACCGTGCATATCAGTCCAACAATCCATTCTTGTGGTGAGCGAGGGAAACGCATCATCAACACGACTGCCACAACTAAGCTGACTGCTAAAGCCACCATAATTGCAATGCTATAAAAATCTAAAAATGTGGCTAAACCACTCGTTTGAACTGTTTTCATCATCTTGTCCTGCTTTAAAGGGTAAAACTTGAAAACTCGCTATTCTTACTCGCTTGTTGTTTTTCAGGTTTTATAAATACCCTTAGTTTTCTTTATTACAGTCAATAAAAAAACACTAACGTTTTTTTAACCGCGCTAAATCGCAAGACGAACTTATCCTTGACCCCATATTTCAGGGGTCCAAGAAAGAATGTTTGTATGCTAAAGCCTGTTAGTGTGCACTGTTTAAGGCTTGTTCAATCAACTCAATCACGGTGATTGCACCTATCGCTTTTTGCATTGAGACTTGATCATCGAATTCGAATGCATCATCTTCAAGCTCACTTGCAATTTGCTTTGCCTCTTCAAGCGCCCTTTTTATTTTTTGTACCTTGTATTTGTTTACGTCTTTTGCAATTGTCGGAACATATCCTCCACGTTTTGCATTTTTAAGTTGTTTAGCTCTGTTCTGCATTGCTGTAGTCATTCACTATCTCCAACTCACACGTTTAATAAGGCATCTTTATCGTTTGTTATTCTTGAAGTTTTGATCCATTCTTTGAGCAATATAGCTAAGCTATGACTACAAATGTGTTTTCAAAACGTTTCATCTGGTACAACAAACCTAAAGAACTAAACGGTATGCATTTAACGCATTAATTTAAAAGTAGATATTCCTTTTTCTAAAATTGTAAAAAAGTATGAAAGCTCTTACGTTTACGCCTTTTTCGAACTTTAATTTTTTGACCAAAAAGTTCAAATAAGGCTTTGCCGTATATCGGAAACTTTTGTTACGACTCACAATCTTTGTTAAATTCTTCATGTTCTTGATACCCTTTATCGACGAACATTAAGCCTGATCCAC
>Ga0209795_10000635_pt1 | contig 25525 bp, 39 predicted proteins | sample AgamicOrMarz_FD_187166 | JGI IMG/M metagenome (GOLD analysis project Ga0209795, IMG submission 187166) | Agave microbial communities from Guanajuato, Mexico - Or.Ma.rz (SPAdes) (version 2) | ecosystem: Host-associated > Plants > Phyllosphere > Phylloplane/Leaf | place: Guanajuato, Mexico...
CGTACGAAGTCCAAAAAGCCGGAAATTCACTACGATGCACTCCGTTGACCTCTCATGCGTCAAGAACGCTTGAGTGCGCGGAAGCATTTGGGAACTAATCGTGTGCGGAGTTCTCGGACGGTCTGCCCAATTAAAGCGAGACTTATATTCCTGACTTTCGCACCGTCGCACAATTGGGATTTTCGCGGCTGCCCCCCAGCAGGCCCAAAGGATTGCGTCAAAAATGGTAAAGCAATGGTCGGCTGCCGTCATGGTTGTAGGTATGCGCGGTCGACTAGGCTCAAAAGGATATAGTTCAAGGCGCCTAGCTTATGAGCTAGGCGCTTAATCCGCAATAGCAATCCTAATCGGCTAGGCTCAGGTTACCAACCCAAATTGGCCGAAGTAGGGGTCGCTTCCGATAGGATATCGCTCACAGCGATTTTCTATTTGACTTTTTCGTTCTGATCGCCTATCTTCAAATTGTGATGATAGCTCAAGAACTGAACCCGTCGATGTGTGGGGCCAGAGGCCCTGTGGAGACCTTGTAGGTTTCCGATTCAATCCCGTCGTCTGGTAGGGACCGTGGCCCGCGCGCCGCACCCTCCGGGCTCGGGTGCGGCATATTCGAGGTCAAACGTCGCTGATCGGTCTTCCTGTTTCTCCGGGCGCTGGCAATCCCGCTGGCGGAAACAAGGAGCACTACCATGAGCAATAACCGTCATCACCAGCGGCGGCGTCGTCTTTCGAACGTCGTTTGGGCCTTCAAGGCTCTTACGGCGTTAGGGCAAGCAGCATTTCTTGTTGCTCGCTTTTGGATCTGGATAACGGACCGAGAATGAGCGGCGACCTCGGAAATAGCCCTATGGAGCTACACTGATGAGCAACACTAAACGCCCAATGATCAATGATGCCCTGCGTCTCCTTCGCCTTTACCTGGGCCTTTCGCAAAAGGACCTGGCTTCTGAGCTTGAGATTTCCCAGTCGATGGTTTCAGAGGTTGAGAGCGGCACAAAGGCCGTCTCGATGGAACTTCTTGAGCGATACAGCGAGAAGCTGGATGTTCGTATGTCACAACTTCTGTTTTTTGCTGAGGAGCTAGATGGGGAGCCCGTTAAAACAAAGGGCAAACTCATCATCGCCAGCAAGGTCCTCAAAATGATCGAGAAGCTGTCTCCGCGCGAGATCTCGCATGCCTCGTAGGCCAAACTTATCCGGCAATGAGCGCTATCCGTTGGAACGTTCGCCGTTCGCTCAGAAACCGACTCAGCGAGAGGTCGCCGCCCTATTAGGCGAAACGCGCGACAACCTACGATTCCTAGTGACCCATAAAGAACATTTTATTGTCCGCAGGCAGGCGGTTATCGGCAAACATAAGAAGGTGAGAGACCTTCGCTATCCGGTTTCCCGGCTTCGCGCCGTACATGAACGGCTAAAATTCCATCTGAATAAGATAAAGCAGCCTAGCTACCTCTTCAGTCCGCGAAAGAACCGCGGCCAGCGTGATAACGCAGCTCGGCATCTCGATCAGCGTCAGTACCTTACCCTCGATATTAAGCAGTTCTACCCGTCTACAACCGCCAGGATGGTCCGTCGCTGGTTCCGCGACGAGATGGGGATGTACGAGGACGTTGCTGGTTTGCTAACGCGCCTTAGTACGATCGACGACATTGTGTCGTTCGGTTCTCCGCTTACTCCCGTTCTTTGCACGCTCGTCCATCGTCGGATGTTCGACGAAATCGCCGATGCCTGCGAGATCCGCAACCGTTCTTACTCGGTGTGGGTGGATGATTTGACGATTTCAGGCGACTTTGTCGCCGGTGACTTTGTTCGCGAGCTGCGCAACATCATAAGAAAGTACGGTCTGAAATCGCACAAGATTCAGTTTCGGACTGGCAACAGGCCGGTGTATGTAACTGGCATCGGCATAGATGGGGATCGGGTAATTGCTCCAAACTCCCTCAATCTCCGCATCAAGACTTTGTGGCATGATCTTTCGCAGTCGCAGACAGTCTCTGTGCGCGATGCGCAGATTCAGGCTTTGCTCGCTCAACTTGGCACTCAGCTTCACATCGTGGGAAGGTCATCTAAGACCGGCCGGAAAGCCTCCGACCAGATGAATTCGCTGCGGCAGAAACGGTCCAAAATGTATAAGCAAGCCGCTGCTCAGGCGACGGTCGAGCGGCTTATGCGATCTGCCCAAGGCCTTGATGAGGCGGCAGAAGCTCCATTCTAAAGAACAATCGCCAAATTGAGGAGGTGGGTGACACCGACGCTCATGCAGGCCAGCTCGTAAATCGTTAGCCGACTAACAAATACTCTGTAAAAGTTGAGTGATCATCGGCATTCGCACGTCCTGGTCTTCTTCACGTGACAAATTTCCGAGGCGCATTATGTAAGGCGCAGCGGTTCTGATTGTCGGCTCCGTTTTGCGCGAAAAACGAGATGACGAACATTAGCGACCTGACTCATTCCGACCTGATCGAGGTCGAACGCGAAATCCTGACGCGGGTTGCCATCGGTGGTCCCTTGAATGAAGTCTTACGGGATATCATTCTGACGGTCGAGAAGCCATCAGGTGGTGAGATGCTGGCCTCGGTTTTGCTGACCTCCGAAGACGGCACGACCCTTTATGAAGGCGCGGCTCCGAGTCTGCCGGCAGAATACAATGCCGCCATTGATGGAATTGGTGTGGCGATGGGGATTGGCTCATGCGGGACGGCTGCGTTTACAGGCGAGCCAGTCATTGTGAGCGATATCGCCACCGACCCCCTTTGGGCTGATTATAAGGACCTTGCACTCGGCCATGGCCTTCAGGCTTGTTGGTCCATGCCGATCAAAGCATCAGACGGTAGAGTGCTCGGGACTTTCGCCAACTACTACAAGCGCCCCACAAGGCCCACGCAGCGCGACCTCGAAGTTATCGCTATGATCACGCGCAGCACGGCGATCGCGATCGAACGACACCGGAACGAGCTCTCTAAGCTGCGTGCTGAAGAGCAGCGTCAGCTACTTTTGCGAGAGCTTAATCACCGAGTTAAGAACGTATTTGCGCTCGTCGACTCGCTACTCCTCATGAGCGGTCGATCGGCGGCTGATGTCGCAAGCTATACGGAAGCAGTCCGTGGTCGCTTGTCGGCGTTGAGCCGAGCGCATGCCCTCATTCAGCCTGGCTTCGATGAGCAAGCTGCTTCTCAGCAGGATGTGACCCTGGGGGAAATCCTTGAGCAGATCCTTGCGCCATACGTAGAAGGCAAATCAGACAGGGTTATTCTCAGTGGCCCCGACGACGTAATGATCTCGCCCACCACAATTACCGGGATATCCATGGTTCTCCATGAACTGGCAACCAATGCTGCTAAGTATGGGGCACTTAGCGCGCCGTATGGCGTCCTCACCGTGACTTGGGAACGATCAACAGACCTTCGGCTCGTCTGGACGGAACGCGGATCCGCGACATGTCAGCCGGGGCACAGCGGGTTTGGTTCGAAATTGACAAAGCGCACGATCGAAGGCCAGTACGGTGGAACAATCGATTACCTCTGGAACGATGACGGGCTCGATATCACCATCCACTTGCCGCTTACCAGCTTGCAAGTACGATAGCGATTTGGTCGTCACTCATCCGCGTCGAAGCGCATGAATTGCTTCGATAATTCCTGGATACGCGTAGGGTTTCCCGAAAAATCGCGTTCTGGGTGCGAGGCTTGAGAGCGTCGGGCGCTCCATTCCCGACACGACGATCATACAGATTTCCGGCCGGTCGTTTGCAATCCGTCTCATAAGTCCGAGACCATCAATCGACCCAGGCATGTTCACATCAGTGAATACGATATCTATGTCGAGCCGGTCACCGAGAATATCCAAAGCCTCATCCGCATTCGCGGCCTCAATGGTTGAAAATCCGGCATCTTGAAGTGCATCCGAAGCATCCATACGGATCAAGGCTTCGTCTTCTACGACGAGTACGGTCACGGGCAATTCTTGAAATCCGTCATTTTGCGATGGGGCGGCTGTGTGACGGCCGACACTGTAAACCCGGGACTGTGGTGAAGGTTCCGGTTTATGAAAATTTTGGTCCGGTAGCAGACATGAGGAAGAGGCTTGCCGCTCCAATCCGCGATCCTAATTTAGCGTAGAGAGTGTTGGGGCCGACGATGATTGAGGATCAGACATTTTCTGCGGAAGTGGATGAGAATGCACCGGCAGAGGTCGGGTTCTTCACATCGGACATAACGGATAACACTTTGTACGCTGACGGTGCCTTGGCTAACCTCTTCGGCCTCGAACCTGCCGAAACAGCCAACGGGCTTCCGATAGAAGTTTACCTCAGAAGGGTTCATCCTGAAGACCGGCCTCGACTTGCGAAGACGATCAGGGACAGCATCGTCGCGAACCGGCCTCAACAGGAGACGTACCGAGTTTGCAACAAGAGTGGGATGTACACCCTTGTCACTGGCTATGGTCGTGGTTTCCGTCGCTTAAATGGTGATACTGTCCGGTATGTCGGAGTTGTGGTTCCGGCGGAAGGGACAAGCTCTGAACTTTTTCACTAGATGATAGACCCGGAACCCACTGCATGTTGGGTATTTTCACTTTCATTCTGCAGATCATCTAAGGTTTCCAGCATACGCCGCACACCGGGATGGCTTGTCGGGTAAAAGATGTTCTGGGCCTGACGCCTCGTGGTGACGAATGCATCCGACTTAAGTCGAGCAAGATGTTGCGACAACGCAGATTGGCTGAGGCCGACTTGCTCTGCCAGTTCGCCCACGGCAGTCTCTTCGCGGGAAATGATCCGCAGGATATGGAGCCGCTTGTCATTGGCTAGAACAGCAAGGAGCTTCGCGCCCTCATCAAAATCCAGGTTTTCCATAAAATGTCCTCAACATGTATGGCTAATACAGTCGCCGCTTATACGCCTTCCAGGAAAACTGGAAAGCGATTGTTTCATGACGCGACATGTTCTCGGTGTTGACGGCTTCCGAAACCACATGTGTCAGCTCGCTCTACCATCGCGCGCCGCCCGATGAAACAAAGGCGTTCCACGCTGGGTCCATCCAGCGCGCTAGTGCGCCGCTGATCCAAGCGGCAACTGCGCCGACGGCCAGAGCGATGAACGCAACGATCGCGCCAGTGGCGAGAGCGGTCGCTGCGACCTCGGCTGCACGGCGATCTCAACTTATTGGACTGTCTATGAGTTCTTGTTTCATCTGCGCCTCAGCAGGAGATGTGAAGCGAACAGCGTAGAAGCTACGCAGAAGAGCGCCGCAATCACAGCCCAACAACAACAATATGGTAGACCGCTGAAGACGTCGATCACCCGTACAGGCCGGCAAAGACTGGGCTGGCGGCGAGCTTCCGTCAGATCGCGAGTGACAACCCTTTCACTGACCTTCCCTTGGTTTTGCAACAAGTATGACGGCGACGGCCGAAAACGTGGCGGCTACTGCTAAAGGCAGGCTTTGAATGCCAAAATGATCCATAAGCCAAGCCGTCAAAGGCACTGCTACAATTCCAGACAGTCCGTATGCAATACTGCACATGGAAGCGCCCACCAAAAACTCTTCGTGTGAAAGAATCTTTGATAAGTACACCAATCCTAGCGTTTTGGTGCCGAAGGCGATGCCGCCCCACAGGAGTAAAAAGGGATAAAGGTACGCCTCGCCAAGGGACACCACGCTCGGTAAAATGCCCGATCCACAAATTGTGCATAGTGTACATAACCAGAATGCGGTTGCGGGACTTTTGCGATCGGCCAACCAACCAATGGGATACTGAATAGCTATCCCACCCAAAGTCAGCGCCGTGACGGACACGGCTGCCGTCGCCACAGGAAGCCCAGTTTCCAGGACGAACACAGGGATTAAAGACAACGTAACTTGGTCAAAAAAACCGAAAGCGGCGGACGAAGCTATAGGTAGAATGATGCTCATCAGAAAGTTGAGGTTGACCGCGCGTCGAGCTTCGGCGTTCCTTTCCACTACGGTTTCAACGGCTGTGGCGTTAAAGACCATGATAAGGGTTGCTGCTGTTAATAGCCCTAAAGCACCGAGAAAGAGGCCGTCTTCAGCTTGTGGCAGCAGCGAAAGGCTAAGTGGCCCCGCTGCAAATCCGATCGACAAAACGGTCGTGTAAAACCCAAAGGTTCTTCCTCGGGTATTGGCGTCGGTGATTTCGTTCAACCACGCTTCGCTAAAGATATAGAGCGCATTGATGCACATCCCCAGTAACATGCGGGACAGGAAAATTAGCACCAAGCCATCGGCGCCGAGGTTGAGCGCGAAACAGGCTGATCCGGTCAATGACGCCGCTAAAGCTAATCTTCGTTTCTGTAACAACCGTTCCAGGGCCGGAATCAGCGGGGTTGATACAACGATCCCTATTGAGGTTGCGGCAGCACTTACACCGACCGACGTGATGGAGTTCCCTGCTTCCGTCAACATAATTCCGAACAGGGGATATGAGAGCCCCGATGCGAACGCAAACGCTGCCACCGATGTTAAGACCAGCAGCATAGCTGAACGAAATGGCGAGAAACCGTTCAAAGGACGTGCTCGCTTCCTGTCCCGAACAACCAGCTGAGGACGGCCATCCTGACCCAAACACCATTGTGAGATTGGTCGAAATAGACAGCGTTGGGCAGCTGATCGACATCGCGTTCTATCTCATCATAGGCGCGAGGAAGAGGCGACATCAAAAGAGGCTTTTTTTCCCTAAAATGGCGCGCTTTGATCGTGAAATTGCTTGGGTCGTAGTTTTCGGGATTTGCCCGCATTCCACATTGATAGATGACATCACAGACATCTACGACTTCCTCGATACTGTGGAGAAAATACAGTCCCACGTGAGAATCAACATCGGAGCGAGCCAATGTGTAAGGATCAGGCGCATGAAGATAGACTTCATTGCCCGAAAATTTAGCCAAGGCTGATATAAGTGACCGAGCTGTTCGCTGATGTACTTCGCCAACAATACCGATCTTCAGTCGTGTTAAGCGCCCAATGCAAGAACGGATGGTGTACAAATCGAGGAGAGCTTGAGTTGGATGTTCGGCTCCGAGGCCAATTCCGTTGCCAGCATTGATGATCGGGATGGTGGCAGCCCTGCGAAAAGTTTCCAACGCACGGACATTGGGATGTCGAAGTATAATAACATCTCCGTAGCCTGATAAAACGCGAGCAACATCTTCCAGAGGCTCCTCTCGGCGGTATCCTTGCGGGTCATGCGCGACATCCGTGAATGACACGCATTGAGCCCCAAGTCTCAGAAGCGCCGCTTCAAAACTTAGCTGAGTACGAGTGCTGCGTTGGAAGAAAGCGCTGACAGCGATTTTCGAAGCAAGTTGTTGCGAGTATAGGCTCGCCTTCATCGATCTCAATTCGCTTGCCAGGTGAAGAATCTCGTCGATATCAGTCCTGGAGCAATCCTTAATAGTTAAGAGTCCAGCCTTGCCCATAACAGCCATAGGTCACCGTTTCACCGCGGTTAAGGTGAAGCTAAGGGGCGGTTTTACCGAAGCAGTTTCCAAGCTCGTCACCGCCTTAGACGGATCCTTGTCGTGTTCGGCAAAGCGCTCTATCGAGAAACCCGCATCCACGACGCCGGTGATTATGTCACCGAGCGTGTGGAAGAAATAATAAATGGGCTTCGCATCGTATGTCGTTCCGCCCTCATAGTCTAAGCCTTTAGTCCTCAGCAAGGGCGCATCCTGAAAATAGGAATTCACCATCTGTACAGGATGGCCGCCAGCGTCCCGGTCCATTTGAAACATTCTTGTTACGGGGTGCGATTCGTAGATGGCCAAACGCCCGTTCTTTCGAAGTAGGTTCATTGCCACCCGAAAATAGGCGTTCAAATCGGGCATAAAGCACAGGGCACCGGCTGTTATTACGACCACGTCGAACTTTTGGAAATATTCAGTCGGAATATCGTAAACGTCCGAGCAAACGAATTCGCACTCGACCCCCGCTGCAGATGCAAACTGTTGGGCATGGTCAGTGAAACCACGAGAAATATCGAACCCTACACATCGCCCCGCGCCCAGGCGTTTAATCGTGATTAATTCGACGCCCTTGTTCGAGTTCAGTTGGGCAACGGCTTTGCCCTCTATGCCAATCCGCCGGAGTTGTTCAACCTGAATGTCGTGAATATGAGTTTGAAGTGGGTCGCTTATTGTGTCCAGCAAATGGCTGGTAGTCTGCCAATGGACAGGTGCAGCCTCATCCCACGCTTCCCGAGCAAGGTTTGTGTAGTTTTGGCTCTCGGTCATGATCCTCTCCTTTTCCTCGCGATAATTATGGGTTGGAAATAACCGCTTTCAGCCGAACCCCTTACCTCTGAAGTCAGGCCCGCCGCATATAAGGCCTCTTGAATCTCCGACAGTCGATGGGGATAGAACTTGCTCGACCAGTGTTTGACTTCGCCGTCGGGCATAATCAGGAAAAAGGTCGAGTCGTAGGTACGATCTTCATTCCATCGCCAGACTTGGAAATAGAGCCGGCCGTCACTGAATTTTGGAAGTTTGGGATGGAAAATTGGGCGTTCAGTGAGCAATTCGTCATATGGTCTGACGGAAAGAATGAGTAGACCGTTGTCTCTGATGACGTCACGCATGGATGAGAAGGAGGCGGTGAGGTCCGCCTTTGTAGGTAAATGCGCAATGGCATTATCCAAGCAGATGCAGACCGAGAACCGGGATGAAGCGAACCTGATGTTGAGCTCGTCGAAACTGGAGACGACCGTTTCGATTGGGCCGGCAAGACCACCATTTAGTCGCTGAGAATTCGATTTTAGTCGTTCAAGGCTCTTCGGCGAAAGGTCAGACGCTGCGACACGGTAACCTTTTCGGGCCAATCCGATCGCCTGAGTGCCGATACCAGCGGCACAATCCAAGATCTCTATCTCGGAGGTGGGGCCGGATAGCTCGGCTTTGATTATCCGATCGATGGTTTCGCCTTCCTTTTCAACAACGGCAGGCCAGTCGCTGTATATTAGGTGGTAGGAGCTGCTGAGATCATCATAAAACTCTTTCGCCATAGGAATACTCCGAAGCTACGCAGTTAACTTCATGTACAGCCTAAAGGGGTATAAAATAACCGCATATTATTAGGGGTTGCTTTTTTATGCGTAGTTTTTCTCAAAGTGAAGCTGTTTTGAGGAAATCGCGCTGGAAGAAAGGCCGTTTGCCAGAACGCTATTCGTATTGGTTCGACCAAGTTAAGAAATTATGCTATATGTGTGTTCGTCACACACTGGTGGATGTCATGCAAAAAGAGCAAAATGTTTTGGGCGCATTGGCACTGGTCCTCAACGACGGGATCCGCTCCGCGACGAACGCTTCCATGGGAATGTCGGGAGAAACTGCCGCAGCAGTAATGCTGATCGGTGCCAATCCGCACCTTACGGTAGGCTTGGTCGCCAAAGCGCTAGCGCTTACGCCAAGCGGAACGGTTCGCCTTATCGACAAGCTTGCCGCTGACGGCCTGGTAGAAAAGGATCACGGAACTGACCAAAGGACTGTGCTTCTGTCCCTGACTGAAAAAGGCTTCATCAAGCGCTCTGAAATTCAGTTTGAGCGTGAGCGTGTCATTGGACAATCGATGCGCGGCCTGTCACCCAACGAGGTTGCCGTTTTGGGGCCGCTACTCGATCGCATGCTGAGCAATATGATGAAAAGCGCCGATGACGATTATCGCTTTTGCCGTATGTGCGACGAGGATGCTTGTGAGCCCCGCTGCCCTGTAGAGGAATGTCGCTCGAAGCTAGCTGAAAATACCAGAATTCCTTCCTAGCGACTGCAAAACATTCTCACAAATCCGCCGCGCGAGAAAAACATCACCATTTGTTATTTTAATAGTTGTGTGAGTCACACAAATAGATACCCTTATGGCGGGAGACGGGGCTTTTCACAACCGAGGAGCCTTTCGAATGAATTCTTCGTCTACAAACGTCGAGAAGCTGAAGGACTGGCTGAAGGTCGATCTCCCCTGTGTTCCAGGGAAACGCGAATTCTCCACCGGCCGCTATTTCATTACAGCCATAAGCGATACTGCCTCGATGAAAGCAGGCTACGCCGCTTTCGAAACCGCTCTCATGCGGCGGGAAACCGTTGCGGGCCTTTTCGTTATTTCAGAGAGCGTGGCGCTGCCTCCATCCAGCACTGCCGAAGCTCAGTTTCGACAGTTGGCTGATATGATGGAAACCATTTCCGACAAATCACCAGATCACCTTGCATCAGGTGGAAGGCTCGGGAAGACGATAACGCTTCCATGCCCGGTCACGAATGTCATGCATGCCTTCGACGACTTTGATGCAGTGGCCTTTTGCCCGCAGTCGAACGACATCATGGATCCGTTGTACGATCCGATGATGGCTGCACCCGTGCCATGCGTAAATTTCAATTCGGACATCTACGCATTTTCTATGTTCACGCGTGACTATTCCTTGAAGACCAAGAACGCAGAGGTCTGGCAGCTCGATCCGTTTGAACGGCAGGAACTGTTCACTGTCGTCGCAAAGCGTTGGCAGCAGTACGCGCTGGCGACGATCAAGGGTTACATCAACATCACGAACCTTGAGCGATGCCCTGTCTCGCTTCGCGAAGAAGATACAATCTGGTACGCGAACCACCAGGATCCGGCCTTCGCGGAAACTACGAAGAGCCAATATGCCCATCATATGCCGTCACTCTACGCCCCGAAAATCGTTGAGAAATGGCAGAACTTTTTCGAAACGGGAGTGCTATCACACGGGTCGGTAGAAGATATTACTCCCTTCGGGATGACCTGCCCGTTTCATGCGGTGGAGGCTAGGCAATGAAGGCTGGACAAGCTTTGAGCAGACATGCGGACTATGATCGATCCGGTATAGGGTTCATCAATCTGGGGTCACTTCTTTCCCAGATTGTGCAAATTGCCGGTTATCCGACATTACTCTCGCTCGCACTTACGCGCGTCGACTACCCCTCGTGGGTAGTCGGCATCATCGTCTCTCTTCAATGGATCGTCGTGCTGTTTCTGGCACCGACGGTCCCGACCCTCCTGAAGCAGCTCGGTCCCAAAACAACATGCCAAGCCGGTGCAACGGTTTCTATAGTTGCCGTTGGCCTCTTGCTGGCTTCCACCTCCCTTCCGTCAATCGCGATTTCTTCTTTATTGATGGGGTTAGGGCTGACAATCCGATGGGTCGCCTGCGATACATGGATCGTCGAAAGCACACCCGAACATCTGCGTGGTCGAGTCGTTGGAATTCACGAAACCCTTATGGGGCTCGGGATAGCGATCGGCCCAATCCTAACAATGGTAAGCGCTGGTAACGAAACCGCAGCTCTGGTCACCCTCGGCGTGATTTTGGCGCTGTCGGTGATCAGTTTCGCTTTTGGCGCGGCGCCTGATTTACAAACGGACGGTGTTGAGGCGGATCATTCGGGACGCAGTAAGATTTCGTTCGTGTTCAGAGCGCTGGCATTAGCTCTCCTCGCAGCGATAGTGGCGGGCTACATCGAGACGGCTATGGTGGCCCTCCTGCCGATCCATCTTATGAGCTTCAGCTATTCTGAGGCGCACGCTCTGATGCTGCTTAGCGCCTTCGGGCTGGGAGGCACGGTACTGCAAACGCCACTCGGCTGGCTTGCCGACAGATGGAGTTTTCGCGCAGGTCAAATTTTATGCTGTGCGCTAATCATACTTGGCGGGCTACTGATCATATTCGCCGTGAATACGCCGGCTGTGATCTTGGTTGCGCTGTTCTTCTGGGGAGGCTGTGTAGGTGGTTTGAACACTTTGGCTGTTATCGAAGCTGGCGCTACTTTGCGTGTAGGGCTATCGGGAACCGGCATGGCCCTTATCGCTTCGTGCTACACGCTTGGCGGCGTTGTAGGCCCAATTGTCTCGGGGACAACGCTTTCATCGCTTGGCGGACACGGTGCGATCGTGATTATTGTTATGCTGACGGCGATCTATGGTACGACCTTGGCTGGCAAACGCTAAATGTCTTCCGCCTCAGAAATCGCTTAAGGGCAACCACAAAGAAAAGCCCGCTCGAGAGGGGGCCAGAGTGCTCGGAAGCACGGAGCATATTAGTTTTATCAACGACGTCTTTCATGGCGTGCGACCTTCGCTCTTCCATGGCACTTTCCTCGTATGGCAGCTCGTTCCCGTCGGGGTCCTGTTCCAGCTGCCCGCCGCATTGAAATCGTATCGTGACATAGCTCCCATGCGTGGCGGGAATAGTAGCTGTGCCTAAAGCACGTTTGTCATTTGCTATCTGTAATATTAACCCGGCGCAGAGATTGACCCCCTTGCTTTGCGAGCAATCTCATTTCAGCCCGTCGCGAACAGCGGCGGGCTTTGCATCGCGCAGCTGGTCTTCCCGCACGATGCGGTGCATGGCACTGTAGAGGGCAAGTTGAGGGTGTGGGTCGTCGATGAAATCGACATTGTCGAGTACAACGGCAATCGTGCGGTCCGCAAGTCGTGTCTGCTCGACTGGATCGGGTGTGTATCGGCTTGCTCGTTCCAGCAGGATGTCTGACAATCCCGGCTGCATGCCAATTGACTGAAGCATAATCGTGCTCCCCATTCTGGCAGGCGGGAGCACGTAGTAACTCTCAGCCGTCACCGCCCACGGGCAATTGGATGACGATGACCGAGGTTAACACTTCCGGTCATTCATGTCGAATTACGGTATGATGACAGCTGGAGGCCGTCAGGTTACGACAACAATTGCGACCGAAACCACGATGATACAAGGGCCACGAGACCTATCCGCAAATAGTTCGGCGACAAGATCACTCGACCTCTTCGCCGGCTTCATCGTTTCCGGACTGGAGCCGGGCCGCCCGCAGCCGCATTGTTCTCTCCGCCCTCGCCTTGCGCTCGGCGGCGATCGTCTCGGCTGCAACACGCTCCGTCTCTGCGAACATTGCTATTCTGTCGGCCAGAGCCATCTTCCATCTCCTGCTCAGTAGCTATCAGGGCCATTTAGATTAGCATCCGCTTTTGCCAACCCGAGGAGGACCCATGTGCGGGCGCTTTACCAATGAGATGACGTGGGCCGAGATCCATGCGCTCTATAGCATCCACAACCCGCCTCCCCCGGCCTCGAACATGCCGCCGCAATACAACATCGCGCCGACCCAGAGCGTCTACTTCGCCCACAAGGACAAGTCCGGTGCGCTCGAGGTTGACTACGGCCGCTGGTGGCTCGTGCCGTTCTTCGCCAAGGAAATGCCGAAGGCGGCCATGTTCAATGCCCGGATCGAGACCGTCGACACATCCGGCGCGTTTCGCGAACCATTCAAGTCAAAGCGCTGCCTCATCCCGGCCGATGGCTATTTCGAATGGACGACGAGTGAAGAGGACGGCAAGAAGGACCCGTGGCTGTTGCAAATGCCGGAAGGCAAGGGCTTCTCTTTTGCAGGCCTGTGGGCGCACAACGACAAGCTTGGCGTGACCAGCTGCACGATCATCACCGCGCCCGCCGTCGATCACATCGCCCATATTCATACGAGAATGCCAATCATCCTCGATCCAGACCGATACGATGATTGGCTTAACATGGAAGTTCAAGGCAAGGATGCCAAGACCGTGCTCGTGGATGGGCAGATCGATGACCAGCTGGTGTTTCATCGTGTCGGCCGAGAGGTGAATTCATCCCGCTATGACGGAACCGATACAAAGAAGCCGGTCGTCAACACGCTATAAGGCGAAAGAAAAGGGCCTGCGCGAGCGCGGCCCTCAATTGGGAGGTCGAGACCTTCTGGGAAAACAGGCGTGCCGGGAGTTTGGGGCAACTGTTTATGCGGACTTGATGCCAGCCAATGCGAGCAGACAAGGCGTGTTCACCGCCTAGCGGTTCTGTTCGCGCGATTTCTCCGCCTCACCCAGACGGGTGAGAAGCGTGGCAAAGTCGCCGTCATTCGGCGGTGGCTGGCGCAAGGGGTGGCTTTGCAGCGCATTGCGCACCATGGCGCTGGACGCCAGGGCGACAAAGTCAGTCGAAAACCGATCGACTGACGCCATCACTTTTTTCGATCCAGCTCGGCCTCAACCTTGTCACGGCTGTTGCCGACTTCATGCACGGCATCTTTCACCGCGTCCTTGGAGACGTTTTCCTTGTCTGCCTCGTAGCGAACTTCATGTTCCTGTCCGCCGGCGACCTTGGCGCGATCCTGTTCGCGGCCCTTTCCGGTATTCGACATGATTGACCCTCTTCATGATGTCGTGAGGCGGCACAACCGATGATAGGGGCAACTTGTTCCCGTTTTCTGTAATCGCGCCCAAGGCATTGACGAGCACGACGAAACGCCGCCTGCCCTCCTGCAGCTGCTTCGCGCTGGCAAGCGGCAGGTTTATGACGGGTGCGAGGATCTGGACGACCCGGGCGGCGGCGCGGCTAACGCCCGGATCATCGCTTTCGTTCGAAATCTCTTCTACCAACGCGTACATGCGTCGGAAGCTGCCGCAATCTTCGGCAGCCCTAAGCCAATCATCATGTTTGATCATCAGCCGACACATAGTCGGATTATAGGCCGCGTCACTGTTCCAATGAAGCTGTATTCAATGTCGGATTAATGGATTAGGAACGCCTGTAATACGCGGAACCTATGGCTGGAAATCGAGTTGAATTCCATCAACTCGCCAAGGAGTGCAGCGTATGGCAGGGCAGTTTGAACCAGGTCGCAAAACCTTCTCGCAAATGGATATATCCGAGCGCGATACGGTCTTGCAGGAATTGAGCAAGAGCTTGCGCTACAAGGCGATGGCATCTCGTGCCGTCTCCTATCCTCGCTGGAAGGATATGGAAGTTCTTGGCGAACGGATCGAGCGAGATCATACGGCGATCGCGGCCGATCTCGAGGGAGCGGCCTTCACTGTCATTGAAGCCGTCCGGCTTCTGTCCGAGGTAGAGCGCGACCTTTCCGAAACGAAGCATTGAGGTCAGATCAGCATTCAGATCAGGGACCGGGCCGCAGCTTGCCGCGCGTCTCAAGATCCTCATGGTTGAGCTCGTCGACCATTTCGTTCACCTGATCGGCCGAGAGGCCGTCCATCACTATGCCGCCAACAACGATCGGCAGGCCTGTGAATATGTCAACCACCGTCCAGGCATCAGCATAGACCCGGCTGGCGGCCGCTTGATATCGGAGGGTCAGGCGCTTGATGGTCATGGCTAAGCAAAAATAAGAGGGCGGATACGGAGAGGTTTTATCTCTCTCAACATGGCCCAATTACACCGAACGGGAGGGCCTGCGTCAATGATGCGCGGTCCCGCCAATTTCGCCGCTGCGCAACGAAATCGGTTCCCCCACGCCCCGCAGGCGGCCTTTGGCCGTCATTGACCCAGCCCCTCCCTTATCGGTTGGCGACCTTTGTTTTCATTCAAAGGAGCTGACGATGACCACTTACGACCACATCAATGAACTGCGTGCCGAACTTGCAGCATCTATCGACCAGGCCGAGCGCCGCGAAATCGCGGCTGAGCTGGCGACTGCCGAGGCGAAGCTTGCTGACGAAGAGGCAGCTTTCGACGCGCTGATCGCAACCGTGCCGCCCAATTAGGCGCAAGGCGTTATGCTAAAGTCGGCTCTACGCTTGACAATCTGGCGTTGCTTCTAAAGCTTGCCGTAGGCTGGGTTGATTAGCGCTGAGCCGCCCCATTGAGGACGGCTTTGCGGGACGAAAGCGAGACCCGTGGTTCGAGCATCGAAAGGAAACCCACGATTACTGAGATAGGATTAGCCGCCTTTGATGTCGATGGCACCCTACTACGCGGCGAAAACATCTGCGGATGTATCGCTCGAAATATTGGTCGCTCACGCGAGATGGACGCCTTCGAACTCCTACGATCTCGTGAGGAGATTATCGCTGGTCGCGATGCTATGCTCCAATGGTATCTGCCTTTCGGTCAGGCGAATTTGACCAAACATCTGACCGAGCTTCGGCTCGCGCCTGGCGTGAACGAGGGGTTTGCCCGTTTGAAGAAAGCCGGGATCAAAACGGCTCTGGTTTCCATAACCTGGGGATTCGCCGTCGATTGGCTCGCTGCCGAATTGGAGGCGGACTATGCTGTCGGCACGGGATGGCAGACCGACGACACGGTCCAGCATTTTTGGCCTGAGGACAAGGCAAGCTATCTCGAAGCTCTTTTATCTGAACTGAACCTCGGCCCGAATGCCCTCGCAGCCACGGGTGATTCTTGGGGTGATATCCCAATGCTCAACCTGGCGTCCAAAAGCTACTTCGTAGGAAACGATCTGCCGCCTGGGCTAAGTCACGCGGAGCATTGGCCCGATGCGAATATCGACCGGATCGTCTCAAGCATCATCGCGTGAAGTGCGCTGATGACTGCTTTTGCCGATAGCGACATTCGCAGGTCGAATAGGCTAAGCATGACCGATCTTCCTCGATCATGGAGCCGTTATGCCGACCTTGGTTGAAATTGTTCCCTACGACCAGAAATGGGCAGATGTCTTCGCGGAGACCGAAGCCCTTTTGAGAGAACTACTCGGAGAATGCGTGGTGGCAGTCGAGCATATCGGTAGCACCGCCGTGCCAGGATTGGCCGCAAAGCCGATACTTGACGTGGATGTCATTCTATCGAGCCTCCGGAGCGTTCCCGATGCGAGCGCGATACTGATCAGCGCAGGCTTCGAGCCTCGTGGCAACCGCAATGACGACAATGTTTGGGCCTTCCTGTCAAACCGTCCATCACCGCAGTTAAGGGTCTATCTTTGCCCGCCCTCAAACGAGACCCATGAAAGGCGAATGCTTTTCCGAGACTATCTCCGCCAACACGACGGTGTGGCGTTGGCATACTCCGCTCTGAAACGCCGCCTTGCGGAGCAGTTCCCGTATGACGGTGATCGTTATACCTCGGAGAAGAGCGCATTCATTTCCGAGATCGTTTGCGCTGCAAAGAAAGGCACGGCATGACCGGTTTGGGGCCGATTGCCATCATAATGGGTTCGGCTCGATCAGCACACCCGCGATCAGCAGACACGGAAAACGTGCTTCGCACTTGTCTGAACCGCGCCGATCGCAGCCGATAGCAAGGCGACGGCGGATTTCGACAAACTCTATCGACGCCCCGAACTTCTTCACCAACGCTTTGCGGTCATAGACGCCGTATCGATCGCAGCGCCGACAATCCATATCGATCTTCTCGGCGCGATAGTCCTTCAGCCGCGGCCTCGTCATTGCGCCATTCTCCATTCCGGCCAGTCGTTTTCGTGTCGCTCGATACTCGCTATCCGGCCTTTGTCGTCGCAGGCTGCGACCTCGACATCAAACGCCTCCCCTGCCCGTGACCGCATCAGCTCTACCATCCAGCGCGGCCGGCCGACGCCTGGAACCGGAAGCGGTTCAGAGGGCATCGACGACACGCGCCAGCGCGTGACGGATGCCGTTGGCTGGCCGTAATCCGTCGCCTCGGTCTGCCGGCGCCAGCGCCGGATGATCAAGCCTAGCGTGCCGGTCTGTTCTGCTGCCAGCTGAAGCCGGCGCGAGGCGACCATGGGAAGGCGCACCGTTTCTGCAACGACAGCGCCGAGACCGCCATAACGCAACGCTTCTTCGGCGTTCTCCAAAACCATCTCTTCCTTGTCGCTTTCAACAAAAATCACACGACCCATATCAAGCCCGACCTGTTGCAGCGCCGGCGCAAAAATGTCGGGCCGGTGTAGACACCAGATAACCGGCCCTTTGGTTCGGGCGGCGATGCCCGCTGCGAACAGGGACGATACCGCGCCGGTCACGGCGTCCGAGCCTCCGCCCGCGATTTCATGGGTGCAGCCATAAGCAAGGCCACCACCTGGTAGGCGCGCGTCAATCTCGTCCACCCCGAAAGGCAAGGTCGGTCGCTTTTTCGCGGATCCGCCTGCTATCTGGTCGATCCGCTCCTGAAGTTCAGCGAGAATTTCCGGATTCACGTTCCTGGTCATGGTCTCATCGTGCCGTGGCTATAGGCAGCTCCTTGATATTGGTGGTGTAACGTGGCGATCGGCGGTCGAACTTGGTCTGCCAGTCTCGCTTGATGCCGGCCGAGGCTGGGATCAACGAGCCGCGGCCGAACTTGGTGTTGACCGCATCCAGCGCCGTCATCAGCCGGTCCGACTGGTCACGATCGCGGGCGTCGAACAGCGGCCGCGGCTGTGACCGCGCCGGAACAAGATCATTCATGATGATGCCGGCCTTTGCGTAGCGATGGCCGTCCCTGAAGATCTTGCGCGCCCCGCTTTGCGCAGCGCGGATCAGATCGAACGTATCGTTCGATGCTTCAGGGAAATGCACCGTCGTCTGTGCCGAGTGCGGTTTGTCCTTTTGATTAAACCGCGACGTGTGCATGAACACGGCCATATGGGTCGCTTCAAGGCCATGCCGGCGCAGCTTCTCCCCTGCCCTCATGCCGTAGGCGGAAACCGCCTCGAGCATTCCGGCGAGATCCGTGACCGGCGTTCCAAAGGATCGCGTCACGGCGCAGCCCTTTCGCTGTGGCGGCACGTCCTCGAGCGGCAGGCATGAAATGCCCTGCAGCTCCAAGACCGTGCGTTCGCCCACCACGCTCAACAGATTGCGGGCAAGCCGCGCATCAACGCGGGCCAGGTCGCCGGCCGTCTCGATGCCGAGGGCGAATAGCTTGCGCTCAGAGGCCGCGCCCACGCCCCAGACTTCGCCCACTTCGATGCGATCAAGCCAGCCTTGCCGGATTTTCGCATCCGTCAGGTCACAGACACCGCCCAGCTCCGCGTTCTTCTTCGCGACGTGGTTCGCGAACTTGGCGAGCGTTTTGGTTGGACCAATGCCAACACAGGTCGGAATCCCGGTCCATTGCTGAACCTGGGATCGCAGATCGTGGCCGAAGGTGGCGCGATCAGCAGGCCGGATGTCGGTCATATCCAGAAAGCTTTCATCGATCGAATAGACCTCAACATCCGGCGACCATTGCCGATAGATCGTGTTCAGCCGCGCCGACATGTCGCCGTAGAGCGTATAATTGGACGAAAACACCGCCACGTCGTTGTCGCGACAGAGGTCGCGGATCTTGAAGTATGGTTCGCCCATACCAATGCCAAGCGCCTTGGCTTCAGCGGTCCTGGCGACGGCGCAGCCGTCATTGTTGGACAGGACGATGACGGGGCGCGTGGCGATTTTCGGGTCAAAGACCCGCTCGCAGGAGCAATAGAACGAATTGCCGTCGATCAGGGCGAACGAGTTCATGTCCGCTTCCTCGGGCGCAGCCAATGCACATTGCAGAGCGCCACGCCCCAAATCTCGACTTCCGCAATCTCCGGAAGGTCGAACAGCGGCATGTCCGAGTTCTCGAACATCAGCCGAGGACGGCCGCCATTCATGCGCAGGCGCTTCAGCGACCGTTCGCCATGAACCGTCGCCACGACAATATCGCCGTCGACGGGCCTGACGCTGCGATCGACCACGATCAGATCGCCGTCAAAAATTCCGGCGTCTCGCATGGAATTGCCGTCGACCTTCCAGAGAAAGGTTGCTGGCGGATTGCGGATCAGCAGCCGCGTGAGGTCGATAGATTCCTCAATGTAGTCATCGGCGGGGGACGGAAAGCCGGCACAGAGCCCATGGAGCATGAGAGGCACATAGATTTCTGCCTCGATTTTAAGGGCGGCGAGCATTCCAAAATATCCTTCCACGGACACGAGCGAAAGGAACAAATAGGGAACATAAATTGTGGGCGAAATCAATATAGAAGATTACGCGATCCTAATTTTGGGATCGCGCTAGGCGCGCAAGATACTACTTCAATGTTTGGCGATCCCCGCGATTACGGGAATTCGTGGCTGCTCAGGTTTCGGCGTGAGCGCAACCTGAAGAGAGACGTCCCATTTATCTGGTTCTCGCAAGAACGTCTCAGCGGCATCTTCTAGCCGATGGGAAAACATAGATAAGTTCAAATTGATCCAATTACCTACCGTCATTCCCTCTGCTCGAGCGATCATCTCAAGTGCCATAAGCACTCGATCATCTGATATTGTCAGACGGACACTTGCTGTCACGTTAACCTCCTGTTGTCCTAGGTTGGAAACGGGACCGTATCATTCAACTGGTACCTCGCTGGCATATTTATAGCCGAAGGGGATACCATGAAAAATCGCAACGTTCCTGACGAATGGATCGACAATCTTGCCAATTGGGCAACGTTGGGGGGGGTCTACCTGGGGATCGATGGCATTGCGCTTGCTTATCGAGACAATGGATCAGTACCGTGGGCTGTCTTCTGTTTTTTCGTAGCATACCTAAGCGCGATCAAGCTTTGGGACATGCTTTTCAGATCTATGGGCGACGAGAAAAAGACGCCTGTGGCGCGCCTCCTTGGCGGTTGTATTGTGATAGTTCTATTTACCCTAGGCGGTCTTCTCCTCGGTCTGTTCAGATTTTCAAACCTATCCTGAGCGGAATGTTTTTGCCTGGGGAAGTCAGTCCCGCCTCCCGCTTCGCGGCGCATGCTGACGCTCCTGCGGCGTCCCTTTTATGGGAAAAAGCGTATCGAGAATTCTCGGTTTCCCGGCCCAATCGATACTAGTTTGGATATTTGCGGCTGCGGTAAACCAACGCCATAAACGAGAAGAGGCCCCGCAAGCGGAGCCTCAATCCCTTGATCCTATGGCGATCACATCCGTGTCGGCGGAACGCCATAGTAATCATCGACACGGCGATCGTTTGCACGATACCAGGTGTCGTCGTCCAGATCGGCGTAGCGCGGAGCGCCCGTGATCTGGTCCTTGGTCAGATCGATCCGGTAGCCATCCAGCCCTTCGTCATAGGCCAGCTTGTTCCACGGGAGCGGGTAATAGTCATCACCAATTCCCAGGAAGCCACCGAAGCTTAGGACCGCATACGCTACCCGACCTTCGCGCTTCTCAAGGAGAATGCGCTGGATCGAGCCGATACGCTCTCCATCGGCACCGTAGACCTTTGTGCCTTCGACCTTGTCGCTTGCGATCAATGAATGGGTGTCCTTGACGTAAGGATCCTGACCGGTGACGCGATTTTCTTGATTCAGCATATCTGCCTCCTCTTCGTTGGTTTTAGGTACGGTTGGTGAACAGGCTCCGGCAAAAATTGTTCCGACATTTGCATGAATTTTCGAGGCTGATAGGTTGTCGGAAAGGAGATCATTCATGCCTGATGAAGTGGAAGACCTCGCGAAGACCCTGAGTTGGACGATCGGCATGATTGCGCAAAGTGGTCCCGAGGACCGCGCACGCATCGCGGCCGCCTATGTCGAGGCTCAGACCCTCGTCGCCGGCATCGAAAAAGAAGATGGCAGCGCCAGACCGCGCATAATCGCTTGTTTCAAGCGCTCGGATGCTTACCGGGCTGATGACGACATTGCCTGTGTTGGCTGGATCCTGACCGCCATGCAGGAACGGGTGAATGAAGCGGACTTACCGGACTGGCGAAAGCTGCGGAAGATTATCAAGCAATCGGTCGCCGTCCTCCCCCTGCCCTCATCCACCCTTCACTGAATGGATTCCGGTACGGTTCTACAGGAACCACTTTCGAGCGGCGCTCAGCAATTCTTGTTCGTCGCGCATACCTTCCTGAAACAGGCGTATCAGCAACATGGAAAGCTCGTCCGGATGGGTGTCGTGTTCCGGCACGACCTGCGCGAATACCCGCTCAAGCAAAGCCAGGTCATCAGGGCGAAGATGGACGTCTGAAGGTAATCGACCGCGCATGACGCACGGTAGGGCCGGGTCTGTCGATGCGCAAGTGCCCGCGATCTACGCAGTTCTACCAACGCGGCCGTTGTTCGTCGGCCGGTTTACCATAACGCCATTGATCATAATAGCTCAGCGCCGAGTCCTGCGCGGCCCGCAACATCGCCGGATCATGCCAGAGCGCCCAGCCGCCGATAACGACGGCTCCGACCAGCGCAATTGCAATGAGCTTGCGAACGACAAACATAACCATCAAGATCGCGGCGAGCGCGATAACGCCGGTGACCAGCATCGAATAAATGTCTTCAGGCAGGTACGCGTTCAGTGTATCCATGCCGCTCTTATATACGGAACGTTTTTGCCGGGGGAAGTCGGTCCCGCGTCCCGCTTCGCGGCGCTATGCTGACGCTCCTGCGGCGTCCCTTCTTCCGGCAAAAAGCGTGACGAGAATTCCCGGTTTCCCGGCCCTGCCTGTCGGCGTGCCGGCGCTATGCTGAAACCTCCGATGTTCTTCATCGTTTTTCTCGGATCCGGCCTGTCGCCGGTTGATCCGAGCAGGCGGCCGATGGCCGCTCTTTCTCACGTGGTCGACCTGGTTAAACTTAGAGCTGTCCGGTAAGCGAGGCGCACATCATCCAAAGCGCGTCCGAGAAGCGGATCCACATTTTGAAATGGCACGGTTTTCTCGATGAACGACGCTGGAAGAGTTCCGATACTCGCCCGATGTAAATCCACGCCGAGGCTTCGTTGTGTGGTGTTGTCGAGGTCGGTGACCTCGTCATTTTTCTGAGGCCGAAGGGGAAAAGACCGGCCGCCGTTCTATCCCCCACAAGGCCCCTCGCAGGGCGTCCCCGTCCTTCCTCGCAAGAACCTGCGGCCCCGCTCGTGCAGGATCGGCCCTCTTGCGCCCGCCGCCCCGTTGGGCGGGTGATCCCCCTCCCGGTCGATGAACCTTGTCCCCCTCTCTTCCGATCGGATCGCCGACTGCTCGGGAACAGGAGCGGGGCTCCTGCCCGACCGGGCAAGGACCTTCCGCTTCGCGGGAAAAGGAGATCGGACACATGGCAAATTCAGCAAAGACCAACAACGCTCAGCGCGCTGATGTCTATGAGCGCATCACGGCATCAATCGTCGCAAAGCTCGAAGAAGGCACACGGCCTTGGATGCAGCCGTGGGGCGCTGGGGGCTCGCCGGTTCGCCCACTTCGTCACAATGGCGTTCCTTATCGCGGGATCAACACGCTGCTCTTGTGGATGACCGCCGCCGAGCACGGTTTCATTTCGCCCTTCTGGATGACCTACAAGCAGGCGCAGGAACTCGGCGGGCAGGTCCGCAAGGGGGAAAAATCCACGCTTGTCGTCTATGCCGGCGCTATCGAGAAGCAGGACGAGGACGCAAGCGGCGCCCCTGCGGAACGCCGCATACCTTTCATGAAAGGGTATAGCGTCTTTTGCGCCGACCAGATCGACGACCTGCCAGAGCATTTCTATGTGAAGGCCAAGGCCCCCGAAGGTGCAGACACGAAGGAGAGGATCGCTCGCATCGATACTTATTTCAGGCACACGGGCGCCGACATCCGCGAAGGTGGCAACAAGGCTTTTTACAGCCCCGGCGGTGATTTCATCCAGATGCCTCCGTTCTCCGCGTTCGTTTCTGCCGAGGCATTCGCAACGACACTTGCCCATGAGGGAATCCACTGGACCGCAAACCGCGTCGACCGAGACCTCACCCGCTCTGCGAAGGACAATTCCGAGAGGGCGCGCGAAGAACTCGTTGCCGAACTGGGTAGTGTTTTTTTCGCGGCAGACCTTGGTCTTGAAATCGAGCCACGCGACGATCACGCCGCCTATATCAAGTCGTGGGTTTCCGTGCTGAAGAACGACAAAAGGGCGATCTTTCAGGCGGCATCGCTGGCAGAAAAGGCGTTGGCTTATCTGCATAGCCTCCAGCCGGAAGGTTTCGTGGTCGCGGGTCAGCCGCTGGAGGAATTGTCGGAAGCGGCATAGTCATCGCGCAGGCGGCCGGGAAAAACCGTGCCGCCATCCGCTCGCCTCGCCTTTGCGACCGGATCGACCGGTCGAAAGGCGATGAGGGGTTCCCTTAACCCCACCCCTCACACTCCCTGCCCGCCCGTGGCATGGCCATTGGAGCGGCAATGCGTCAAAGTACGACGCGATCCGGTCGCGGTACTGGCCGTCGCCTTTCCAGGTGTCGGTTGCCTTCGTGCCGGTTTTGTAGAGCGTAAAGGGATGTCCATGAACGATACTGCCCAGTTGCTGCGGCTTGTCCACGAGATCGCCGACCCTTGTGAGGAATTGCGGAGCCTGGCGGGATCGATCGCCAGGGATACGTCGGCACCCGCAGAGATCCGACAGGCGACCGCCGATCTCGGGGCAACGGTCGAGCATCTTTTCGAAATCGCTCACTACATCATGAAGACGGATAGGCCTGCGTCCGGACGTGCCGACTGAAATGGTGCAGTGGTAGCACCTGCGACAGGATGTTACCGATCGATGGAAAAATTCTCAGGAAAACGTCTTGAGGATGGTGATCCGGTTCGCGCCGGATAGAGCAATTGCCTTGTCCTGCTCAAATGCCCGCAGCACCGCCTTGATCTCGGTTGGCGTGAAGCCTTCAGCACCCAACGGCTCGAAGATATCCAGCAAATTGATCTTCATCTCAGGCTTGGCTCTCAGAGCACGCAGCCTTTGCGCCACGGCGGCCTCGGTTTCATCAAATCGACTCATCGGGGCACTTTAGCCGGCGGGCAGCAGCATCAGAAGGGCTTTGGGCTGCTTTCCCTGCTGAACTCAGGTGGTCGGGTTTTCCGGGCGATCGTTGTCTCACCGGTGCTGACCCGTTCGGGTCACATAGCCGCGGGTGCGCTTCTGGCGGACGAGATCGAGGAAGCAGGAGACGGCGTCGTTTTCCGTGTCGAAGTGATGAATTATGGATTGACCCTTGGCGCCAATGCGTCCCCAGCGCCGGGTCAGCGAGGCACCGCCAAACAGACAGGGCTCGATCGTCATAGCGTAGAACCGCGCCATGTTCTTCGCGTCGTCGGTTCGCTCAATATAGAGCTGGTAGGGCTGTGTGATCATGACGGCGACAATCCTCCACCATTGTTTCCGCGTCCAACGAGACTTTTGAATCGATCACGCCGGGTCGATTCATGGCGGTGATGGTTGTCGTTCCAGGTTATCCTCGGCGGCCCGGCCATGCCGGTCGGCTCTATTCGCGATTTCGAACGGAGCCCGTCGCCGGTCTCCGCCCTTCCGGGTCACGATCCTGCCGCGAGAAGCCACCCGGCTTGCCATCGCACAGAGGCTATGGAAAAGGGGGCCGAGCCAGAAACAGGAGCAGATGATGGAAGATGCAATCCAGATCGACAATCGCGGCGACTTCGGGCTTTGGGCGATCGAGGTGGCCAAGCAGATAGTCGCGGATCAGGGTTTCGAGCTGGCGCGGGCCGCCCGTGACGGAACCGAGAACGACGTGCGCGTTGCCGGCAATGCGCTTGGCCAGGCCATCACCAATGCGATGATGGAGGTTTTCGACGGCCTTATGGACGGCGTCGGAGACGAACAGGAAGAAGCCTGAAGCGGAACGACCCTGCCGGGCGCAGTCGGTCCCGGCTTCCGCTTCGCGGCGCTTTGCTAAGCCTCCTGCGGCTGCGCTTTCTCCGGCCGCGTCGTGTCGAGAATTCCCGAAATCCCGGCCGAGGGCCGGCGCTTCTCTAATCGGCGGGGTTAGGTCAAGCGCCATTGTGAGACAGCCCGTAACCCGAACCTATCATCCGCAATCTGGCGTCTATGGAGAAATAACACGTCTGAACACATCATTTAGGTA
>Ga0209795_10000637_pt1 | contig 25504 bp, 18 predicted proteins | sample AgamicOrMarz_FD_187166 | JGI IMG/M metagenome (GOLD analysis project Ga0209795, IMG submission 187166) | Agave microbial communities from Guanajuato, Mexico - Or.Ma.rz (SPAdes) (version 2) | ecosystem: Host-associated > Plants > Phyllosphere > Phylloplane/Leaf | place: Guanajuato, Mexico...
TCTGGGCAGAGCAAGCTAAAATTGTCGATTGGATAAAGCCATTTACCCAAGTTAAAAATACGAGTTTTGACAAAGACAATTTCAAAATTGAATGGTTTGCTGATGGTGAGTTGAACGTATCAGCAAACTGCCTAGACAGGCATCTTAAAGAACATCCACATAAACCTGCAATTATTTGGGAAGGTGACCATCCTTCTCGTCATAAAATCGTTTCTTATAAAGAATTACACGACGAAGTCTGCCGCTTTGCTAACGTTTTGAAGAAATATGGCATTGGTAAGGGTGACCGCGTTGTACTGTATATGCCAATGGTCACTGAGGCTGCAATTGCCATGTTAGCCTGTGCCCGTATTGGTGCTGTTCACTGTGTCGTGTTTGGCGGGTTCTCGCCAGACTCTTTAGCAAGTCGGATTGAGGACAGCCAAGCTAAATTGGTGATTACTGCAGACTCAAGTCTACGTGCCGGTAAACTCTTACCACTTAAAGAAAACGTCGATTTGGCTTTAGCATTGCCGGGCACAGAGTGCGTTGAAAATGTAGTTGTGGTTTACCGTAATGCCAACCCGATCGAAATGAAGCCGGGTCGTGATTTGTGGTATCACCTTATTATTATGGAGGTTGATGCAAACTGTCCTCCAGAACCGATGAAGGCAGAAGACCCATTATTCATTCTTTATACATCAGGTTCGACTGGTAAACCTAAAGGTGTCTTGCATACGACTGGTGGTTATTTAGTTTATGTAGCCAGTACCTTTAAAGAAGTCTTCGATTTAAAACAAGATGATGTGTACTGGTGTACAGCCGATGTAGGCTGGATTACAGGCCACAGTTATCTCATTTATGGTCCACTGGCAAATGGTACCACGACCTTAATGTTTGAAGGTGTGCCTCAATATCCAACGTGGGCACGTCTTGGTCACGTAGTTGATAAACACAAAGTCTCGATTTTATATACAGCGCCAACCGCAATTCGCGCAATGATGCGAGAAGGTGATTCGTTTGTACGTGAAAGTAACCGTAGCAGCTTACGTTTACTCGGTTCAGTGGGTGAACCTATTAACCCTGAGGCTTGGAACTGGTATTACAACGTAGTTGGCGAGGGCCGCTGCCCGATTGTTGATACATGGTGGCAAACCGAAACAGGCGGTATTTTGATTGCGCCATTACCAGGTGCAACAGCCCTAAAACCGGGTTCTGCAACACGTCCTTTATTTGGAATTCAACCTGCCATTGTCGATGGTGAGGGTAATGAACTAGAAGGTGCGGTTGAAGGTAATCTGGTGATTAAAGATTCATGGCCGGGCCAGATGCGTACCATTTGGGGTGATCCGGATCGCTTTATTGAAGCTTACTTCTCGACCTTTAAAAACACTTATTTTACGGGTGATGGTGCTCGCCGTGATGAAGATGGCTATTACTGGATTACAGGTCGTGTTGACGATGTCTTAAACGTTTCGGGACATCGTCTAGGTACGGCTGAAATTGAAAGTGCTTTGGTATCACATGAAGCCGTGGCCGAAGCTGCGGTAGTAGGAATGCCACATGATATTAAAGGGCAGGGTATTTGTACTTTTGTGACTTTGCAAGCAGGCGTTCCAGAGTCGGAAGAACTACGTAAAGAGTTAATTAGCTGGGTCCGTAAAGTGCTTGGGCCAGTAGCTTCACCTGACGCATTACACTGGGCACCAGCATTACCTAAAACGCGTTCGGGTAAAATCATGCGCCGTATTTTAAGAAAAATTGCAGCGAATGAATTAGATAGTTTAGGTGATACTTCTACCTTGGCTGAACCTGCTGTGGTAGATCAGTTAATCGCCACGGTTTATCCCGATAGACAAAAATAACGTTTTAATAAAAAAGCCCCGATAGGGGCTTTTTTATTAAGCTTTATTTAAGACTTTCCTAAAAAGTCAGCAGTATTTTGTACATTTGCAAATGTACTCAGCGCAGTTAAAAAAGCGGTTTGTACGTCTTCAGCTTTTACAGTTTTTCCGTCATGGCTTAAATCGCGAGTTGCGGTTGCATCTGCAATTAAGATTGGTTGATAGCCAAGTTCTTTGGCTGCACGTGTACCTGAATCAATACACATGTGTGTCATCATGCCTGTAATAACGAGTTGCTCAATTTGATGTGTTTTTAAAAGTTCATTTAAATTGGTTTCTAAAAAACTGTTTGGATAATGCTTTGTCACGATCAATGACTCATCGTGAGCACTAAGTTCAGGGTGAAGTAAAACACCGTTAGTATTTTCTTGAAAGAAGCTCGCTTGTGGTGGATTAATATGTTGGACATAAATGATGGGCAAGTTTTTCTCATTAAAATATTGTTCGAGTTGTTTTATTTTTTCTAGCGCTTGCTCTGGCCCAACCAATTCCATTTTGCCATTTTTAAAATAATCATTTTGTACATCGATAACTAATAATGCTTGTTTCATGAGATTACTCTTGTTGATATGAGATACAACAAGATTATTCTCTGCTTGAAAAATCGGCTATAGTCAGATGAAAGCATTACCGCTCGTTTTCTTTCGCCATGAAAAATGAATATTGAATTAGACCCGATCGATCTAAAAATTATTGCATTGCTTAAACAAGATTCCCGCCTCACAAATAAAGAAATTGGGCAACGCGTGCACCGGACAGGGCAGGCGGTGGGTGCTCGAATTGCTCAGTTGATGGATGCTGGGGTCATTAAAAATTACACGATTGCCGTGCAGTATTCACATAAACAATTTATTCATTTGCATTTAAATGAACAACGCGCATTTGAAGAAATTGAAAATCTGGTCAAGCAATATGAACAAATCGATGAATGTTTTAAAGTCATGGGCAATGCTTGCTATATGATCGTAAGTCATTTTGAACACACAGCATTAAATGAATTTATAGAGAAACTTTCAAAATGGTGCCGTTACTCAGTTGAAACTGTGATTCGAGAAGTTGAGAAATCTTAAAAAAATAAAGGCTCCAAGCCGAGTCTTGGAGCCAATAAATTCTTTATTTTTAATTTATTGTTTTTATTATCTTGCGCTGTTTTAACTGGGGTTTTTAGGCTGATTTAGCTTGAATTTCTACCTCCTTTTCCTGTTGAAGTTCTAACTGGCGAACGAGTGGTAGAACCTTTTCTCCAAAATATTCCACCTCTTCAATAAAATGTAAGAATCCTGAAAGAATCAAATCAACGCCTACATTTTTAAGCGCCACAATACGCTCTGCAATTTGCTGTGGTGTACCAATTAAATTGGTTTTAAATCCATCGTTATATTGCACTAAATCTTCAAAACTTGATTTTGCCCAGTTGCCTTGTTGCTCTGGGGAAGCCGCACCCGCTTCGCGAGTTGCATCACCAAACGCATTTACGGCTTCAGTGTTAGCTTTATCAATAATTTCGTGAAGTACTGCTTTTGCTTCTTCTTCGGTATCTCTGGCAATAATGAAAGCGTTTACCCCAATTTTGACATGATGATTATTGGCTTTTGCTTTGGTGCGAATGTCTTCAACTTGTTTTTGAATTTCTTCGACAGTATTACCATTAGTAAAATACCAATCAGATACACGAGACGCCATGTCACGTGCAGCACGTGAGCTACCGCCTTGAAATACTTCGATATAAGGCTTTTGCAGAGGTTTTGGTTTAAGTGTGTAGTTTTGGAACTGATAGTATTTACCATCGAAACTGTAGTTATCTGTGGTCCAGATTCCTTTTAGTGTACGAATAAATTCTTCAGAGCGAACATAACGTTCGTCATGCTCAGGCCACTCTTCTCCAATGGCATCAAACTCACCTCTGAACCAGCCACTCACCACATTAATGGCAATACGGCCTTCGGTTAGATAATCAATCGTTGCAAGTTGTTTGGCTGCAAGTGCTGGTTTCCAGGGGCCGGGCAGAATCGCCGCAATGACTTTAAGTTTTTCAGTTTTTGCCAGTAATGCATGACTGAAACTTACAGATTCATGTTGGTTTTCTGCCCCGTACCCCGCCGTAAAACGAATTTGGGTGAGCGCATATTCAAAACCATTGTTTTCGGCAGCCTGTGCAAGTCGAACATTGTAGTCATAACTCCAGTCTGTACGCTGTTCGATGTTACTCACCACAAGGCCACCGCTTACGTTTGGTACCCAATAAGCAAATTTAATTGGTTGTTGTAATTGCGTCATGGTTCACTCTCCCCATTCGTTCTTTTTATTTAGCTCTATCGCGCTTAGGCAACATGCGTTAATGATTTGCCAGACTTGTGATGCAAACGAGACTCTGCCGCATCAAGATCTGGTACAGCAGCTGAAGGTAATACTTCTTCTTGTTCAATTTGCTTGTTAATACCAAGCTCTTGATTTGCCTGCTGTGATTTAGGTTTAACCACCTCAGCACGTTTACCTTTTGCCGGTGCCCATTCTAAAATTGGCAATGCACGTGCTACCGCTAAGGTAATACGATCTGATAATTGCTCGCTTTTCACCGTATATTCAGGAGTAAAGTCACGATCAGTTGCATATACACCAATCGGTAAAGTTTGTGCTTGGAAGAAGCTAAATAACGGTCGAAGTTGATGCTCGAGTACCAGCGCATGGCGATCACTACCGCCTGATGCTGCTAAAAGCACAGGTACATCGACCAATGCAGTTTGTTCAACAAAATCGAAGAAATGTTTGAAAAGACCCGTAAAAGAGGCACGATAAACAGGTGTACCTACAATTAAAGCATCTGCTGCTTCAACTGCTGCAAGATCATCTTGTACGCGCTGTGGAAGTTGGTTGCGATAAAATGCACCCCCTAATAAAGGTCCAATTTCGCTTAATTTAATGAAGTGAACTTTAATATCGATTGCTTCGGATAACTCATCAAGAATGGCTTGAACCAGACTTTCCGTTTTAGATGGGGTATTTAAGCCACCAGAAACGGCAACAATATTTAAAGGTTTTGGTGATGTGATACCAGTCATAATTTGGTTCCTAAGCCTAAAACAAGAGATTAGACTTATTAATCAACAACGACGGTAAACTGTAAAATAACGAAATTGGTCAACCTTATCAGTTTTAAATATAAAAGATAAATAGTGGATTTTTATACTTTATTTTTATATTAACCTATTGTTTTTATTTTATATAATTATAGGTGATATATTTTTTATAATAAAAAGGAAGCTTATATAAAAAACAGATTAATTTTGATTAAAAGTTAAAAAACATCTGAAAATCTTGGCTAAGTTCTACATTTATCAACATTTTGCATAAAAATGGATAAGATGAACGTATCTTTCATCTAAATAGTAGGGTTACAATAGGCCATACTTATGCTCAAGATTACTTTAATCGCTTATGAATATTTTAATCGTTGATGATCATCCTTTGTTTCGTCATGCTTTAATTCAAGCAGTACGTTATAGCCTGCCACAGGCACAAATCCATGAAACAGCCTCGGTTGATGAGTTTTATGAGCGTTTGGAAAATGGGGCAGAACCTGATCTAGTATTACTCGATTTAAATTTACCGGGTGCTTCAGGCTTTTCGGCTCTGGTTTATGTAAGAGCACAGTATCCATCTATTCCGATTATTGTTGTTTCTGCACATGAAGAAACTTCAATCATTCAGCGTGCAATTGCTCATGGTGCGATGGGTTATATTCCTAAGTCGGCTCATCCAAGTCATATTGGCGAAGCGATTCGTCAAGTCTTAGAAGGTGATATCTGGTTACCACCTAACTTGCCATCTAATCTTAACCTTGACCCAAGAGCAGCAGATGAAACTGCTTTAGCTGAACGTATTCAATCTCTAACACCTCAGCAATTCCGTGTTTTGATGATGGTTGCGGAAGGTTTGTTAAATAAGCAGATTGCATACGAGCTTGATGTTTCAGAAGCAACGATTAAAGCCCACGTAACGGCTATCTTTAGAAAATTAGGTGTGCAGAACCGTACACAAGCCGTATTGGCTATTAGTGCACTCAATATTGAAGATAAGAAAATCTAAAAAGAAAAAAGACCTCGATTGAGGTCTTTTTTATGGGTGTCATTTAAGCAAGGCAATCTTGCTTAGGTGTTAGGCTGTCGCAGTACAACGGGTTAAGTGCACATTGCAAATCATCAATTTGTTCTTGAGTCACATAGCCTTTCATTTTTAAATATTCAGCCACACGGTCATCACGTAAGCTTAGGAAGGCTGCATCATAAACACCTAAATCAACAAACAGAGCAGCTGTTTCTAGGCTGTTGAAACGATCCAAGAAAATATCATTGCCATACATCAAGAAGATATGGTCAAGTTTTGCTTTTTCATCAACATGCAGTCGTTCAGCAAGTTGATCGGGGTGTGTTTTAATAAAGAGTAAATCAGATAATTCATCAAATTGAGTCATATCTAACTGATTCTTGCCGAGTTTGACATGACCAAGCCAAGCTTTGAAAACCAAAACCGCACCGCCACGGAGTAGCATGCTCCAGATTTGATGACGTGTGTCATGGTCAAGATTTTCACTTTCAGCGCTAAGAACTTTTAAGAAATTTTCTTCTTGTTGTGCCAATTTATCAAACAAGCCTAGTCCTTGAGGATGATAAGCCGCAGGTGCAAATACATCAAAATTTAGGTCGTGGAATACATGGAGTGCGAGGGGGACCGCAGACTGATAAATTGTATTTAACGCTTTGATATGTGCTTCAGTGAGTTTGCTGTGAGGGAAAATACTTTGCCAATCTAGTTCAGGAAGTAAAGCATTGGCACTGTATTGACGATAAAACTGTTGAGACGAAAGTTGGCCTTGTGGGCTGTTATCAGAAATATTCATGGCAATTGTCCTTTGCATTAATTCGTGAGCAGGGGCGCTTTATATAGAAATGGGTTATAAAAAATAGCGGTACATAGAATAAATTGATTTTGAATATTTATGTGTCATCAAGAATGCAAGTAGAATACGACTAAAGTCGTATAAGGTTGTTTTTGTCTAATTATAATTTTAAAAAACAGTTACTTATGAAATTGTAACTAAGTATACAAGTGTTCACTTACAAAAAAGGTGGGCTTTGCCATAGAAAAAGAGCTATTGGAAAGTTTAGCCAATTATTTAATAAGCAAAAGTAGACTTTTTGAGCAGTTCTGCCTATTGGCTTAAATTAGACCTATAATTTTTGCCAAAAATCTCTCCCAAATTTATTAAGGCTTTGGGAGAGAAAAAAATTAATCTGTCTCACTGGCAATTTTAAGACCCGATAACCATGCTCTTAAAGAAGCTGGTTTAAGCGGTTTTTTGAGTAAAACGATATTCAGTTCTTTCAATTGTTGAGGTAACTCTGGATGGGAGTCTGCTGTAATCAGAGCAACCGGAACATCATGTTGACGATTTTGCAAAATAAAATCGACACCGAGTTGGTTGTTATTTAAATGCTGATCGATAAGCCAGACTTGAATATTCTCTTTTTGAATAATCTCAAATGCTTGTTCGGGTTCAGTGGCTTTAAAAACCTCGTAGCCCCATCGACCTAATAAGCTACTCATGCCCTCAAGAATTGTTTCATCATTGTCTAAACATAAAATTCGATAGGCTTTAGTTTTTAAAGGCACTGCTTGTACGGTTGGAGTGGCCACTTTTGGAGCTTCTACCACTGGAACCTCAATCATAAAGCAAGAGCCTTTATCGAGTTGTGAGTAGACATGAACCGGATAATTCAACAAACCAGTCATACGCTGCACAATAGCAAGTCCCAAACCTAAACCTTGCTCACCCCAAGGTGATAAATGTCCACAGCGTTCGAATTCTTGAAATAATTTAATACGTTGCTCTTCGGCAATTCCAGGGCCTGTATCCCAGACACCAATTCGAATATGACCAGGTTTTTGAGCTGAACGTAATACACCAACAATCACTCGACCTTTGGCTGTATAGCGCAAAGCATTACTTACAAAGTTTTGAATAATGCGTCGAATCCATTGTGGATCTGTATCAATCCAGAACGATACATCATGAACTTTTAATGAAATATTTCGCTGTGCAGCAATTGATTTGAACTGGAGTTCAAGATCACTTAATAAATCGTGTAAAGGATAGGGCTGTCTTTTGGGTTGTATGGTGCCGCCTTCCAAACGTGCAATATCGAGTAGGGCAGAGAGCATACTTTCTGCGCCATACAGAGCACGGTCAAGTTGCTGCAAAGTTTGACGATCTTCTTCAGTTGCGATGCTTTGTTCAAGAACCGTACTAAAGAGACGGGCAGCATGCATAGGTTGTAATAAGTCATGACTGGCCGCTGCAATAAAGCGGCTTTTCGACATATTGGCCATATCGGCTTGTTCGCGTGCAAGCTGTTGCTCGCTTAAGGCGTCGGCAAGTTGTTGGGTTCGATCTTTTACACGTGCTTCAAGTATTGCCTCATTCGCACGGAAAGCAGTAATGTCGGCAAATGTTGTAACGAAGCCTCCACCTGAAATAGGATTACCACGCATTTGAATAACGCGTCCATCTTTACGGATACGTTCAAATTCATGCGCACTTCCGACTTTCATCCAGTGTAAGCGTTTACGAACATGTTCTTCGACTGAACCGGGGCCACATTCGCCGCGTTCAGCATTATAACGAATCAGATCGGCAATTGGACAACCCACATAGACTAAATCTTTAGGGTAGCCAAACAGTTTTAAATATTGGTTGTTCCAAGCCACCAAACACATATTTTTATCGACCACACTTACCCCTTGGGTCATGTGGTCAATCATGGTCATCAGCAGGTTTTGATTAAACCGTTGCCATTGTGAGGCTTGGTCTAAAATATTGGCGACTTGGCCTAATGCCAAACCATTGTTAATCATTGCTGTCGTCAGCAACGTACGTGCAGAAGCAGCCCCGATAATGCCAGCTAGATATTGTTCGGTGAATCGCCACCACATGCCATTGGCAATACTATTCGGATTGAGTGTGAGATGATTTTGCTCACAAAAGTTCTCGAATGCTTGTGTTGTGGGTTGTTCACCCGTAATTCTTTTAGCAAGGGCGAACAGATCACCTACTTTTAGACGTGCAGCATCGTGCGGTAAATAGGTCAAATCGGTAGACGTATGCGGTGATGGCAAAGGCTTAGTTTCATAATAGAAAAAGCTTTCTGCCTGTATTTGTTCTGCCACACTTGGGCGGTAAAGTTTAGAAATCCAGATATATAAAACAATATTTAAACCAAGTGACCAGATTACGCCGTGTGTAAGCGGAGCAAATGATTCAAAACCAAAAAGTGACTCTGGACGTAACGCATTAATTCCAAAAGGCCCAAAAAGTAAAATACTTTGAGCTGTGTCCTGATAGATCTCTGGCAAGCTACGTAAAATCGTTGGAAACAGTAATGTGTAACTCCACATTAAGAATCCAACAATAAGACCAGCGTAAACACCTTGGCGACTTCCGCCTCGCCAATACAAACCGCCAATGAGAGCAGGTGCAAACTGGGCAACCGCACTAAATGCTAATAAACCGAATACTGAAAGTTGATTAATATCATTAAAGAAATGGAAGAATAAAAAGCCAAGAAGCATTACTGCGACAATACTAATACGACGGCTAAATTTAAGAACTTTCGGTAAGTGTTTATCATGTCGTGAAAGTAATTTGAACCGCCACAGGGCAGGCATAATCAAGTCGTTACTGAGCATAATAGACAAGGCAACAGATGAAACCAGTAACATGCCGGTGGATGCAGAGAACCCGCCTAAAAAGGCCAATAGGGCTAACCATTCTTGGTTATAACTCAATGGTAATGAGAGTACTGCAACATCGGGCACTGTTAAGAATTTTGGCGCTGCATGTAAAGCCCAGCTTGCAATCGGGATAATAGCTAGAATCGTTAAAATGAGATAAGCCGCAAACCATTTACGTGCACCGCGAATATGCTTTTCATCGCGTAATTCAACAACAGCTACATGGAACTGACGGGGTAAACAGATAATTGCTAGTCCTGCCAATAATGTCTGAATCCAAAAAGTTTCAGGGACTCCAAATAATTGAACTTCCTGAAAGGTTTGGTTTACGTCGGCTGTAACTTGAACTAAGTTCGCGGGTGCTTCAAAAATAAAAAATAAAGCGACACAAATTAGCGCGAATAATTTTACAAAAGATTCAAAAGCGACAGCTAACATGAGGCCGCCATGCTGTTCGGTGTTTGCAATTTGCCTTGTACCAAAAATCATGGCTAAGATTGCAAGGACACTAGTCAAAAGTAAAACGCTATTGGTGGTCGTATGAATATGAGCATTCTGCTCCAATATGACTGATGTACTTAAAGCAATTGCGCGTAACTGGAGGGCAAGGTAGGGAATAATCGCAATGACCGCCAAGATCGTAACCAATGAAGCCAAGACACCGCTTTTGCCATAACGTGCAGCAACAAAGTCGGCAATTGATGAAATCGCGTGATGCTGACGCACTCGGCCTAAGCGTCGCCAAATGTCATAACCAAACCAGACAAATAATAGTGGCCCTAAATAAATCGGTAAGAAAATAACACCTTCTCGGACGGCAGCCCCAGTTGCGCCATAAAAAGTCCAAGATGAACAGTAAACACCTAAGGTTAAGCTGAACAAGAACATGCGGCCACGTGTACTTAGGCGACTGGCATGCTTTTCGCCAAAAAAAGCACAAATGAATAAGAGTGCTATATAAAGAGTGAGTACCCCAATAATCAGCCAGCTGTTCATATGACCTACATGATTAAAACCTTGTGCCTATCATACCCCAAGCAGAAACAAAGCTATAAATTGATTAAATTTTAACGACCAAAGTCTAAGTTACGAATTACACGTAATTTTGCTAATTTGAATAATGAGAAACTACTATTAAAAAAGTGGCCAAGGTTGGGCACAGGGCAAGGAGTTTGGTTATGGATCAAAGCCAAGTAGAAAAGATTCTACACAATCCAAAGTTTCAGAAAATGGTCAAGAAAAAAAGTGCATTAAGCTGGACGCTCACAATCATTATGTTAGTGCTTTATGTGGGCTTTATGCTACTTGTTGGCTACAACAAAGAATTTTTGATGAGTTCATTTAGTGGTGGTGTAACGACATGGGGTATTCCACTAGGCTTAGGAATTATCGTTTTATCTTTCCTACTGTGTGGCGTGTATTCCTATATTGCAAACAATACCCTTGACCAGTTGAGTGAAGAAGCGTTGAAGGAAGTTGAAGCCATCACGCATGAGAAAGGATTACACTAATATGAAATGGAATTCATTAAAAGCGAAAGCCTTATTGGCAGCAGCATCGCTATATTCAACTGTTGCTATGGCAAGCCCGGACTTAGGTGAAGCTGAGCAACAAGCCACCAACTGGCATGCCATCATTATGTTTGTCATCTTTGTTGGTTTCACTTTGTTTATTACCAAGTGGGCGGCAAAACAAACCCAATCGGCACAAGATTTCTATACCGCAGGGGGCGGAATCAGCGGTTTCCAGAATGGATTGGCAATTGCCGGTGACTATATGTCAGCTGCATCTTTCCTCGGTATTTCCGCGATGGTGTTTAGTTCGGGTTTTGATGGCTTACTTTATTCTCTTGGGTTTATGGTAGGTTGGCCAATCGTTTTATTCTTGGTTGCAGAGCGTTTACGTAACCTCGGTAAATACAATCTTTCAGATGTAGTGTCATTCCGTCTCGAAGAAAAACCGGTCCGTACCTTAGCTGCCTTAAGCTCGCTTGTTGTTGTTGCATTTTACTTGATTGCTCAAATGGTAGGAGCGGGTCAGCTCATCAAATTACTATTTGGTTTGAACTACAACATCGCTGTTGTGATCGTTGGTCTATTAATGATGGCATATGTGATCTTTGGTGGCATGTTGGCAACGACATGGGTACAGATCATTAAAGCGGTTATGTTGCTTAGCGGTGCGACTTTCATGGCATTCATGGTGATGAAAGCAGTTGGTTTCAGCTTCAGCAACATGTTCACTCAATCAATTGAAGTATTCAGTAAAGTTCATAGCGTAAGCCTTGAAGAAGCTGCAAAAATTATGGGTCCAGGTAAACTTGCCGCAAACCCGATTGATGCATTGTCTCTTGGCTTAGCACTCATGTTTGGTACAGCGGGTCTTCCACATATTCTTATGCGTTTCTTTACTGTAAAAGACGCAAAAGAAGCGCGTAAATCAGTTGTTGTTGCGACAGGTTTCATTGGTTACTTCTATCTTTTAACTTTCATTATTGGTTTCGGTGCGATCCTTTTCGTATCAAACAACCCACAGTTCCTTGATGTTGCGAAAATGGCAGTATCAGGCAAGCTTGAGCTTGTTGGCGGTAATAACATGGCAGCCGTGCATTTAAGTGACGCTTTAGGCGGTGACTTATTCATGGGCTTCATTTCAGCAGTAGCGTTCGCAACGATTCTTGCTGTTGTTGCTGGTTTAACACTTTCAGGTGCATCTGCAATCTCACACGACTTATACGCTAACGTATTCAAAAAAGGTCAAACGACTCCAGCTTCAGAACTGCGTATGTCAAAAATTGCGACACTTGGTTTAGCAATCTTTGCCATGATTTTGGGTATCTTGTTTGAAAAACAAAACGTCGCTTTCATGGTGGGCTTAGCATTCTCTGTGGCATGTTGTGCGAACTTCCCGATCCTTGTTCTTTCAATGTTCTGGAAAGGTTTAACCACTCGTGGTGCGGTAATTGGTGGTGTAGTTGGTCTTGTAACAGCAGTGGTACTTATTATTCTGTCTAAAGCAGTTTGGGTAGATACCTTAAAAATCTCTGATACACCAATCAACCCGTTCAACGGCCCTGCATTATTTGCGATGCCATTATCATTCCTGTGCTGTTGGTTCTTCTCGGTGACTGATAACTCTGCACGTGCTAAAAAAGAGCGTGCTGCATTCGATGCCCAATATGTTCGTTCAATGACAGGTATCGGTGCTTCTGGTGCGTCAGACCACTAAACTCAATACTGAGTAAATATCTCATTAAAAGCCCTTAGGGGCTTTTTTTGTTTATCTTATATACTGAGATGAAAGAGCTTTTTAATAAAGAACAACTTGTTTATCCTATTTTTTGTACAGTATGATTTTCTATAATTCAAAATATAACGAAAAAGGAAAAATAATTAAATGCGCTCTATTATCGAGTTCTGGGCGAGCTTTCGATTGCTACCTTCTGCGTGGCTGTTGCTGGTTCAGTTTGTTTTATTGATCTTAGCTATGCTGACTTTTAACGATGCCTCTTATAGAACTCTCACTTGGGCGTTAGGAGTACTTGCCTTACTCATTATTGCCAAAGTGATTCGCCAAACCCCAATGTTTACTTTTCTGGGTCTAAGCTTTGTCAGTGGAGCGATTATATCTTCGGTCTTTATTTTATTGGGCTATAGCAATTTAGCGATCCAGATATTTGCTCATAGTTGTGAAGCGTTAGCTTATTTTTCGGCAGCGTATGGTTTATTTCGTTATATGTTTGCTGATCGATATTTAACAAGGGATGAATTATTTGCAGCCGCTGCAGTTTTTACTCTGCTTGCTTGGGGCTTTGCATTCCTCTACAACATTTGTCAGTTATTAATTCCTACTAGCTTCCAAAATCCAAATAATGCTCATCATTTACAGACGTGGTTAGATCTACTCTTCCTGAGTTTTAGCTTACAGTCAGCAACAGGCTTATCTGATTTAATGCCGCTTAGTCCGCCAGCACGTGTTTTAGCGATGCTACAAATGTTTTGCGGCGTGATGTATCTCGCTTTGATTGTTACACGTTTGATTGCTCTACAGTATATTGCTCATCCGCCAAGGAGAAATACCGACAAATAAAGAAGAGGGTGTTTCAATTTGTTTACACCTTTGTAACTGCAATATTATTTAAGTTTATTTAGAGTATTATCGGCTTTCTCTATTGAAAGATTTAACTTTGTTCATTCCGTGAATATCTCTATTGGCTTAATGCCTGTCACTTTTCATTAAAATAACATGGAGGAGTTATGCCTTCCAAACAACCAGGTTGGTTCGCAAACGTTAATCCTAACGTATTTTTTGGTACGGTCATTATCATTGCCTTATTTTTAGCAGTTGTGGTGATCGCCCCGAGTTCCTTTGAACTTTTAACGCAGCAATTAAAACAATGGATCACCGATTCATTTAGCTGGTTTTATGTTTTATCTGTTGCCTTCTTTCTCATTTTATTGATTTATATCGCCTGCTCATCAATAGGCCGGATTAAGTTAGGGCCTGACCACAGCCAGCCTGAATATAATAATGGGTCTTGGTTCGCCATGCTGTTTACAGCAGGGATGGGAATCGGTCTAATGTTCTTCGGGGTTGCCGAACCCGTCATGCATTATGTTAATCCACCGAGTGGGGACGCCCAGACTATTGATGCAGCTCAGCAAGCACTCAGAGTAACCTTCTTCCATTGGGGCTTACATGCATGGGCAATTTATGCAGTAGTCGGATTGGCATTGGCTTATTTTGCTTATCGACATAATTTACCCTTAAAGACCCGTTCAGCACTCTATCCGCTCATTGGTAAAAAGATTTATGGGCCATGGGGCGACAGCATCGATATATTCGCGACCATTGGTACGGTATTTGGTGTAGCGACTTCTCTCGGGTTCGGTGTAACTCAGATTAACTCTGGTTTACATTATTTGTTCGGTGTTGAGCAAAGCACCCATATTCAAGTTTTACTCATTATTTTTGTGAGTATCTTAGCTTCCTTGTCTGTATTCCTAGGTCTTGATAAAGGGGTCAAACGCTTATCAGAGCTAAACTTAGTCTTAGCCTTAATTTTATTAGCATTCGTTTTTATCGCTGGTCCAAGTATCTATTTACTCCAAACCACTATTCAAAACACTGGGCAATATATCTCTAATCTTTTTACCATGACATTCAATTTATATGCTTATCAGCCAAATGGATGGATTGGTGGTTGGACAATTTTGTACTGGGCTTGGTGGATTTCATGGTCACCATTCGTGGGAATGTTTATCGCACGTGTTTCACGTGGTCGTACTATTCGAGAGTTTATCGTAGGAGTTCTACTCATCCCGACAGGTTTTACGATTATCTGGATGGGCTTTTTAGGAAATGCTGCGTTATTTAGTATTATTCATGAACATCAAACCACTCTCATTCAGGCTGTTCAGCAAGATTCCTCAGTTGCACTATTTGAGTTTTTAGGTCACTTGCCATGGTCAGGTGTCATGAATATTTTGGCTACGATTTTAGTCGTTTTATTCTTTGTAACTTCTGCTGACTCTGGAGCATTGGTCACCGATTATCTAACAGCAAAAACTGAAAACTCACCTACTTGGCAGCGTTTGTTCTGGACGGTGCTGATGGCTGTACTTGCCATTATCTTATTGCTAGTCGGTGGTTTAGCCGCGTTACAGTCTTCAATTATTATGAGTGCATTGCCGTTTACTGTGGTCATGCTTTTAATGAGTTGGGGATTGATAAAAGCATTGCATCTTGATGTCACCAAAATGACAGCCATTCAGGAAGCACGCATTACTCCACGTGCTATTCATAATCCACGAAGCTGGCAACAGCGTCTCGGATTAATCATGCACTATCCTCATAGTGAAGAAGAAGTAAGAGAATATATTGAAAAGCAAGTAAGTCGTGCGTTTGAAAATATTAAACATGAATTTAGACGCCGTCACTTAGAAGTTTCAATTACTCAACTTGAAGATGGAATGCAACTTCGGGTCGATCACCATCATGAAATTAATTTTATTTATAAAGTTGTTTCACGTGAAACAGTGCCGCCAAGTTTTTTAATTGGACGTACTGAAGCTGAAGATGGGCAATATTTCCAAGCTGAGGTCTTTTTAAGAGAAGGCGGGCAAAACTATGACGTAATGGATTGGACTCAAGAAGATTTAATTCAGGACATTATTGATCAATATGAACGTCATTTATATTTCTTAAATATTGTACGAAGTTAATATTTAGCTGTAAAAAAAGGACTCAAATGAGTCCTTTTTTAATTCGATTTCTAAATTAAATTAGAAGCGAACTTTAGCATTTAAGCCGATAGTTTGTGTATCGTAGCTAGACTTTTTAACGTCAGCTTTCATGTACGATGCACCAACTGCTACAGCTGGAGTAATGAAGTAGTTTACGTTACCACCCCAAGCTTGACGGAATTCACCAAGGTCATTGCCTTTGATGTCAGCTGAACCATCGTTACCAATGAAAGATGCGCCAACGCTTAACTTAGGAGTTAAGTAAAGGTCAGTTTTTAAACCATATTGGTTTTCTTGACCGAAAGCACCAGCAGCTTCAAAACCGATTGCCATGTTAGTTCCATCGATTGGACCTACATATTTAGCACGAGCTGTAACAGCATCTTGGTCGTCTTGGATCGCAGCAGTTTGGTTCACAGCAGAGTAGATACCGTTGCTGATGATGCCAAAGTTGTCTAAAGCGAATTGGTTAGCAACGCTTGTATAACCAACAGTCATCAAGAAGTTAGGTAACAACATAGCACCAACTTCTAATGCATAACGGTCACCGTTGTCATCACGAGAGATAGTGTTTTTACCATCAACATCAGTGTGGTTATAAGTTGCGCTAGCGTATACAGGAAGGTAAGGAGTAGGAACGTAAGCCTCACCTTTAACACCGTATGTACCAACGTGGTAGTTTAAACCGTTGCTTTGGTCATACTGTTGGTAGCTATAACCTAAAGATACGCTAGAAGCTTGGTTCAAGAAAGCTGCTTCAGCTAAAGGACCTTTAGCGGTATCAACATTTTTTAAATAGAATGTACCAGCAACGTCACCAGTGAAGTTTTTATCATTTGCAGTTGTGTCAACGTATTCAGATTGACCTTGAACTTCAAATTGATAAGCATGAGCACCGGTCATGGCTAATAATACAGCAGTGGCTAAACCAAGTTTTTTCATAATCATTTCCAGCATTAACAAGAGATAAAGCTGGGGTCATTGTATTGTAACAATTTATGAAGTCAATAATGTAGGAAAGGTAATGTTAAAGATATTTGACACTTATGTTAAAATTGGTGAAAAACTAATCAAATGAAAAGTGAATTGTCAACCTGATAAAAAAATGAACATTTACAATAAGCTAATAATTATATTTCATTATGAATTAAGAAGTAAATATTAAAAAGACATTACAATTGTAATTGGAAAAACTGATTATATTGATCGGTTTTAACATTAACAAAAGTATCGCTTTGTTTACAAAGTGAGTAAAAAATAGCCATTTTATTATCTAATTTGTTTTATTTTGAGGAATAGTTAACAATATTTAGATTAGTTTAGCTAAAAAATTTAACTATTCTTAATTATTATATAAGTGAATAAAGTAAAAGAAATCTCTATTTTAAGTCAAAAAAACGATTAAAGTTTTAATTCTGATTAATTTAATCAACTTTACAAAAGTAGAGATAAATCACATAATTCAATGGCAAAGTTCACTGCCTAACGTTTTTAGGATTTAAAGTGCTTGCCCAGATACGATGTGTATACCACATCAGATTTTACGAGCTCAGCTTTCCCCAAGGTTGAGCTTTTTTTTATCTATAAGAAAATCTAAAAATTCTAATAAAAATTATGTGAAATTTATTTTAAAACATTTGGTCAAAAAGAACCCAGCTTAAAGAAGCTGGGCAATGGATGCTGGGAGAAGCATCCAAGAGGACAAGTGAATATGTTTGATTATCATCACCAAAACAGTTTAATCTGTAAAATGGAGTTTTTTTATAAAAATTATTCAATTTTCCGATTTTGTTTATTAATTAAGCTTACGGTATGTAGAGCTCTTATAATTATTAAGAAGAGAAAAGATCAGTTTATTGATGAAATTTTAGTTATTAAAATGCTAGGATAAATTTAAGCCTAATTTATATCGCATTAAAAATGGCAGGGCATTTACGGAGTATCAGCTAGAAATGGCAGGATTACGTTCAGAACATATTAGTAATCGACTGTTCCTTTTCATGCTGGTTATTATTTTGTCCTTATTATTCATGGCAATACCTCTTATTGTGGGAAGCTATCAGGATTATATAAAAACTAGACAAGCCTTAGCTGAAATAAAAAGTTTAAGAGCAGTAGCAGATATTGCTTATAAAATTTCTAAGGAGCGTGCTCCTGCTAACAAAATGATGTCGAGTACTACTGAGGATTTATTAAAGAATCAACAAGAATTAAGAAAATTTCGTTTAATTGTCGATGAGCAAATTGATTCAAGTATTCTTATTTTAAAACAAGCGGGTTATGTTTCATTAGCTAATGAGTTGCAAACCAGTTTAAAGGAAAATATTAGACAAGCGAGAGCTGTCGTTGATTATTATGGTGAAACTCCCTATGCAGCAAGGACTTCCGTTCAAATGGATAATGCTATTTTAGGGATGTTTGGCGCATGGGATCATTGTAGGGAAATCCTGCAAAAATTGATGTTGCAGCTAAAAAGTAAAGACAGCCGTATTTCTAATTATTTTACGCTTATTATTGTGCTGACTGATATGCGTGATCAGGCTGGACGCATGGCCTCTAACATTATTGCTCCCGTTAGTTTTAATGAAGAGATTCCAAGTAATAACAGGGCACGCTCTCTACAAACTCAGCATCAAGCTAGATATTTATGGATTTTGGTTGATACTTTGCAGCCTGAACAGGCAAAAACTCCAGAATATCGTCGATTATATTCACAAGTAAAAACGGAATTTATAGACAAAGGTATTCCAATTGTAGAAAAGCTATTGGAGGAGAGCCAAAAGGGCGAGCCATATTTTCTAAATGGTACACAGTTAACCGAAGCAATCGTAGGTAAATTTACTACTGTCGTTGATTTACAAACATATATTCTTAATGAAAGTGTGGTGATTGCAAATCAAGAAAATGCGATTGCTCGAAACGATTTCTTTTTAACTTTATTTATTTCTTTAATCTCTTTAGCTACAGCATTACTTACTCTGATATATGCCCAAAGACGTGTATTTTCTCCTTTAATTAAAGCGAGAACTTTAATTTTAGATTTATCTCATAGTTCTGATCATTGTACAGATGACATGAATGTCACCACAAAAGGTGAATTTTTTTCTTTGTTTGAAGCGATAGATCGATTGCAGCGTATGTTACAACAACGAGATGCTTTTGAGTTTCAATTAAAAAATATCGCGAATACGGACCCCCTCACTGGTGTGTCTAACCGTTTGGCTCTATCTGAATATTTAAAAATTGTTGAAAGTTATCCTCAAAAATTTACCCAGACCTGTTTAATGATTATTGATATAGATCGTTTTAAACAGGTGAATGACCAATATGGTCATATTGTGGGTGACCGTGTCATTGTCAGTATTGCAGAGCAATTAAAACAAAATATTCGAAGTTCAGATTTAATTGTCCGTTATGGGGGAGATGAGTTTTTAATATTGCTAGAGCAGGTGCAATTTTTAGATGCCCGTCTTTTAGCAGAGAAAATTCGAATGGCGATTTCTTTAGAAGAGATTGATTTATCTGGATCAGAAGAAAAATTGCATGTGTCTGTCAGTATTGGTTTTGCGATAGGAGCGATGAGTTGGATTGAGCTTTTAGAAAAGGCTGACAACTCACTCTTAAAAGCTAAAGCCAGAGGGCGAAATGCAGTTGAGGGATAAAAAAGCCGGAAATGATTTCCGGCTTTTTATTTTATTGCTTCAACATCGGCTTTAAGAAACGCCCCGTATGGGAAATCTCAACCTCAGCCACTTGTTCAGGTGTGCCTTCAGCAATGATCATACCGCCACCAGAACCACCTTCAGGGCCTAAATCCACAACCCAGTCGGCTGTTTTAATCACATCAAGGTTATGTTCAATCACCACAATGGTATTACCCTTGTTACGTAGCTCATGCAAAATGTCGAGTAACTTGGCAATATCATGGAAATGCAGACCTGTTGTTGGTTCATCTAAGATATATAAAGTTTTACCCGTATCTCGTTTTGCTAATTCACGTGCAAGTTTCACACGTTGCGCTTCACCACCAGAAAGCGTGGTAGCAGCTTGACCTAAACGGATGTAGCCTAAACCTACCTGAGTTAAGGTTTCTAAGCGGCGATGAATCACTGGAATTGCACTAAAGAACTCCGCAGCATCTTCAACAGTCATTTCTAAAACATCAGAAATATTTTTGCCTTTATAGCCCACTTCAAGCGTTTCACGGTTATAACGTTTGCCATGACACGCGTCGCAAGGTACATACATGTCTGGTAAGAAGTGCATTGCGACTTTAATCATACCGTCGCCTTCACACGCTTCACAGCGTCCGCCTTTTACGTTAAACGAGAAACGACCCGCACTATAACCACGAGCTTTTGCTTCTGGTGTTTGTGCAAATAATTCACGAATTGGCGTAAATAACCCTGTGTAGGTCGCTGGGTTAGAACGTGGTGTGCGTCCAATTGGGCTTTGGTCAATATCGACAACTTTATCTAGATGTTGAAGACCATCAATCGAGTCAAACTTCTCGGCCGTTAATGTCGTTGCACCGTTAAGCTGTGTCGCAGCCAATGGAAGTAATGTGCGGTTAATGAGTGTTGATTTACCTGAACCTGAAACCCCGGTTACGCAGGTCATAATGCCAAGCGGAATCGTTAAATCGACATTTTTTAAGTTGTGACCACTTGCCCCAGAGAGTTTGATGACCTCATCTGGACGTGGGGATTGAGTACGTTTTTTGGGTACTTCAATTTTGAGTTTGCCCGAAAGATATTGACCTGTAAGGGAATCGGCATGTTTAGCCAATTCATCATAAGTCCCTTCAGCAATAATCACACCGCCATGTACACCAGCACCCGGACCGATATCAATAATATGGTCAGCCGCACGGATTGCATCTTCATCGTGCTCAACGACTAATACCGTGTTACCTAAATCACGTAAGCGAATGAGGGTTTGTAATAAACGATCGTTATCGCGTTGATGTAGGCCAATTGATGGTTCATCAAGCACATACATTACGCCCATTAAACCTGCACCAATTTGTGAGGCTAAACGAATACGCTGTGCTTCACCGCCCGATAAGGTTTCGGCAGAGCGAGCTAGACTTAAATAGTTCAGACCCACACTCACAAGGAAGTGTAGACGTTCACGAATCTCTTTAAAGATTTTATCTGCGATTTCGCCTTTAGCACCTTCCAGGTTTAAACCTTGGTAGTAGCTTTCAGCATCACCAATCGACATGCGAGTAATGTCAGCAATGGTTTTGTCTTTTACACGAACGTTGCGTGAAATTTCATTGAGACGTGAACCATCACATGCATCACACGCCGCATTAGAGAGATATTGAGCTAAATCATCTCGTACATAGTTACTTTCAGTTTCACGATAACGGCGTTCAAGGTGAGGCAAAATTCCCTCAAACGGTTGTACGCGAGTATGTTTACGGCCACGTTCGTCGATATAGCTTAAATCGACTTTTTCTTTACCCGTACCTTGTAAGAATTTCTTTTGAGTATCTTTATCGAGCTGGTTCCAAGGCGTATCAAGTTTTAAGCCAAAATGATCGGCAACTTTTTGCAGCATCGAATAATAATATGGGCGCTGTCGATCCCAACCACGAATAGCACCTTCACTAATCGCAAGGTCAGGATTTGGAATCAGCTTTTCAGAACTAAAATGACTGCGTGTACCTAAACCATCACAAACAGGGCAGGCACCGAACGGGTTATTAAATGAAAACAAACGTGGCTCAAGCTCTGCGACAGCGCGATCACATTCTGGACATGAGTGCTTTGCAGAAAAAACGCGATCAGGATGTTCACCATTCATCCATGATAAAACAGCAATATCTCCACCTAAACGCAGTGCAGTTTCAAATGATTCTGCAATACGGTTACCTAAGTCTTCACGCACTTTAAAGCGGTCAACTACAACTTCGATGGTGTGTTTTTTCTTTTTGTCGAGTTCTGGTGGCGTATCAATATCAATGATTTCACCATCTACACGAGCACGAACAAAACCTTGACCTTGTAACTGCTCGAACAGGTTACTGTATTCACCTTTACGCTCACGAACGACAGGAGCAAGCAACATGAGTGCTGTGCCTTCCTCAAGGTTTTTTACTGCATCGACCATTTCAGAAACAGTTTGCGCAACCATTGGCAAGTCGTGTTCAGGGCAGTAAGGCGTGCCGACACGTGCGTAAAGCAAACGCAAATAGTCATAAATTTCGGTAATCGTACCAACTGTTGAACGCGGGTTATGACTGGTAGATTTTTGCTCAATGGCAATCGCTGGTGATAAACCTTCAATCGAATCGACTTCAGGCTTTTCCATTTGCGATAAAAACTGACGGGCATATGCTGAAAGCGATTCGACGTAACGGCGTTGGCCTTCGGCATACAGGGTATCGAAGGCTAGAGAAGATTTTCCTGAACCTGATAACCCCGTAATTACCACAAATTTGTCGCGTGGAATATCGAGAGACACATTTTTTAAATTATGGGTACGTGCGCCTCGAATACGGATATGACTTTGGCTCATAAAACATCTCAATTATGTATTGATGAAAATTTAGGTGTTGTTTGATCAGTCGCAGGGAAGTGTGACTAGTAGTAAACAACAGACCTTATATATGATAACGATTTAAAATTGTTCAAGTGGTACAAAATGATTTAATGCGACAAATTGTGACGGTTAAACGACAATCGACAAAATTTGTTTAAATAAGCAGGTTGTATTTTTAACATTCCTTAGTTCAGATTTCTACTCTAGACAAATTTTAACCAGCAACATAACTTTACTAGACGACTGGTCTAATAGTTGTTTATGATGTGTGCATGAAACGATTAAATAAAAGTGAAACCACGCGACAACATATTTTAGATACCAGCTTTGAGCTGGTACTACATAAAGGTTTTGTTGGTGTTGGTTTGCAAGAAATCTTAAAGGCTTGTGACGTACCTAAGGGTTCGTTTTATCACTACTTTGCTTCGAAAGAGGCATTTGGCTGTGCATTGTTAGAACAATACATGGCCAATTATAAAGTCCGTGTGGAACAACTGTGGCAGCACAGTGAGCGAAGCGCCCATGCCCGTTTAATGGCATTGTGGCAGGCGTGGATTGATGATCCGGTAAATGGCAGTTGGGCTGAAAATTGTTTGATTGTGAAATTGGCAGCCGAGGTTTCGGACTTATCAGAAGATATGCGTCAAATTCTCAATAACGGTGTGCACAAATTAACGCAACGTTTAGCTTTACTGCTTAAAGAAGGGCAACAAGAAGGGTCAATTCCAAAACATATTGAGCCTTTAAAAACTGCGCAAGTCATGTACCAGTTATGGTTAGGTGCTGCTTTACTTACAAAATTGTCGCAAGACAAAGCACATCTCCATCTAGCCCTTGAAACCACCCAACAACTCATAAAACCGATAGAGGAATAAAGCATGCGAAGTATTATCCATCGTAATTTTGGCGAACCTGTAGACGTTTTAGAGCAGGCGGATATGCCAAAGCCAGAACCAAAAGCAGGCGAAGTGCGTATTAAAACCATCATGTCTCCAATTCATAATCATGATGTATGGACAGTCCGCGGAAGCTATGGTTATAAGCCGACTTTACCTGCGATTGGCGGTAGTGAAGCGGTTGGTATTGTAGATGCGTTGGGTGAAGGTGTTGAACATATACAGGTAGGTCAACGTATTGCAGTGGCAGCTGTGCATGGCAGTTGGGCTGAGTACTTTATTGCACCTGCTCAAGGACTTATTCCACTTAATAATGAAATTGATGACGAAACAGCAGCACAGCTCATTGGTATGCCAATTAGTGCCCTGATGCTTTTAGATTTTGTTAACGTTCAACCAGGTCAATGGCTCATTCAAAACACGGCGAACGGTGTAGTCGGTAAAACAGTTGCGATGATTGCACAGGCACGTGGTTTATCTGTGATTAATCTAGTTCGTCGTACTGATGCAATTGCAGAAATGCAAGCATTAGGCATTCAACATGTTGTTGCGACTGATCAACCTAACTGGAAAGAACAAGTTAAACAGATTCACGGTGACCAACCTCTGATTGCTGGTGTAGATTCGATTGGTGGAACCGCAAGCGGTGAAATGTTGCACTTGCTCAGTGAAAATAGCTTGCTCGTTTCGTTTGGCAGTATGACAGGTGAAACCATGCAGATTTCATCGGGTGATCTAATTTTCAAACAAGCGACAGTAAAAGGATTCTGGGCGAGTGTGGTGAATAAAGAAATGCCAGCTGCTCGTAAAAAAGAACTAATTGTTGAGCTATTAACATTAGCGACTCAGAAAAAATTAATCCTTCCTGTAGAAGGTGTATTTAGTTTTGATGAGATTAAAACTGCCGCTCAAAGCGCAACGCAAGGTGCTCGACAAGGCAAAGTGTTGTTAAAGCCGTAAAACACTAAAAGATCAGTCGAGAGACTGATCTTTTTTCATATCTTTAAAATAAAAAGGAAAATTGTATGATCGGACAAATTTTAATTGCGCTTATCGCAATATTACATGTCTATATTTTAGTATTAGAGATGTTTTTGTGGGACAAACCTTATGGCATGAGAGCCTTTGGAAATAATGCCGAAAAAGCAAAACTCACTAAAGTAATGGCACAAAACCAAGGTCTTTATAATGGCTTTTTAGCAGCAGGTTTATTCTGGTCTTTATTGGTTGATGCGCCATTTGCGACATCCATTGCCAATTTCTTTTTAGGGTGTGTGCTGATTGCTGGTATTTATGGCGGGCTGACAGCCAGTAAAAAGATTATTTATATTCAGGCAGTTCCAGCATTGATTGCTTTAGTCGCTGTTAATTTTCTTTGAAAAGCGCACAATACAGCGTTTTGAGATGGAAATCACCAGATAGGATCAGCGCATGTGGGCGTTATTTTTAAAGTGTATGTTGGGGGCTGGGGTTGTCCTCATCATTTCAATTTTATCGAAAAGTAAGGCCTTTTATATTGCAGGGTTGGTCCCACTTTTTCCTACATTCGCTTTGATTGCCCACGTGATTGTTTACCAGCAAAAAGGGGTGGAGGCGTTACAAAAAACGGCTCTGTTTGGCCTATGGTCACTGATTCCCTATGCCATTTATTTAGTTGCTGTTTATGTGCTGGCAACGCGTATGTCGATGTAGTCATGTCTAGGACTGGCAACGCTATGTTGGGTGGTCGCTGCGGCAGGTTTGATTTACGGCTGGCAGTGGTTTCAAAGTTAAATTTAAGGCTGACCATTTAACGAAGTAAATGATCAGAGCCTCATCTTGATTTAGATCTGATCTAAGCCCAACCACTGTCTTTTGTGGTAGGCACTATCCCAAAACAACCACTCAAGTTTTGCACCCATGGTATAAGCGGCATGCATTTTTTCTAAAGTGTCTGCATCACAACGTGCTGCAACTTTATCTACTGTCGCAATCACATTACGAACAGCTGTATGGAACTCTTCACCAGCGTAAGTATCAATCCATGCTTGGTAAGGGTTGTTAGGAATTGATTTATTCACAATATCTTTACCAACTTCGGCATAAATCCAGAAGCAAGGTAACAATGCTGCAAGTACGACAGGGTAGCTCTCAGACCAAG
>Ga0209795_10000647_pt1 | contig 25240 bp, 18 predicted proteins | sample AgamicOrMarz_FD_187166 | JGI IMG/M metagenome (GOLD analysis project Ga0209795, IMG submission 187166) | Agave microbial communities from Guanajuato, Mexico - Or.Ma.rz (SPAdes) (version 2) | ecosystem: Host-associated > Plants > Phyllosphere > Phylloplane/Leaf | place: Guanajuato, Mexico...
GTTAAAATTATGATTGATCAAATGATAGAAGCACTATCAACTGATAATCGAATTGAAATCCGTGGTTTTGGTAGCTTTGCTTTACACCACCGTGATCCAAGAGTTGGTCGCAATCCTAAAACAGGAAAATCAGTTGAAGTTGCAGCTAAAGCTGTTCCACATTTCAAACCCGGAAAAGCCCTTCGTGATGCTGTAAACGAATCTGGGAAATAAATAAAATTTATAAGTCGGGGTGCCTATGCGTTATATTTTAATTGCATTGCTTATTGTTGTATTTGGCTATTCTTTAGCACTTGTTTTGCAAAATCCAACAGAGCTTTCTGTTGATTTGTTGTTTACTCAAGTTCCTGCTATGCGTTTAGGCTTATTATTGCTACTCACATTAGTACTAGGAACAGTGGTCGGTCTTTTACTAGGTGTACAGGTTTTCAGAGTATTCCAAAAAGGTTGGGAAATTAAACGCCTGCGTAAAGATATTGAACATTTAAGAAAAGAACAAATCCAAAGTGCTCAATTAGCAGCAGCAGAAGCAGCTGCAAATGTAAGACATGAAAAAACCGTTGTAGATATTTATCCGCAAGATAAAAATTCTACTCCGCTATAATCCCCGTACTACTCTTTATTGATGAGTAAAGAGTAGTATCTCCCTAATGTAATCCGTTCTTCTTTTATTCTTCTAAATATAAAATCTTTTAGTCTTATCGCTTTTAAATTTGGAAAGCGAGCATCTACATTCCTTTATTCCTTCATGATTTGTCTATTATAATAACGCTGATTTTATATGATGGAAGAAAGTCTCTTGAGTATCATTGTTGCGTTAGATGCAAAAAGCCAATATGACGCTTTAAAAATTGTTGAACAGCTTGACCCTGCTTTGTGCCGTGTAAAAGTAGGTAAAGAGCTTTTTACTCATGAAGGCCCATCTGTTGTAAAAAAACTCCAAGAACAAAATTTTGAAGTTTTCCTCGACCTTAAATTTCACGATATTCCTAATACTACAGCTCAAGCTGTTTGTGCGGCAGCTGATTTAGGCGTATGGATGGTAAATGTTCACGCTTCAGGTGGTCGTAAAATGATGGAAACCTGTGTTGAACGTTTAAAAGCAGGTAACTATCAAACTCAACTTATTGCTGTGACAGTACTCACATCAATGGGCCGTGAAGATCTAAAAGATATTGGTTTAGATATTGAACCTGTAGAGCATGTCAAGCGCTTAGCTAAATTAACTAAAGAAAGTGGCTTGGATGGGGTGGTTTGTTCTGCTCAAGAAGCTAAGATTCTTCGTGAATTGATCGGGCAAGACTTCTCTTTGGTAACACCAGGAATTCGCCCAGAGGGTTCTAATGCAGACGACCAAAAACGTATTGTGACTCCAAAGCAAGCTATGCTTGATGGTTCTACACATCTGGTTATTGGTCGACCGATTACTAAAGCAGAAAACCCAACAGAAATGTTGAAATCTATTTTGGCTTCAATTGCCTAAAAATTTAGGAATAAGCTAATTAATAATGGGGCGAGTAGGCTTAATAATAAGCCACTCATCATGGCATGTGGTACATAATGTGTACCGCATGACTGTTTTACCATTGCTAAGGTAACATCCATTGACGTTGCGCCAGCGCTTGAGATAGCAGGGCGTGGAAAACGCCAGCCCATGGTATACATTAGAAAAATAGCAACAATTTCTCTAAACAAGTCAGTTAATAAGGCGATTCCACCCAACTCTGCCGAATGTAGTTGCGTAAATAAAATCCCTGACATTGAATACCAGCCATAACCTTGTGCTAAAGCTAAAGTTTCATTCAGTGTAAAATGCTTGTGAAGTAAATAGTAATTCAAAAAGCCCGCTATGCATGACCCTAGAAAAGCAGCTAAGGGTACAATTAAAATTTTCCAGCTTAACCATGTACGGTTAAAGTGGGTAAAGGCAAGTTCGATACCAATTAAGAAAATAAAAAGTAATAATAAATACCAACTATTAAATGCCATATGTGAGTTGAGTTGGGTAGCAATAGCTCCTAATAAAACACCTACACCTAATGCAAAAAAAGCTTTTGTAATATTTTTTAAAGCATTTACAAAAAGTTGAAGTGAGATTTTCCCTTTGACACTTTGTTTATCAAAAATTGTATAAGCCAATAAACAGGTAAAGAAAGAACCGAAAGATGTTGTAAGAGCAATAATAATTGCTGGTGGGAGTATGGCAGAAGGATTCTTAATTTGGTCAAGGGCCAATGTTAATTCTAAAGCTACACTTGCTAACAGAATATAAGAAAAATAGGGAAGTATTTTAAATATGAAGTGTCGGATATTTAGAGATAGTTTTGGAGCTAAAAAATAACCGGAAGCAAGTGCTAAAAATATTTGAATGATGAGATAAAAGGATTGCATATAATAGATAGATTGTTATCAACCTACCTATTATGTCTTGAACATTTTAAGCTGCATAGCTCTGTGAGCTTTTATTTAAAAGTAAGTAATCTCTGGACTTAACTTTACGTGTTTCTAACCAATACTTCCATGTGTAAGTTGGCCATAGAGAAAAGTTCTTTCCATCGGCAGATTGATACCAGCTACTACAGCCACCAGCTTGCCATACAGTTCCTTGAAGCTGCTTTTGAACACGTTCATTAAAAGCGTCTTGAACTTCCGGTTTAATCTCAATTGATTGTTGACCAGATTTTTCTACAAGTTGAATAAGCTGTAAAATGTAATTTACTTGAGATTCAATCATAAAAATAATCGAATTATGACCTAAAACAGTATTTGGCCCGACGAGTTGGAATAGGTTAGGAAAATTCTTGGTCATTATTCCATAATAACTTTCTGCACCAACTTTCCAAGCTTGTTTTAGCTCGATTTGATTGCGTCCAATACAGGTGAAATGTTTTAAATAAATACGTGGGTCAGTAATAAAACCTGTACCGTAAATTAAACAATCAATAGGTCGTTCTTTACCATCTTTAGTGATAATACTGTTTTCTTTAATCTCTTGAATGCTATCAGTGACTAACTCAACATTTTTTCGGTTAAAGGTAGGAAAGTATTTATTTGAGATAAGAATACGTTTACATCCCATAACGAAGTCAGGTGTGAGTTTTTTTGCTAGCTCTTTATCTTTGACTTGAAAACGTATGAATGCTTCTGCCAATTTTTGGCCATATTTCATGATTTGAGGTTGAACAATTGGTACAACGCGAGATTCATTACTCCAGTAAAGACGACTACGATGAATTTGGCGATAAATATTTGAAGATTTGAATAATGCTTTACTTAAGCTTGAATATTTGCGCTCATCTCGCGGTATGACCCACGCAGCCGTTCTTTGAAATACATAAAGTTGTTTAACATCTTTAGCTATTTCAGGAATATATTGGATTGCACTGCCGCCCGTACCAATAGATGCGACTGACTTGCCGTTCAAGTTATAGTCGTATTCCCATTGTGAGGAATGAAATACTTTCCCTTTGAATTTTTCGATTCCTTTGATAGGAGGAATTTGGGGAATGTGTAAGGGACCTGAGGCAAAAACTACAAATTGAGCTTCTAGAGAAGGCTGGTCCTTAAAATCTAGAGTCCACACATGACGTGTTTCATCATATTGGACATGAGTTACGTCATGCTTAAACTTACAGTAATTTTTAATTTTATGTTTTTCTGTAATATTTTGAATATATTCAAAAATTTCTGGACCTTCAGCATAGCGTTTGGTCCAATCGGTCTTTGGTGCAAAAGACAAGGAATACATGTGAGATTGGACATCACATGCAGCACCTGGATAGCGATTTTCTCGCCAAGTTCCACCAACATCATTTGATTTTTCTAAAATAACAAAGTCGTGCTGTTGATTTTGTAGTAAACGAATTGCCATTGCTAGGCCACCAAATCCAGCCCCAATAATAGCGATTTTAGTTTTTTGAATAGTATCTTGCTTTGCGTTTAGCATTGGAAACCCTGCATAAGCTGAAAAGAGGATTGCACGCAAGACTAACGTTTTTTGATCAGTTTAAACATGATTGTATCGACGTGAAAATTGATAGATTAGGCAATTAATTTTCTTGCTTCTTTATAGTAAAACATTTCAGTCTAGGGAAATTGATAGAAGAATGAAACGGTCGATACTTGGTTTAATCTATTTAATTCAAGGAATGCGCAACGCTGGCATTGATGTCGACTCACGTTTGGCCGATATAGGTATTAAAGTTGATGCTTTAGACCCAAGTTCTACAATTCATGATCGTCTTGAATGGGATATTCAACAAATTATTAGTAAAAATGTTGAGCCTGAAAAGGGGTTGTTTATTGGACAGCATTACGCTTTAGCAGGGTATGGACCCTTGCTTATGTTGCTTGTTACAAGTCATGATATTCAAACTGCTTTAAATAAAGGTATAAAATATCAAAAACTTACTCACTTATTTGGTAGTTTAGGTTTAGACGAAACTGATGAGCGCACCATTCTAAATTATTTGCCTGTTGATTTGAAAACTGAAATTGGTCAGTTACGGGCACAATGCGAAGTCTCGGGGACTTATAAGTTTATTCAAGATATTTATACGATGATGGGATTACAAATGCCTCCGATGCGTATAGAACTTCCTTTTGAAAAACCTACTGATTTAGATACTTTGTCACGATATTTTGCATATTATGGCGAAGATGTGCATTTTAATGGTAAATATGCGGCATTTAGCCTAAGTAAGGATGTACTTGAAATCAAGATTCCTTCTGCCGATATCATTACACATCGTATTTATGAATCAAAATGTATTGCAGAGATAACAAGATTAAGTCAACAAGATCATCAAACACCACATATCATACAATGTGTACAAGATTATCTTGAGTTGCAACAAGGAATTATCCCGAGCATGGCAGAAACGGCTTTTGCATTGAAAATGCCTGAAAGGACATTAAGGCATCAATTGCAACAGCTAAATACGAGTTATAAGCAAATTCGTGAACAAATTATCAAGAATAAGGCATTGAAGCTTATGGAATATAGGGAATACTCAATAGAGGTCGTTGCCGAATTACTCGGCTATTCTGAACCAGCGGCATTTAATCATGCTTTTAAACGATGGTTTGGACAGAGTCCTCGACAATATGCAAAAGAGTCATCGTCGTAACTCTTGATGCTAAAAGCTAATGTGGTTGAACAAAATGTTCGCTATACTCTCATCAGTTAAAATTGAAATAAAACGATATGTTAAATTTAAAATCTTCTCATAGTACTGCATTCACTCCTTCTTCCCCAGCAGAACGCTATGCTGAGGCTTTAGCTTCAGGCCAATTTATGGCAGATGAAGCGCAAGCACAGGCAGTGCAAGAATTAGATCGCGTATGGAAGGAACTTTTAAACCGTTATAAAGCCTCTAAAAAAGCTTTCCGTCGTTTTCGTCGCCAAACTTCACCTAAGGGTGTATATATGTGGGGCGGAGTAGGCCGTGGAAAAACTTGGCTGATGGATCAATTTTACGAGTCTGTGCCATTTCGCCGTAAAACGCGTATGCATTTTCATCATTTCATGCAACATGTTCATAAAGAGCTAAATAAGCTTTCAGGCCAGCGTAATCCGCTTGAAATTGTAGCTGACCAAATTTATAAAGATGCTGTTGTTATCTGTTTTGATGAATTCTTTGTATCAAACGTAACAGATGCAATGATCTTGAGTGATTTATTCCAAAAATTATTTGTCCGCGGTGTGACATTAATTGCAACATCCAATATTGCCCCAGATGGCTTATATAAAAACGGTATTCATCGCGATCGCTTCTTACCAACAATTGAAATGGTTAAAAAGAACTGTGCTGTTTTAAATGTAGATGCGGGCGTGGACTATCGTTTACGTGTACTAAAACAGGCTCAATTATTTAAATCACCATTAAGTAATGAAGCACAAAACTGGATGTCAGAGCGCTTTAATGCATTAACTCATACACAAGCTCATTCTCAAGAGCCGATTGTGATTAATAACCGTGTTGTTGAGACACTCGGACATACAGAAGACGTGTTGTGGTGTGAATTCTCTGAACTCTGCTTTAAACCACGTAGCCCAGCAGATTTTATTGAAATTGCAAATATTTATAATACGGTTCTAGTCAGTAATGTTCCTCATTTGACAGATTTCTTGTCAGAAGGTACACGTCGTTTTATTTACCTAGTCGATGAATTCTATGATCGAGGTGTGAAATTACTTTTAACGTCTCAAGATAGTATTATTGATATTTATCAGGGTGAAAAATTAGCATTTGAAATTGAGCGTACACGTTCACGTTTACTCGAAATGCAATCTGACGAATATTTACATTCTGAACATCGTCATATTGATGATACTAAAAACGCATAAAAAAATAGATATAAAAAGCGCTCTAAACAGGGCGCTTTTTTTACAACAAAAATTGATAAATTTAGTTAAATAGTGCTTTTTCACACTGTAAAGTTTGATATAACTAAATACGCTTTAGAAAAACAAGATAGTGAAATTTTTTGTCTGTTAACAAAAAGTCTAGTTTCAGTATCTTTAAATATTGAATAAATTGTTGGGAATCCTAGTTAGAATTTTAATATTTCCTTTATAGAAAAATTTATCTTTGTCAATAGTTTTACAAGGGAAAATGCTTACTATTTAGGAATGTGATATTAGTATTCAGCTTAATTTAAATCGGTATACTAGGATTCTCTTGGTATAAAAAGTAGCAACTTCAGGAAAGACAATGACTGCACGTATTCAAAAAGGCAAGTTAGCGATTGCTAAAGAACTTTACGATTTTATCGAAAATGAAGCTTTACCAGGTTCTGGTTTAGATAGTGAAACTTACTGGAAGAACTTTGAGCAAGTTGTTGTCGATCTTAGCCCAAAAAATAAAGCATTATTGGCTAAGCGTGATGAATTACAAGCAAAAATTGATGAATGGCACCGTAACAACAAATTTGAATTAGGTGCTTATAAAGCGTTCTTAACTGAAATTGGTTATTTATTACCGGAAGTTGAAGACTTCCAAATCACAACTGAAAATGTTGATGAAGAAATTGCGTTGTTGGCAGGGCCACAGTTAGTTGTACCTGTACGTAATGCACGTTATTGCTTGAATGCAGCAAATGCTCGTTGGGGTTCTTTATATGATGCACTTTACGGCTTCGATGTAATTTCTGAAGAAGGTGGAGCTGAAAAAGGCAAAGGATATAACCCTGTACGCGGTGCAAAAGTTATTGAGTTTGCTAAAAATTTCTTAAATGAAGTTTTCCCGCTTGCGCAAGGTTCACATGCAGACGCAACAAAATATGCGATTGAGCAAAATAAACTTGTTGTAACTTTGAAAGATGGTTCAAAAACAGGTTTAGCTCATGAAGCTCAGTTCGTTGGTTTCAACGGTGAAGAAGCAAATCCTTCAGAAGTCGTACTATTAAGCAATGGTCTTCATGTCATTATTGAAATCGACCCATCTAGCCCAATTGGACAAACTGATTCTGCTGGTGTTAAAGATTTAACATTTGAAGCGGCAGTAACCACAATTCAAGATTTGGAAGACTCTGTTGCGGCTGTGGACGCAGAGGAAAAAGTTGAAGGTTACCGTAACTGGTTAGGTTTAATGAAGGGTACGCTTCAAGAATCTATCGAAAAGAATGGTAAAACGATTGTTCGTGATTTAAATAAAGATCGCGAAATTAAAAACTTAATTGGTGGAACTACAAAACTTCATGGTCGTTCACTTATGTTACTTCGTAACGTAGGTCACTTAATGACTAACCCAGCTATTTTAGTAGATGGGGAAGAGATTTTTGAAGGTATTATGGATGCATTGGTAACACCATTGTTATCAATTGCTGATATCCGTAGTACAAACGAAAATAAGAACTCACGCAAAGGTTCTATGTATATTGTTAAGCCAAAAATGCATGGACCAGAAGAAGTTGCGTTTGCTGTAGAGCTATTTGAACGTGCTGAACAGGCGATTGGGTTGCCACCTAAATCATTAAAAATCGGTATTATGGATGAAGAGCGCCGTACATCTGTAAACTTGAAAAACTGTATTGCTGCTGCTAAAGACCGTACGATCTTTATTAATACTGGTTTCATGGACCGTACAGGTGATGAAATCCATACTTCTATGGAAGCTGCGCCAGTTGTTCGCAAAGAAGCTGTTAAAACACAAAAATGGATTGCTGCTTACGAAAACCGTAACGTTGCAATTGGTTTGAAATGTGGTTTACAAGGTAAAGCACAGATTGGTAAAGGCATGTGGCCAAAACCAGATAGCATGAAAGATATGTTAGCAACCAAAGCTGCACATCCAAATGCGGGTGCTTCATGTGCTTGGGTACCATCTCCAACAGGTGCTGTACTTCACGCGATGCATTACCATCAAGTGAATGTAAAAGCACGTCAAGATCAGTTAAAAGCTGAAGAAATGTTGTCATTAGATGACTTATTAACACCTCCATTTGCACCAGAAACTAACTGGTCAGCAGAAGAGATTAACAATGAGCTTGAAAATAACTGCCAAGGTATTTTAGGTTACGTTGTTCGTTGGGTTGACTTAGGCGTGGGTTGTTCGAAAGTTCCTGATATTAACAACGTGGGCTTAATGGAAGACCGTGCAACATTACGTATTTCTTCTCAGCACGTTGCTAACTGGTTACGTCACGGTATCGTGACTCGTGAACAAGTTGAAGAAGTGCTTAAACGCATGGCAAAAGTTGTTGATGAGCAAAATGCGAATGATCCATTGTATAAACCAATGGCTGCTAACTTTGAAACTAACATTGCTTTCCAAGCAGCTTCAGACCTTATCTTTAAAGGTTGTGAACAGCCTTCAGGTTATACTGAGCCGTTACTTCATGCTGCTCGTTTAAAGTTAAAAGGTTATACAGGTGACTAATTTTAACCTGTCATAAAAAAGCCTCTTCGGAGGCTTTTTTATTTGAAAGAATAAATTAAATGTATGACTTAATTATTACTCACAATTCCAATTTTAGTGACACCTAAACGCTGTGCTGTAGCCATGACCATTGCTACATTTTTATATTCAGCCATTTGGTCTGGTTTGAGTTTGATCTGGTCTTGATCTTTTTTGGCACCTATACTTTGAAATAAAGTCTCTAATGTCGTACGATCAGAAACCTCTTGGTTATTCCAAAACACTTTACCTGCTGCATCAATTCTTACATCTATTACTTCCGGTGGCTTTTCATTTGTTGGTGGCGGTGTGCCGTTTGGTAAATTAATATTAATCGCGTTGTTTGGTGCAGGTATAGTAATAATAAACATAATAATAAGTACCAGCATGACATCAATAAGCGGTGTCATATTGACTTCCAACATTACATCGTCATCATTATTTGAACCGACATTCATACCCATAAAATTCTCCTTAAAATCATTACGGGGAGGCTGGTGGGGTAGTAACAAAGGCAATTTTGCCAATACCAGCTTGTTTGGTTGTACTAATGACCTGATCTATCGCTTCAAAATGGGTAAGCTGATCTCCTCGAATATGTACCTCAGGCTGCGGTCTTTTTTGTGCCACGGCTTGTAATTTTGCCAACAATATTTCTTTATTCGGTACATAACTTTCGTTCCAGAAAATATCTCCTGTCTTATTGACTGAGAGTTGAATATTTTCAGGCGTGGTTGCGTACGGAGTATTTTTTTCTTCTGGTAGTTTCACTGGAACTGTATGTGTAACTACTGGAATAGTAATAAGAAAAATAATAAGTAAAACCAACATGACATCTACCAGAGGTGTCGTGTTAATTGTTCCAATCATTTCATCATCATCTTCAGAACCAACACTCATACCCATAATGTTTGCTCCTGATTATTTAATATTACGGTTAACTGAATTATTGGTATTAATTTCTCCGCTTAATAAAACCGCGTGTAAATCTGAGCCAAATGAACGGACATTTTCCATAACGGCTTTATTGCGGCGAGTAAGCCAGTTGTAACCAAGTACAGCAGGTACTGCGACTGCAAGACCAATAGCCGTCATAATTAAAGCTTCACCAACAGGGCCAGCAACTTTATCGATAGACGCTTGACCTGAGATACCGATGGCTGTTAATGCGTGATAAATTCCCCATACGGTACCAAAAAGTCCAACAAATGGTGCGGTAGAACCTACCGTTGCTAAAAAGGCTAAACCACCACCTAAATGATTTTGTATTTTTTCAATTGCGCGTTGGATAGAAATGCTTACCCATGTATTAAAATCGATTCGTTCAAGTAAAGAACCGCCGTGTGATTTAGTTGAATTAATGCCTTTTTCTGCAATAAAGCGATAAGCGCTACTTTGTTCTAAACCTTCTGCAGCATTATCAAGGGAAGTAGCCTCCCAAAAATGTTTTTCAGCTTCTTTGCCTTGGCGTTTGACTTTACCTTGTTGCAATAGTTTAGAAATGATGATGTACCAAGTTCCAATCGACATGAGTACTAAAATAAATAATGTAGACTTAGCAACTAAGTCACCTTCACGCCAAAGGGCTTCTAGACCATAAGGATTTTTAACAGTTTCACTCGTTGCGGGCTTCGGTGGTGGGGTTGGAGTATTTGTATTTGATGTGGCTTCAGTGGTTGCTGTGGCTACAGGTGCATTGCTTGTTTCTTCTGCGAAAACTGAACTTAATGGAAATAACGAGCAAGCTGCGATTAGACTTGCAGAGGCGAAACGAACTAAAGGTTGAGTTGATTTTTTCATCATATATCTCCAATATTTTTTAATTTCTTACTAATTCAATTGTTTATTCAATTACAAATGGATATTCAATTTCATACCAATCTTGCTGAGGCACACCATCTTTCATTGCTGGTTTGAACGTACATAAGCTGTAAGCTTTAGTTGCCGCCTTATCCAAAATTTTGCTACCACTCGATTTTTTTACTTTGGCATCAATGACTTTGCCGGATGTATCAACCAAAACACGTATACGCACCGTACCTTGTTCTTCATTCATCAGTGCTTCACGAGGATATTCCGGTTTTTCACAGCCAGCAGAACCTTCCGAAACTCCACGACTTACACCAGCTGGTTTTGGTGCCGGCGCAGCAGCCACTGGAGCAGGTGCAGCAACAGGGCTTGGAGATGGAGTACTAGGTGCCGCAGCAACTGGGGTAGCCACTTTAGTCGGTTGAGCCACTGGTGTCGTTTTTTGTACCGGTGTTGCTACTTTCTCTACTTGTTTAGGCGGCTCTGGAACCTTGGCAACTTTTTCTACCATTTTGGGTGGCTCAGGTGGTTTTTCCTTTGGTTTAGGCTCTTCCGGCTTTGGTGGAGGAGGCGGCTTAATATCCTGAACAATCTGTAATTCCACAGGTTTTTCTGCTGGTTTTTGAATATCGTTTGCTAAACCTGACATCAGAATATAGGCAACAAGAAGATGCAGAAAAATGACTGCAGCAATACCAATTAGGCGTTTGGCAGATTTATTTTCTATGTCTGTAAAAGTCATGCCCATAGTTACTCCTGAAACTGTAGACAAACAATTTTTTAAATGACTGTTTGACTAAGAATGAGTATTTGTTCTGCAAACTAACTGTTGAGAGTTATATTTGCAGAACAACCATTAGAACTTATATGTACCTCGTACAAAGTAAGTACGTCCTAAAGGATCTGCGTAACGTGGGTCATATCCCATTTGGAAGTTATCAATTACATTAGAAGCAGGAGGATCTTCATCAAAAATATTTTTGATACCCGCTGTAACTTCTAGATTTTTAAAGCCTTTGTATGTGCCTGAAATATTATAGGTTGTATAGTCACTGACTCTATGATTCTGTTCATTAGAGTTTTGATCTTGGTACCCGCGAGAGAAGTTTTGTTGTAGGTTTAAAGCCCAGTTTTCATAATTCCAATTTAGGTTTGCAGTATGTTTCCAGCGCAGAATAATAGACTGATAATCTAAACCACTATATGATCCAGCAACACCTTTCCAGTCACCATCTGGTTCGGCTTGATATTTGTAATCTGTAATATACGTTCCATCGATATTGAAACCAAAACGACCGGTAGCAGTCATTGGAGAAACCCAACTTAAGCCGACATCGAAACCTGAAGTTTTAATTCCACCCAAATTTTGTTGGGTTGTAATAATATAATCTAATGAACCATCAGGATTACGTACAAATTTGTCTGCATATTTCACAGGATCGGCAAAAATAGCAGTTTCTGAAAGTGTAGCAATTTGCTTGTCGACTTCAATATTGAAGTAATCAAGAGTGAAGGCTAAATTTTTAATTGGTTCAAATACTAAACCTGCAGTAAAAGACTTTGACTCTTCTGGATCTAGCGTTTTATTACCCCCATTTTGTCTGTCAAATTGCATATTACAATCGCGTTCTTTTTTCCCTCCTGGTTGTACCTTGCCACCTTTGCAAAGTACTGGATCATCATATGATGCACCTGTATTAGTTATTGAATTTGCCCCATTAACCTCCCAAAGTGTTGGTGCTCTGAAACCTGTGCTATAAGTTGTACGAAACATTAACTGTTTAATAGGTTCCCAACGAAGTGCAAATTTTGGATTAAACGTATCGCCAAAATCGTTGTAGTCATCATAACGAGCAGCGATTTGAGCTTCTAAAGTTTTATGGAGGGGAATATGAAATTCGGTAAATACCGATTTAATATTACGATCACCATTATTTTCTGGCTCATCTGGATCGCTACCTGCACTTGGAGCTACACGGGCAATATCTGCCATAACTTTTGAAGTCCAATCTTCATAGCGATAGCTCGCTCCGATTGCAAATCCAACATCTCCAGCTGGTAATTTAAATATAGGTCGGCTTGCAGTGAAATCGACAGTAGTCGCATTTAGATTAGCTTTTAAATATTTACCTTCAACTCCTAATTGATTCCAAGCATTGCCATCCTCAGGGTTTTGTGGCCCGAATGGATTTAATGTGCCATTGTTTAAAGCTTCTTGAGTTTTATCATAATTTAAATAGCCACTTACGAGAGCATCTGACGCACTACTATGCGCATAAGTAACGCCTGAATTAATGTCCCAACCATGAGTTTCACCCTCAATACCAGCAAACAATCTATGTGATTGGTTAATACTGTTACTTATACGATTACCCGATTGTGAACGCAGATATAGAGGTATAGTTCCCTTAGCGCCTGCTAAAGCTGGAGTTATGCCGTTTCCTGGATAATATTTACTATCAGAGTCAAGTGTCAGATCAAAAAATACATCTGGCGCAACTGAAGTAGTGACTTCACTTCTTGCATATAAATATTCTGCAATCGCATTAAAGTTATCATTCAGTTTAAAAGTAGCTCGACCCATAGCTGAGATGTCTTCTGTTTTTGGAACAATTCCAATCACAGCTTGGCTGTTGTATCGACAAGTTCCATCATCGATACTATTAAGAGGGTTATTGCCACAACCAGTCGATGCATAAGGGTTCCCTAAACCTGGCACATTGGCAGGGAATGAACCACTACTGGTTCTATTGATACCTAATTCCGGTAATATGCCTCCACGCCGACTAACTTTACGGTCTTTGGCCATAACATCATCGCCTTTGCGATAGTCCACAACACCAAAAACGTTATAGCCATTTTCGTCTAAATCACCGAAGCCGCCAAAGATACTGTAGTCTTGTTGTTCACCACCTTTTTCTTCTGGTTTTTGATAGCCTGCGGTTAGATTAAGTCCCGTAAATTGCTTTTTGGTAATGAAGTTAATTACCCCGCCAATTGCATCTGTTCCATAAATGGAAGAGGCACCATCTCTTAGAACTTCAATACGGTCTAACATTGCGAGCGGAATAATATTTAAGTTTGTGACACCACTATCATAGGCATTTGCAGCCAATCGACGGCCATTAAGTAAAACAAGTGTTTTATTGGCACCTAAGGCTCTCAAGTTTGCCGCTGAACCAGCTGTTTTACTTGCCCCCACGTTACTGGCAGTAACAAAATTGGATTGGTTTGCACTAATTTTGGCTAAGGCTTCTTCAGTGGTAGTTACCCCTTGTTTTAAAATTTCTTCGACTTTTACGATAGTAATGGGTGAAGCACTTTGAGCTGCAACTCCCTTGATTGAAGAGCCTGTCACAGCAACTTTTACAACTTTGACGGGTTTATCATCATTGCTTGATTGTTCTGTTTCTGCTGCTTGTGCCATGGTAAGACACATCATGCTTAAACTAAGGGTGCTTAATTTAAGAATTGTTTTGCCAATCTTGGGGGTTACCTGAGATCGAACATTGTATTTTTTTTTCATCGTGGATTTGATCCCTTTTTGTTGTCGTTAGCGATATTGCTGGAAAGTTTTTAAGCAAAGCAAGTGCCAACTATATATTTTTCTTTTTTTAGTTTATGCAAAATATTGATATATATTGATTTTATTATGGTTGAGTAGGGTGCTTAAGCTTTTATGAGATAAAAATAAATTTTCCATTTGGAAAAATTTTTAATGGTGGCGAAAAGTTTCAAATTTATTTGTATAAAAAATATACATTACTAGACTCTTCACATGCTTATTAAATAAAAATGTATCGTTTTAGAGCTTTTCAATAGGTAATGTTATAATATCTATAGTTATGTGGTTTAATTATAATTTAATTATTAATCAATAAATTATTTAAAAGTTATGTGTAAAATAAGCTGGTTCTAATGTGGATCATAATTAATTTTTAATGTATTTTATTTGTGCATTTAAGGTGTGAGGTGATTAACTTATATGAATATAATATTTGGCAAAAAGTTACTTTTATTTATATAGTTCAAATGTTTTTAAGTATCTAATAAAAATATGAATTTTTAATATTTTAAAATATTTTAAGATGGATATTAATAAATGGCATGAAATTCGCTTTATATTCAATAGTTATAAAACTCTAGGTATTTGAGTTTATTTTTCCATTTGATCAAATAAAAAGATGATAAAGGAAAGTGAATTTTAAGACCTAAATAGGCCTATCTGTCGAAAAAGAACTTTTCTTATGCAGATTTAGATGTTACTCAAAAGGATAATATCTTTTAAAAAAACTAATTACGTGGGTATGAACTTGAAATTAAAATTTTTTAAGCTCGCCATTTTAAATCTGGCTATTACATCAGTCCCTTGTGCTTACGCAATTACGCCAGCACAACCAAACAAAATTTTGCACGTTGCCTATGAAGCCCCAGATGATGGCTTCGATATGGTTAAAACTAACAACTTCTATAGCGCGAGTATTGCTGAAGCCATATTTGAGCCTTTACTCAAATATGATTATTTAGCAAGCCCATTACAGTTAGTTCCCTATACGGTAGAGAGCCTGCCCAAAGTGGAAAAAGGCGGTAAAGTTTATACATTTAAAATTAAGCCGGGTATCTATTTTACCAATGATCCCGCTTTTAAAGGTAAACGCCGTGAGCTAGTAGCTGAAGACTATGTATATGCAATTAAACGTATTTTAGACCCCAAAAACAGAGCACCTTCCGTTTCTTTTCTGGATGGAAAATTGGTTGAAGCCGATGCAGTTGTAGCTCAAGCAAAAAAAACAGGAAAATTTGATTATGCTGCGCCCATTGCTGGGGTCAAAGCGCTTGATCGATATACTCTGCAATTTACTCTAACTCGCCAAGACTTCAACTTTCCTTATATTCTTGCTTATATTACCTTTGGCGGAGTTGCTAAAGAAGTTGTCGATTATTACGGTGACCGTATTGGTATGCATCCTGTAGGTACTGGTCCTTACATGTTAAGTAAATACGTACCGAGAAGTAAGGTCGAGTTAGTTGCCAATCCTGATTATCGTGGTTTCGTCTGGAATTTTAAGTCAACAGGAACGCCATGGGATAACCAGCTTGTTAAAGAAATGTCTGGAAAGAAAATGCCACAAATTGGCAAGGTGGTGGTTAGTATTATTGAGGAACAACAGTCACGATGGTTAGCTTTTCAGTCGGGTCAATTAGATTTTGATAGACTTACAGCAGATGCTGTTCCGCAAGCTTTAGATGGCAATCAACTTAAAGCTTCTTTTCAAAAAAGAGGAATTAAACACTTCCCATATAAGGAACCCGAAATTACCTATACGATGATGAATATGCGTGATCCGGTGATTGGTGGTTTTAGTCCGGAAAAGATAGCTCTGCGTAGAGCAATTACTTTATCGTACAATCAAAAAGAAAGTATAAAACAGGCTTATAAAGGGCAAGCAGTTAGAGCAGAAATGTTTATACCTGAAGGTGTAAATGGCTATAACCCTAAATATAAAAGTAGCGTAGGGTACAATCCATTATTGGCAAATAAATTACTTGATTATTATGGTTATAAAAAAGGTGCTGATGGTTATAGAACCCAGCCAAACGGGAAACCTTTAATTTTAAAAATTAATACAGAAAATAGCTCGGCCTCAGTTATCCACTCTGAACTTTGGAAAAAGAATTTAGATGCGATTGGTATTCGTGCTGACTTTAGGGTGAGTAATTTTGCAGATAACTTAAAAGCTGCAACTCAATGTAAGTATATGATTTGGAGCGGCGCATGGATTGCTGACTATCCTGAAGGAGATAATTTTGCGCAGTTGCTTTATGGACCAAATGCAGGTCAGGGAAATCATGCTTGTTATCAGTCTAAAACATATGATGCGCTTTATACTCAGGCCATCCACTTGCCGCCTCAACAACGCTTACTATATTACGAAAAGCTTAACCGCCAGATTGAAGCTGATAATCCTTGGATTATTCATGTAACCCGAATTCGTAACTGGTTGATACGGCCACAAGTTCAGGGTTTTAAACCCCACCCAATGATGAATACAAACTGGCAATATCTTGATATTACTCCTATTAAAAAATAATTTTAGATAAAGATCATGATGACTGAAAATTTAAAACAAAAGCTCAAGCACTGTAGTATCAGCTTGCTATTCGCTAGTATGGCCTTAACGGGATCTACAAGTATTTTTGCGAAAAGCCCAGCCGATCCGAATAAAATTTTACGTTATGTATTTCCAACAGCTGAGACAGGTTTCGACCCAGCTTATATCCATGATTTATATTCGGCGCATGTAACCACATCGATATTTGAAACTTTATATACCTATGATTATTTAGCAAGGCCAGCAAAGCTTATTCCTCAAATAGCCACCGCTATGCCAGAAGTCAGTGCCGATGGTCTGACCTATACCATTCACATAAAAAAGGGTATTTATTTTACGCCAGACCCTGTTTTTAAAGGTAAACCAAGAGAATTAACAGCCAATGATTATGCGTACTCTTTTAAGCGGTTATTGGATCCGAATTTACGTTCTCCAAATAGCTGGTTATTAGAAAACAAAATTGAAGGTATGGAGGCGTTAGTCAAAGCAGCCAATAAATCCGGAAAATTTAACTATGATCAAAAGGTAAGTGGTTTACAAACACCTGATAAGTACACTTTGGTGATTCGTTTAGTTAAACCCGATTATAACTTTCCTTTATTATTGGCTCATGATCCGACAGGTGCTGTGGCACGCGAAGTTATCGAAAAATATAAAGACAAAGCTGGTTATGTAATGGGTCATCCTGTGGGTACAGGTCCTTATGTACTGAGCAAGTGGGTACCAGCATCGCGCATTGTTTTAAAGGCGAATCCTGATTATCGCGGCTTTACCTGGAACTTTACTGCTAGTAGCCCTGAAGATCAGGCAATTGTAAAACGCCTTAAAGGTAAAAAAATGCCTCAAATAGGTACAATTGATATTCAGGTGATGGAAGAAAACCAATCACGATGGCTAGCATTTCAGCGTGGTGAGGTTGATATATTTCAGCTTGAAGGCCAACTGGTCGCAAAAGCGGTTAAAGATGGTAAGTTAAGGCCTGAGCTTGCTAAAGAAGGCGTGCAGTTATCCCGCATTGTTGATCCTGAAATTAGCTATATTTATTGGAATCTTAAAAATCCAGTCGTTGGGGGAATGAGTAAAGAAAAAATTGCTTTACGCCGTGCGATTGCGATGTCCCGTTCAATAGACCAAGAAATTAAATTGGTAAGAAATGATGATGCAGAGCGTCTACATTTTCCAGTTCCACCCGGTGTGGTGGGAAATGACCCTCAATATAGAACCAGCACACCATATTCGGTGAAAGCAGCAAATTTACTATTAGATCGATATCACTATAAAAAAGATGCATCAGGTTGGCGGACACAACCAAATGGGAAACCTCTTGTTATTGAGTATATGGCGCGTAGCGACAGTATTGGGCAACAAAGTGCTGAACTTTGGAAAAAGAACTTAGATAGTTTGAACATTCGAATGGTCTTTAAACCCATGCTTTTTGCAGACCTCATTCGAGCGCAAAAACAATGTGAAGGGATGTTTGGGTCTTCTGCGTGGATAGCCGATTATCCAGATGGCGATAATTTTATGCAGAATTTTTATGGACCTAATACACACATGACAAACTGGTCTTGTGGTTCTACACCAGAATTTGATCCGTTGTATCGCCAAACCCAACAAATGCAAGCAGGTCCTGAAAGAGATGCGCTCTATCGCAAAATGACACGTCTACTAGAAGTGTATATGCCGGCTCAAATCTCTTATGCACGTTACCGAAATATGCTGGCTCAACCAAAAATCATTGGATATAAAAAACATCCAATTTTACATGCTGAGTGGATGTATTTCGATATTGATACAAATACTAAATCTAATCATTAAGTGAAAAAATTGGAGATAAAATGAAAAACAACACACTGAAAATGATAACTTTATCTATGTTGACCATGAGTGTAAGTCAGTTTGCAACGGCAGAGACAACACGTCCTACTTTGCCATTACTGAAAGCACAACAACTTCCAGCATGGTGTGATGCAAATTTAAAAAAGATTCAACAAGAGATTTCAATTTTTGAAAAAACACCTGTTAAGAATAATGCAGCAGCGGCACCTATATTGGCAAAATGGGATAAAATTTTTGCCCATTTTGAAGATTTTTCAGGTCCGATAAGTCTATATAGTAATGTAGATCCAGATGCAAAATTGCGTAAGACCGCAGAGGACTGTGAAATCAAAATTAATCAATTTCACACTGATATATTTCAAAACCCAAAGCTCTATAATTTAATTAAAAATACGCAAGCAACAGATCCAATTGACCAAAAATACCGCCAAGATATTCTCAGTCAATTTGAAGATACTGGTGTTCAATTAGAACCAGCAAAACGTGCACGAATGAAGGCTATTCTGGATGAGTTGACCAAACTCGAACAAGAATATGCACGTAACGTCCGAGATAATCCGGAAAAACTTGAGTTTACTCCTGAAGAGATGAAAGGGTTGCCTCAAAGTTATATTTCAGCATTAAAGAAAAATGCTAAAGGCAACTATTTATTAGGTTTCGAATATCCGGAATATCGTCCATTTATGGAACTCGCGGATAATGATGATGCCCGAAAAAGATATCAAATTGCCTTTACGCGACGTGGTACTGAACAAAATTTAAAACTACTTAAACAGGCAATAGATTTGCGTTATGAACTTGCGCAGTTATTTGGAAAAGCAAGTTATGCAGATTGGGTTTTAAAAGACCGTATGGCTAAAACACCTGACGCCGTAAATCAGTTTTTGGCAGAAGTACAAAAAACTGTAGCACCACTTGAACGTAAAGAAGTAGAAGAACTGCGCGCATTTAAAGCGCAAACATTAAAAACGCCATTAGAAAAAATCGAGATCACACGTTGGAGCGAAGCTTACTGGAGTGAAAAACTTCGTAAGAGTAAATATCAGATTGATCAGGAAAAACTTCGTGACTATTTCCCGACTTTAGCGGCACAAAAGTGGTTATTTGCTATTTCATCTGACCTTTATGGTATTGATTTTAAACCTGTTAAAGTGAAAGTATGGCAAAACGAAGTTGAATATTATGATGTAGTTGATAAAAAGACAGGAAAGCTTCTTGGGGGGCTGTATATGGATAAATTCCCTCGTGAAGGGAAATATGGCCATGCCGCTGTTTGGGGAGTATACGGTGGCAGTACATTAACCAATCGATTACCCGTTTCAGCATTAGTCACCAATTTTAACCGTAAAGGTTTAAACAGTGATGAGCTAGAAACTTTTGTTCATGAATTTGGCCATGCTTTACATGGCATATTATCAAATACACGTTATGCCAGTCAGTCGGGAACATCCGTAGAACGTGATTTTGTAGAAGCACCGTCTCAAATGTATGAAGAGTGGGCACGCCGTAAAGAGACTTTATCTAAAGTAGCTGATTATTGTGACCCGGCATGTCCACGTGTTGATGACGAACTCATTGCTCGTTTAAAAGCAGTACATAACTATGGACGCGGCTTACGTTATGCACGTCAGACTCTTTATGCACAGTACGATATGTCATTGCATACTGCCGATGCATTAAAAGTAAAACCTTTAGAAAATTGGCAAAAAATGGAAGCTGCTACAGCTTTAGGTTATGTACCAACAACAGAGTTTCCTGGGCAGTTTGGGCATTTGATGGGTGGTTATCAAGCCGGTTATTACGGCTATATGTGGTCTGAGGTTTTAGCTTTAGACATGCTTTCTGCGTATGGGGATAACCTTAATAACCCGCAAGTGGGACAACGTTACCGTCAAACTATTTTGTCACAAGGTAGCCAAAAACCAGCAGCTGAATTAGTTAAAGATTTCCTTGGCCGTGAACCTGATAACAAAGCGTTTTTTAATGAAATTACCGGACAACGGGTTAAATAAGGAATTATCACTATGCTGGCATATGTTATTCGGCGTTTATGGCAGATGATTCCAACTATGTTGGGGGTAGTCTTACTTATTTTTATTCTTTTTAACTGGGTAGGTGGCGATCCTGCTTATATTTTAGCGGGCAAGATGTCTAATCCTGAGCAGATCGAAAACATTCGTAAGCAGCTTGGTGTCGATCAGCCTTATTACGTTCAGCTCTGGATTTTTATTAAGCAGATTCTCACTTTTGATTATGGAGCGAGTTGGAGTACGGGTGAACCTGTTTCCCAAATTATTTTAACCCGATTAGGACCGTCGCTTACGCTTCTAATTCCACTGACTATTTTACAGACCGTTATTTCAATTATTTTAGCTTTGGCTGTTGCAGCGGTACGTGGTTCTCTAACCGACCGTATGGTCATGATGCTATGTACTATCGGCATGTCGATCAGCATCTTAGTTTACATTATCGTTTTTCAATATGTTTTGGCGTATCAGCTAAGCTGGTTCCCAGTACAAGGCTGGAGCGATAGCTTTACTGATAATTTATTTAAGTTTGCCTTACTACCAATACTCATCATGCTGGTGGTGAGTATTGCACCGACTTTACGTTTATATCGTAGCTTTGTGCTTGATGAAATTAATCAGGACTATGTTCGAACAGCACGTGCTAAAGGTGTAGGTGAAAGCCGAATTTTAGGTATACATGTGCTGCGGAACGCTTCAATTCCCATAATTACCGACGTGATGTCAACTTTACCTGCATTACTCATAGGCGCATTTTTAATTGAACGTTTTTTTGGCATTCCTGGGATTGGTCGAGAAGTGATTATTGCAGTTGAGCGGAGTGATTTTCCTGTTATTAAAGCAATGACAGTTTACATCGCAGCTGCAACCATGATTTTTAACTTGATTGCCGATTTGGTCTACAAAGTGGTTGATCCACGTGTACAGTTGAAGTAGGTGGGCTATGCTGAGCGTTTTATCAAAAAGAAAACAACAAACAAAAGCGGAAGCTCATTCATCTGGTCTGTGGAAACTTGCCATGCAACGTCTTCGGGCCGACAAGATCGCAATGTCATCTCTAGTGATTGTATCGCTTTATTTTATTATTCTGGTTCTATCAATGACAGGTGTGATTGCATCTGACTGGAATAAAGAGGTTGCAGTAAGTTATGCACCACCTACATTTATAGGCGCAGACAAGACAACAGGTGCAGGGCAAAATGCAGCAGCGATTGAAGAAGAGTTACCAGAAAATCCAGTGGATCCTTTAAAAGATGTAATTCACCAACTCAAGGCTGAAATTAAACAAGAAAAGAGTGCGGGAAGTGCAATTGATTATTATGGTGTTGTAGACCCATTAGCTGATGATATGAAGGCCATTGATCAGCAACTTGGTGGACATTTACTTGATCAGCAAAGTGAACTTAAAAGCACACTTATATTTGGAGCTGACAAATGGGGACAAGACGTCCTTAAAAAGACTATTAAAGGTGCTGAAACCTCAATCATTGTTGGGGTGATATCTGCTTTACTTGCGGTAGGTATAGGTACACTTTTAGGTGCAATTTCTGGATATTTCGGTGGTTGGGTCGATGATATTCTCAACTGGTTTTATAACATTTTTACCTCAATTCCATATTTATTATTAGTCCTTGCTATTGCTGCCGTACTTCAACAAAAAGGTATTTTATCTATTGTTCTGATTTTAGGTTTAACGGGTTGGACGGGTGTTTATCGTTTAATTCGTGCCGAATATATGAAACATACAGCACGTGAGTACGTTCTTGCTGCTAAGGCAATTGGCGTTGGACACTTCCGCCGTATGTTCATTCATATTTTTCCTAATGTCAGCCATATCGCCTTGGTCCAAATGTCGATTCTGGTGGTGTCTTTCATTAAATCTGAGGTCATCTTGAGTTTCTTAGGTTTTGGTGTGCCAGTAGGTGTAGTGTCTTGGGGGAGCATGTTAAATGAAGCACAAAGTGAACTTCTTTTAGGTAAGTGGTGGCAGCTTGTCGCAGCTTCTGTTGCGATGGCTGTTTTGGTAACGGCATTTTCAATGTTTACTGATGCACTTCGTGATGCATTAGATCCAAAACTAAAATAAGAGGAAATCCTAATGTCAGAACAAGAAAATCAGAATGCGCCGTTGCTGCATGTTAAAAATTTACGAGTGAGTTTTAAAGGTGAAGATAAACAATATATTGAAACCGTGAAGGGAATTAGCTTTGATATTCCTGCAAACACCACGGTTGCTTTAGTAGGTGAGTCGGGTAGCGGCAAATCAGTTACTTCTTTGGCAACTATGGGCTTACTGCCTGTAGGTCAGAGTAAAATTGATGAGCAAAGTAAAATTATATTTGAAGGCAAAGATTTGCTCAGCTTATCTCGTACAGAGATGCGTAAAATTTGTGGCAAAGATATTGCCATGATTTTTCAGGAGCCGATGTCATCATTAAATCCTGTTTTTACGGTTGGCAATCAAATTGCGGAAGTGTTGTGTTTGCATATGGGATTGAGCCGTAAACAGGCCCGACAACGCGTTTTAGAATTACTTAAAGAAGTAGGTATTCCTTCACCTGAAACTAAAATTGATGCCTATCCAAATCAACTTTCGGGTGGTCAGCAGCAACGTGTCATGATTGCTATGGCGATTGCGTGTGAGCCTAAACTGCTGATTGCGGATGAACCGACTACAGCACTTGATGTCACGATCCAAAAACAGATTATTGATTTACTCGAGTCATTGCGTAAGCGCCGTCAAATGTCGATGCTTTTTATTACTCACGATTTGGCATTGGTCGGTGAAATTGCAGATAAAGTTATTGTGATGCGTCATGGCGAGATTAGAGAGCAAGGCGTGGCTGAACAGGTTTTAGAACAGCCTAAAGATGTATATACGAGAGCATTACTTTATTGTCGTCCGCAAATGTCACAACGGCCTTATCGTTTACCTGTTACCAGCGATTTTATGCGTCAAGAAGACAATATATTGGTCGAACAAAGTTTTGACGTTTCAGGAATTCCCCAGCGTAAACGGGGTTTAAATGGCGATGAGCAAATCATCTTAGAAGTAAAAGATCTGAAAAAAAGCTTTTATAGTCGTAAAGGTCTATTTGGCAAAGAAGAGTTTCAGGCTGTTAAAGGAGTTTCTTTTAAACTTGCTAAAGGAAAAACTTTAGGTTTAGTCGGTGAGTCAGGTTCAGGTAAAACGACCGTTGGGTTGTTACTCATGCGCTTACATCAAGCCTCTGGAGGGCAAGCTTTCATCGAAGGTAAAGATATTCTTTCATTAACTGAAAAAGAGTTTGCTAAATATCAACGAAAGATTCAGATCATTTTTCAAAACCCATATGCCTCTCTTAATCCACGTTTTACCATTGGGCAGATATTATTAGAGCCTATGCAAATTCATGGTATTGGTAAAGATGACGCTGAACGTAAACAGATTGCCCTTGGACTGCTTGAGCGAGTCAATTTACCTGAGCAAGCTTATTATCGTTATCCGCATGAGTTCTCGGGTGGTCAACGCCAACGTATTGCCATTGCACGGTGTTTAACGCTAAAGCCTGAAATTCTAATTTGTGATGAATCTGTTTCGGCGTTAGATGTTTCTGTTCAGGCACAAGTACTTAATTTATTACAAGACTTACAAGATGAGTTTGGGCTTAGTTATATTTTTATTTCACATGACTTGTCGGTTGTGAAATATATCTCTGATCAGGTCATGGTCATGAATCATGGTGAAGTTGTTGAAATCGCCAACTCGGATGAGCTCTATGCACATCCGCAACATGACTACACCAAACGACTATTGCAGGCTATTCCACAAGGAATTCAGCACATCTCGTAAGCGTAAAGTTATGTCGTTAAAGGCACTTTCAAGTGCCTTTTTATTTGGTTTATAGGTCAAATGCTTATAAAATATAAAAAGTAAATATAGAGTATTTTATTCTTGCTATGTGCGCTAACTTTAAATCTTTAACGCTTGCTCAATTGCAGCAACTTCAGTTACCTGTAGTTGGCTTTAGCTATGCCGAAGAGGTTTATCCTGCTGGAACAATGCCATTATTATTTAAATCATCGCAAGGCCTTGAATGGCGTGAAGTGATGTTTGGATTGGTTCCCAAATGGGCTGAAGATACCAATATAGCAAAACATACTTATAACGCTCGTCATGAAACAATTTTCCAAAAACCGAGTTTTCAAGAAGCTGCGCTTAAATGTAAGTTCGGTGTGATTCCAGTGACCGAGTTTTATGAAAGTAAATATATAAATGATAAGCCAGAGCGGTGGGGTGTGCGCCGTAAAGATGGGCAAGCTTTTTTTATTGCAGCAATTTATGAAATTTGCAAAATAAATGATACGGTTATTCGTTCGGCAAGTATGTTGACCATGGATGCTATAGATCATCCAATGATGAAAGACTTTCACGAACCAGGTGACGTTAAACGATCAGTGATTGTAATTCCACATGATCGTTTGGAAGAGTGGTTAAGTTTAGAATCGCCTGACATTTCAAGTTTTATTGAGGGCTTTCCCGTCGAAGAATTTGAATGCTCTCATGTACCAA
>Ga0209795_10000650_pt1 | contig 25112 bp, 31 predicted proteins | sample AgamicOrMarz_FD_187166 | JGI IMG/M metagenome (GOLD analysis project Ga0209795, IMG submission 187166) | Agave microbial communities from Guanajuato, Mexico - Or.Ma.rz (SPAdes) (version 2) | ecosystem: Host-associated > Plants > Phyllosphere > Phylloplane/Leaf | place: Guanajuato, Mexico...
TTTGGCCACACTTAATAATCAGGAAAGGAGCAAGACATGCGTGCACTCACACTACGATCGCCGGGTATGCTGAACCTCGCCTTTGCTACGGCGATATTGCTGAGTCACCCACTAGCGGCCCGCGCACAAGTGACGCGTGCGCCTGCGCCAGCCACTGCGGCCAGTGCGGTGGGTGCGGATGCGATGGCCCGGCTTACCAGCCGTATCATCAATGTCGATGTGCAGACGAGTCGCATCACGGTCCAGGGAGCGCGCGGGGAAACGGTGGTCGTGGAAGTCGATCCCGAGGTTGCGGACGTGCGACTTCTCAAAGTAGGCGACGAAGTTCACGTCGAGTACTCAGGCGCATTGCTGCTGTCGGCGGAAAAGGTAGAGACGAAGGGCGTCCGTTCGCGCGTCGAGGAAGAGACGGCGACGCCGATATCTCACGGTATGTCCGTCAAGCTTCGCAACGTCGACATTGTCGCAACCGTGCAGCGTTTGGATCGTAAGAATCGGCAGATCGTATTGCGTGGCCCCACGCGCAGCATGCTGTTGCAGATAGCGCCTGACGTACCTCTCGATAAGATTGCCGTTGGTGACAGCGTGCACGCGAAATATCATGCAGAAACAGCGATTCTGATCACGCGCGACGGTAAACCAATTCGTTGATCCCAGAAGAGCCGGCGCATTAAGGGTACTGCCAGTCGCAGCAGTACCCGAATGCCGGCATGACTCACCCTTCGATGGTGCTAGAAAAGCAGCTCCGTCGATTGCAGAACTCGCTTTGCTTCTGCCGTTCCTGCCCTGTCGCTGTCGCGGATAGTTTCGAGCAGTATGTCGACGAGGCAATTCGCCGCCGCGCTGAGAGGATTCCCGTTGCGCGAGACGATGCCGACCGAAGTGTCGGCAAGTTCTTCTCTCAGCGGAAAAGCGCAGAACTTGTAGCGCGTCACGCAAATTTCTGCGAGCGGCCACGGAAAGATGGAAACTGCATCGGTTCTTTGCAGTACTGACGCGGCCACTGTCAATGAATGGGTGAAGTGGACGTTACGTGGTTCCGGCAAGCCATTGCGATAGAACATCTTCTTCGAGAGACGGCACTCCATGTCAGAGTCGAGCGAGACGAGCCAGTCAGCATCCATCAGGTCGGCAAGAGAGCGCGACTGCGCAAGCGGGTGCCCCTGCCGCGCGACAACGGCCAGACCGCAAGAAAAGAGCGGGCGGAAATTGAATTCCGTATTGGCGATGTCCGGCGCCTGCCGTCCCACGAATAGCTCGACGCTCCCGTCGCGCAAGCGGGGATTCGCAATCGACATAAGACCTTCGAACATCTCCAGTTGGACATTCGGCATTCTCTTGCGGAACTGGATAAATATTTCCGGAAGAAAACAGAGTGCTATCCATGGCGTAATGGAAACGGCAAGCTTGCCGGACGGCTCAGCCCGCATCTCTTTCATCGCGCCATGAGCGCGCTCCACTTGCGCCACGATCAGTCTCGCGTGAGTGAGAAGTGTATTGCCGCATTCGGTCAACGTCGCACCCGAAGAGGTACGCTGAATCAACGGGGCATTCACGTCGTCTTCGAGATCTTTAAGCGCCTGGGTGATCGCCGACGGCGACAGTTCCAATGCCCGGGCTGCGCCGCGAACGCTGCCCGCGTCCGCAATGGCGACGAGCGCGCGAAGTTGATGGTTCTTCATCGTGTCCTCACCGTTTGCAGGTATGCGTTGCACTTCAGGAAGCCGTTCGACCATGCAAGCGTGTATGCAGACATGCTCTTACGTTGTCTACTGGGCTTCAGGAGATGCTGAAACTGCGCGTGAGTTGTGTGCAACGCGATGCAATTATGAGCGTCGCCCGAGGAGGGCGCCACGATCCCACAAATAACTCTGGATTAACGTAGCGTTATTGTTCGGCCGCGAGTGTTCGCGTGGCGATCCCGATTGCCGTATCCAGTACGACAGATCTCCTGTTTTGCACTCGCCAGAAGGCGACGAGCCGGCGCGGTGGAATATCCTCGAGAATGATGCGTTTCAATTCGCAGCTTGCAATTAAATCGTTTGGTACGTGCTCGGGCAGCAGTGCAATGGCATCGCCGATAGACGCCATACGCAATGAGAGTTCGAGCGAGTCGCATTCTATTGATGGCTGTATCGCACAACCCAGCACGCGCTCCACGTAGCGTCGCACGCCGAAGTGCCGGGGCGGCAGTATCAGTTTCAACTCCGACAAGCGCGACATGGTTTCGCGGCTTAGATCGGCGCGTGCGCTGTGATAGAGAGCGAGGCGTTCGTGATGAAGATCGACGCTTTCGAGGTCCGTAGCGCTGACCTCCGTCGAATAGGTGAGCCCCAGGTCGGCCATGCCGCGTATAACCATCTCGACGATGTGGCTCGAACTGTCGCATTGCAGCGAGAGGCGCGTCTGCGGATAAAGTTGCAGTAGCTCCTTGGTGAGGCTCGGCACGAAATGTCCGATCAACGTCTGTACAGTGGCAATGCGCAGAGAGAGTCCCCAGCCAGGTCCTTGCGCGGCATGCGAAATAGATTCGTCCAAGGCGTCGAAGAGAGGTTCGACCGTGCGGAATAGTGCTTCACCATCTGACGTGAGCTGCATTCCGCGTCCATGCCGCCTGAACAGAAGGCGGCCCAGTTTCGATTCGAGCGCCTGGATATGGCGGCTCAAGGCCGGCTGTGTAATACCCACAGTTTCCGCCGCCGCGCGCAGCGACTGGTGCTTCGCAACTGCGACGAACATACGCAATTGCGTGTCGTGACTCGTGGCCGTGGTCATGTGCCGTGCATGGAGACAGGTCGATGATTCAACGCGGGATGCCGGCGAGTGCGAAAGACTTCTCTCAGTGCAATCATTTCGCCAGCCTCGTCCGAACGCCGTTAGTGATCGCGATGAGGAGCGTGGTAACCGACCAGTAGGCCACACCAGCAACGATCAGCATGGGTACAAGCGTTCCGTCGCGTTCGCCGATCGCAGTCACTCGCCGAAAGAAGTCTCCAAGAGCAATCACATAGACGAGCGACGTGTCCTGAAAAATCACGATGCATTGGGTGAGCGCAAGCGGCACCATTGCACGAAAAGCCTGCGGAAAGATCACATAGCGCAGCGTCTGGAACGGTGTCATGCCGAGTGCGTACCCAGCCTGTAGCTGTCCGCGCGGCAGGCTCGCGATCCCCGCACGAATGATTTCGCAGAAGAACGCGGCTTCGAGCAACGAATAGGCGGTCAGGGCGGAAACGAGCCGCAGGTCTACCGTCGAGGGTAGATTGAACAAAGCCTTCAGGAATTGCGGCACGATCAGAAAAAACCACAACAGCAGCATGACAAGCGGAATGGATCGGAACAACGACACATAAGCTTGCGTGAAAACGCGTAGCACATAGTGCGACGACAAACTGAACGCGGCCAATACCGTACCCCAGGCGAGACCGAACAGAATCGCCACCACGGTAATCTGCAAAGTGATTCGCATGCCTGAGAGAAGCACGGCTCTCGAATCGATGAGCGTTTGCCAGTCCATCTCGAACATGTCAGCCCCCAATCACCCCAGGCAATGCCGTCCGGCGACGAATCCAGCGCATGCAGCACAGAATCGCGAAGTTCAGTCCCATATAGACGAGCGTTACGCAAATGAACGACTCATACGGCTGTGCCGTGTAGTCGACGAGTTGCCGCGCCTGGCCGGACAGTTCAAGCAGGCCGATAGTGGAGGCTACCGCCGAGTTCTTGGAGATGATGAGGAACTCCGATGTCAGCGGGCCCCATATCGTGCGAAACGTGACGGGCAGAAGCACATACCGGTATGCCTGTGCTCGCGTGAGACCGAGGGCGAATGCGGCATGGATCTGTCCAACGGGACGCGCCAGGATCCCGGCGCGCACTTGCTCGCAGATTCGCGAACCCGTGTACACCCCGAGCGATACCACCGATGCAATCAGAAACTGTGGGTGAGAAGGCAGACTCTTGAGCCAGTCTCCGATAGCGGCGGGCAGTAGTTCCGGCACGACGAAGAACCAGATAAAGAACTGCACGATCAACGGTACGCCACGGAAGATAGAAACGTACGCGGCACTCACCGCCTTTGCCGCGCGGTTGGGCAATGTGCGCATTACGCCGAATATGGTGCCCGTGACAAGTGCGAGTGAAAACGCGAGCAATGTCAATTCAACGGTGTTCACGAGACCGGACACCAACCAGCCGAGATATGTGGCCGGTTCGCCGGTAGCAACGGGCTGCAGCAGCACGCCCCAGTGCCATCTGTAATCCATGAAATACCTCTCGCCTGCGCATGTCGGCGCGCGGTTAACGTGTCGTCATATCGGGTCGATGCGGCTCAGGACGTCGGCTTGTCGTCGGGATTCGCGAAGAGCGCCTGCATGCGCGGAGACAGCGGGAAATCCAGGTTGATTCTTTTCGGAGGAATGGGCTGCTGGAACCAGCGCTGGTACATCTTCGCCGCAACACCGGACTTTTGGGCCTCGATAATTGCGGCGTCCATCACGGCTTTCATCGGTGCATCGTTCTTGCGCAACATGCAGCCGTAGGCCTCATAGGTTCGAGGTGTGCCCACGATTTCATAATCTCCGGGATTGCGCGCCTTCGCACGTTCGCCGGCCAGCAACGCGTCGTCCATCATCATGGCTTTCGCGCGGCCAGTGGAGAGCATGAGAAACGATTCGGTGTGATCTTTTGCGCTGATGACGTCCATGCTCATCGATTTCTCTGCATTCATCTTGCGCAGGATCTTCTCCGAGGTAGTGCCGGCGCCGACCACGACGGTTTTCTCTTTCAGATCGTCGAAGTCCTTGATGCCCGACTTCCTGTTGACCAGGAGGCGCGTGCCGATTACGAAAAAGCTGTTCGAAAACGACACCTGTTGCGCGCGCTCCACGTTGTTTGTCGTACTCGTGCATTCGAAATCGATCGTGCCGTTCTGAAGCAGCGAGATGCGGTTCTGCGAGGTGATCGGAATGGTGCGGACTTTGAGGTCCGGCGACTTCACGACCATCTTGATGCGCTCGATGATCAGATTCGCCACGTCGATCGAGTAGCCGATCGGCTTCTGGTCAGCGTCGTAGTACGAAAACGGAAGCGACGCATCGCGATAGCCGATGGTCACCACATGTTCCTTGCTTATTTTCAGGAGCGTTCCCGTGAGTTCGGGTTCTGCCGCTCTCGCGTCATCGAGTGCGCTGAAGGTCAAAAGGGCGACGGCGGCGATCGCGCCGCAGCGGCCGTTCGCGGCTCGGGCAGGAAGCGGTTGTTTCATCGTGGTCTCCAGAACTTGCATTTCTCGTGGACTCCCCGAGCCGCGCGATTCGCCGGAATCACGCGACAATGGATGTCAATGTGGTTTCAGCGCGTGCCGGTGATCTGCGCCACATCGATCACATACATTCGACGCGCATCCTCGTGTACAGAATCGATGCACACGGCGCGGCCATTTCGATTCCATCGCGGATGCAGATCGCAACGGTTTTCCTTTTTAAGGTCCGGCGATGCATAGAACTCCCCGATGTCGTAGCGCACATCTTCATGCATGTCGTAGAGAAACAGAATGCGTGTGTTCGTCCGTGAGTCAGGGTATGTGTCGGATAACAGCCAGCGCGTGTCGACTGGGGAAAAGCTCATATGGCCGTTTTCAGTGAGCAGATCGCGACCGATTACTTCCACGCTGCCGTTATCGCTATCTTCATACAGGTGATAGTGGATGCTGCCGGCGTGCGGGCCCCATACGACGACGTGTGAATCGTCTTGCCAAAGCGGGTGCGATATCTGGTATTCGGACTTCTCGTAGTCGAAGGTGCCGACTGCGGACGAATCGAAATGCTCTGCCAGTTGCGGCAGCGGATGGTCCGAACAATCGAGCAGCCGCATGCACGAGCCGTCTGGATTCATCGTGATCAGCCTATGGAGGAAGCAGGTTTCGTCGGCGGTGCGTTCCGTCCAGCGGTGCAAAAAGAGCACGCGCGAGGACGCAGCATTGATCTCGATGTGGCTTACCCAGTGAATGGCGTTCTGCATCGACGGAACGTTGTGGAAACTGCGCAGATTGTCATAGCTGACGATCAATGCGGTTTCACCCGTTGCAACGTCGAGGCGATGGATGCCGTCGTCGGCCGGCGCGAGTTGCATGGGAAATGGACCGCCGCGTTCGCTGTAGCCTATCGTTTCATGCGTGACATATAGGCGCCGGTAGTCGACGCAAAGCGCATAGCGGCTATTGGGTGCGCACACATAAACCGGCATGGGAAGCGTTGTTTTCGTGGCAGTGTCGATGTCGAAAATGGCTGCACCGAAACCCGGATAGCGCGTCGACAGGTCGCCGGTACGAGCGTTGTAAATGACCTTGCGCCCGGGCTCGCCGTCGAGCCATTGCAACTGGCAGCCCATTTGCCAGTTCCAAGCGGTTGTCGTATCGATCGCGTGAAAAGTTTCGCGATCCTCAATGTCGAAGTAGCCGACTTTTGCCATGAGTTGTGGCGTAAGGGGCGCATCCATCATGGCGACCTGGTTGCCCAGCACGTAGCGGCCCGTTCGGTCCCATGCGCTCTTGTTGTAGTAGCCAAAGAAATGATGGCGCTCGCCACTGCCAAGCCGCCGCACAGGACACTTGAGGTTTACAATTCGCCCGCTTTCGGACAAGCGGTTGACGATGCAACTGGAGGACGCAATCATGAGCGGACGAATCGGTTAGTGAAGGTAGCACAGGCATGAAGTGCCGATGCATGAGGTGACTGAAGCATATCGCCGCACATCAATAGGGGGTAATTCATTTTTCGCGCATGGGTATTCGCCGTTGATATACTCGCGCGGCAGTCTTCGTTTGAATACTGCGCTCCTATGCTCCTATGCTCATATCGAAGGGACGTCCCCTTGACCCGGCCACTGAACTTCCAGCAGATCCAGGCATTTCGCGCGGTAATGCAAATGGGTACGACAACGGGCGCTGCGGCAGTACTCAATACCACGCAGCCTTCAATTAGTCGCCGGCTTGCGGAATTGCAGAGCTCTTCCGGTCTGAAGCTCTTCGAGATGCACCATGGAAGATTGCGGCCGACAGGCGAAGGGCAGTTGCTATACAAAGCCGTGCAACTCCATTTCAACGGTCTGGAGAACATCGAGTCGGTGGTCGCCATTCTGCGCAAGTCCGGCACGGGAGCGCTGCGAATCGGGTGTACTCCGACGCTCGGTATCGGTCTGTTACCGCAGGTCATTCGTGAGCTTCGAGCGCGCTTCCCGCAGACGTATCTGAACGTGCAGACGGCTAATACACCGCAGCTCACGGATCTACTGCGTCAGGATCTGGTTGACCTGATATTGACGACGGGCAAGCTCGACGAGCTCGACTTCCAGACAGAGATCGCGAAGACGGTGCCCGCCGTGTGTGTATTGCCGCTGGGCCATCGTCTGCAAGCGGAGTCGACTATTCATGTGCAAGCTTTGCGCGACGAGAGCCTGCTCGCGCTCGGCGAAATGGACGATCTGACAGTCGCAATTAAGGCAGTACTGAATGCGAATGACATGCCCGCTGAATTCGCCATTCAGACTACGTCGTCCATTACGATCTGTGCTCTCGTGAGTGCGGGCAATGGCGTCGGAATCGTCAATCCTTATGTGGCGAGTACATTCGCAGGTCAATTGCTGGTCAAGCCGCTGACGCCGGCAATCGACGTGGCCGTGAGCATGGCAATGCCTGCGCACACCGCGCCTTCGTTGCTCGCGCGGCATTTCATCGAGATCCTGAAAGCGCATTTGGACACGATTGCGCTATCCGCGGTATGCGGGTAACCACCACATAAACTTTCTCGGTGTTGTGATTTCCTGGACCTATGATCCAATCGATCCCGCTCTTTTCGCGGCGATCGGAGCACGGTCACGAGTGTCGAAACGTCGATCGGACCTGCCGTGGCCGGCGAAAAATCAAATCACTCGAATGGAGTCACGCAAATGAGCAATCAGCCTGTGATCTTGCTGGTGCATGGTTTTTGGGGCGGCGCTGCGCATTGGAGCAAGGTCATCATCGAATTGGCGCGCAAGGGTCACCAGTCGATCCGCGCCGTGGAATTGCCACTGACGTCGCTGGCCGATGACGTCGAGCGTACCCGCAAGATGATCGCTCAACAGAACGGACCGGTCTTGCTGGTGGGACATTCGTATGGAGGCGCCGTCATCACACAGGCAGGAAATCACGCGGACGTCGTTGGCCTCGTGTATATCGCGGCGTTTGCGCCGGACGAGGGAGAGAGCCCCGGTGGCATTACGGAGCAGCATGTTCCCGAGGCTGCGCAGCATCTCGAACCTGACAGCGATGGCTATCTATGGCTTAAAGCCGGGAAGTTCCATGAGAGCTTTTGTCAGGACCTTACTTCCGACGAGGGGCTCGTCATGGCCGTGACGCAAAAAGCACCGCTCGGCGGAACATTCGGAGACCGAATCAGTTCGCCGGCGTGGGCTAACAAACCCTCCTGGTACCAGATATCGAGTGAAGACAGAATGATCCACCCCGACAACCAGAGAATGATGTCCGCCCGGATGAATGCAAGAAAGGTAGTCACGCTGCCCGCAAGTCATGCGTCGCTTGCTTCGCGACCAGTGGAGGTCGCCGCATTGATTCATGAGGCGGCCACAGAACTGGCCGGGTGATCGCAACGTCGATGGGTGGGCCTGTCCAATCTGTTGCGTATTGGATCGACAGGCCCGCTTTACTGGTCGTGATTACACGACGCAACTAAGCAACGCCACTAAGCAACGCAACAAGCAACGCAACTAAGCAAACGCAGTCAGCGTTTCCCGCGAACGTTCGCGCTCGCGCGCGAGAAGCTCTTTCAAATGCGGACTCATGATGCGCGCCACTTCCTGCATGACCGGAACTACGACGCTGTTACCGAACTGTCGATATGCCTGCGTATCGCTCACGGGAATCACGAAGTCGTCGGGAAAGCCCATCAGACGTGCGCATTCGCGCGGCGTCAAACGGCGGGGCCGCTCCCCGTTGCCTTGCGCGAGAAGAATCTCAGAGCCGTCCTTGTGATAACGTGCGGACAGCGTGCGTGTGACGCTGCCCGGCGTGACGAGGCCGAAGCCGAAGCCGTTTCCGGCCGCGCGATGTTTCTCCGCGTAAGCCTGCAGGTAGGCCCACAGATTCGGCGTCAGCGTGTACTTCGGCTGCACCTTGCGGCGGACGTGGTCGAAGAAACGCTCGCCGTCGTGCGGCAACACCGGCTCGGTGCCGTCCGTCTTGTGCAGAATCGACGCGAGACGCGGCCCCGTTGCCGGCACGCGCAGATCGTCGAAAGAAAACCCGGTTGGCTCGCGAAAACCTACGATGACGATCCGCTCACGATGCTGCGGCGTGAAGTGTTGCCCGTCTATAACTTTGTAGTGGACGTCATATTTCAGCTCGTCGCGCAGTACGTCGAGAATCGTTCTGAACGTGTTGCCTTTATCGTGCGAGAGCAGGTTCTTGACGTTTTCCAGCACGAACGCTGCCGGGCGTTTAGCGTCGATGATGCGCGCGACATCGTAGAAAAGCGTGCCTTGCGTCGTGCACTCGAAACCGTGCGGACGGCCGAGCGAATTCTTCTTGCTTACGCCTGCGATGCTGAAAGGCTGGCAAGGAAAGCCGGCCAGCAGCAGGTCATGCGACGGCACCGAATCTTCCGCGTAGGACACGATGTCGCCGACGAACTGGTGTGCGTGGCTGGCGTCTTGATGGTTCTGCTGGTACGTCTTTTTGGAGAACTCGTTCCATTCGCTCGTGAAGACGCACTGACCGCCGTGCACCTCGAAGCCGCGTCGAATTCCGCCGATTCCTGCAAAAAGATCGATGAACTGGAAATCCGCCCGGCTTTCTGAGTGCGTATTTCGCGCGCTCGTATGCAGCATTTCACGCAAAGCCGCTTCGGCGATGCGGGGACAGCTTTGGTCCGTTTTCCAGCGGCGAATGGTTCTGACGTCTTTTCCGCAGCGCGCCGCGATTTCAGCCTGACTGTAGACCTGCAGCGCTTGTAGGAGCAGGTCGTGCCTGGTGGCCATTGTCATGTCGCTTGTTCTCGCTGGGAATTTTGGCGGACATTTTGACCGTTCGATCACCGCCTGTCCAGGAATTTTGGGGCGCGATATGCCACGCCGGAGCCTTGAGCGGCGAAATGCGCTTGTCACAGTTGGATGTGTACGCTTGCAGCGTGACGCGAGGTCCCTGCGTTGCGACGTGTTAAGGCCGCGGCATAGTTCGCGGCCTTTTTTTATATCGACACCAACATCTCGCGCCTGCTCCCCGCTTCGTTCCGCACCAGCGCAACTCCGAAGCAACAACAGCGGGCGACCGCCGCGCTAGGCGAGATGTCCGGCGCCGGTTTCGTGCGTAGGTGGAAATAGTGCAGCGGTGGCGGGCGCGAGTTCGTCCCATGCCAGAGGCGGCTCGGCCTCGAACTGGTCGAGCTGCAACAGAAGACTGTCCACCGCGCACAGCTGCGGGTGCGTCAGGCTGCCCGTGTCGAGCAACTTGTAAAGACGCTCGCGCCAGTAGGTCGGGGGCAGAATAGGGCCAGCGAGGTCGCCTTGCAACGACAACCGCATCGCGCGCGCGATATGGGTGATGTCGCCGTCGATCAAACCGGCTTTCGATGATGCCGACAGGGTGATGGGTTTGCGGTCCATGGCTCCTCCATGGCACCTATTACGGCAGGCTGGAGGGAAACTTTAGCCTTTTGATGAAAAAATTTCCGGGGGCTTGATGGAAAGCCCGTCGCGCGGCACCGCATTTTGCGACGCGGTCAGCAACGGCCCTCAGGCATGGCCGTTGCTCGATCAGGTTACTGGCGCAATTTCGCGTCGGCATTCAAATAAGTGGAGCCGAACATGAACAAGGACCAGGTAAAAGGTGTGGGCGAACAGGTCAAGGGAAAGATCAACGAAGCCGTGGGTAAGGCGACGGATAATCCCGCCAAGGAACTGAAGGGCGATCTCCAGCAGGGCGCGGGCAAGGTGCAGAAGAGCTACGGCGACGCAAAGGAAGACGCGAAGGACCAAGCCAAGCGCAACACCCCGTAATCTGGCTTGATGCGGTCGTAGGGAAAAAGGCGCTTCGGCGCCTTTTTCTCATTGGCGGCGTCATTTCGGGTCGCCGGCAGGAGGCGCGCCGGGCTGCCGTCGGCGTGTCCGGTTTCCGGCTGCATCGTCGGCCGGGCCTGGGAGTAACCCGGCTTTGGCGCGCCGAACGTGCGCTGCGGGCTGTCGGGCCTTTAGACTGGCTGCATCCAACATGGAGGCCGCGACAATGACACCGGAAAAAGTGCTTTCGATGTTCGAACGGCAGTACCTGGAAGGCAAAGCGCCCGTCGATCTGGACGAGACTTGCGCAAGCTTTGCAGCCTGGCTCGCGTCGATGTGGGAGCAACTCGACGTCGAACGCAGGGCGCTGCTGTTGACGGTGGGTGCCGCGCTGTGGCGCGAAGGCTATGACCTGAGCGCGGGCGGCGCGACGAAGGACTTGTGGTGAACGCAAGCTGAATCGCGGACTTGCCGGCGTCCCGCACCCGTTGCGCCGACTCGGTTTATATTTGGCGCTCCGCATTGACACAGCCGAGGCCGGTCGCCCCGTCGATCTCTGCCGCTCAATGCGATTTCCGCCATTCCGCACAGGGTTTACACCATCACATGACAGATCTGTCCGCTTTCCCGATCACGAAGAAATGGCCTGCTGAGCATCCGGACCGCCTTCAGCTGTATTCGTTGCCTACGCCGAACGGCGTCAAAGTGTCGATCATGCTTGAAGAAACCGGCTTGCCTTACGAGCCGCATCTGGTGCGCTTCGACACGAACGATCAGATGACGCCGGAATTTCTGTCGGTCAACCCCAACAACAAGATTCCCGCGATCATCGATCCCAACGGACCCGACGGCAAACCGTTGCCGCTCTTCGAATCCGGCGCGATCCTGATTTATCTCGCGGACAAAACCGGCCAGCTGATTCCAAAGGACGCCGCCGGCCGCTACGAGGCGATCCAGTGGGTCATGTTTCAGATGGGCGGCATCGGCCCGATGTTCGGCCAGCTTGGCTTCTTCCATAAATTCGCAGGCAAGGAATACGAAGACAAGCGTCCGCGCGATCGCTACGTCGCCGAATCGAAAAGGCTGCTCGGCGTGCTGGAGCAGCGTCTCGAAGGGCGCGAGTGGATTCTCGGCGATCAGTATTCGATCGCGGACATCGCGACGTTCCCGTGGGTGCGCAATCTGATCGGTTTCTACGAAGCGGGCGAGCTCGTCGGCATAGAGGATTTTCCGAACGTGAGGCGCGTCCTGGCCGCGTTCGTCGCGCGTCCGGCTGTTGTTCGGGGACTGGATAGTCCCAAGCGGGTGTAGGCGTTCGTTGGTACGACGGCGGTCCGCGCCGGACCGCGCGTCGTTTTGATAACGTATAGCGGAGCGTATGGCAGAACGCATGGCGGACCGTATTGCAAACCGTGTGGGCGGCATACGGCAGTTCAGGTCCATTCAGACATTGCGCGCGTTGGCCGCGTTGGGCGTGGTCGCATTTCATGCCGAAGGGAATGTGGCCACATACGGCTGGGCGACGCATTTCTTTCACCAGATTTCGCGTTTCGGTGAAATCGGCGTCGATGTCTTTTTCGTCATTTCCGGCTTTGTCATGGTGCTGGTTACGCATGGCAAACCGCCCGGCGTGGCTTCCGCAAGGGCATTTATCGTTGCTCGCATTGCCCGCGTTGTTCCTCTTTATTGGGCGCTCACGTCGCTTTTCATTGTTCTGCTTCTCGTCGTGCCGGGCGCATTCGGAAACGCGTCGCTGAATGTCGGGCATGCGGTGGCTTCGTATCTGTTCTTTCCCTGGCTGAACTGGGTCCACGTGACGGCGCCGGTAGTCGGCGTCGGGTGGACGCTCAACTACGAGATGTGGTTTTACGGCGTGTTCGCCGTTTCGATGTGTTTAAGGCGTTATCGGCTACTGGTTGTCGCGGCGTTCCTGGCGGTTATGTCCGCGCTGCATTTCGTCCATGCGGGCGGAGTCGCATTTTCGTTTTATACAAACCCGATCGTGATGGAGTTTGTATTTGGCACTCTCGTCGGCTGGGTTTATGCGACGGGACGCGCGGTGCCGATAACAGTGGCGGCAGCGATCGTCGTGTCGATCTTGGCCGCCGGCAAAGTGTTCGCGCCGGCCCTTAGTGAAACGAACCGCTTTTTGGTCTTTGGATTGCCGGCGTTCGCCGTAGTCGTGGCCGGGTTGTCGCTGGAGAACAAGCTGCGCTGGAGCGCGTTGCTGGAACTCGTTGGCGACTCTTCTTATTCGCTGTATCTGACGCACGTTTTTTCGGTGCCGGTCTGCGTCAAGCTGCTGCAGATATTCGACCGGCAGCATCGTATGCCTGGCGATCTGGTCTGTGTAGTCGTGGTGCTGGCGTCGGTCGCCGTCGGGCTCGCTTCGTACCAATGGCTCGAAGGACCAATGAACAGAATGGGCAAGCGCCTGATCAGGCGGACTCGTGCGACGGCAGAGCCTGTGCGGAACTGAGGCGTTGCGTGGGACGGCGTGAGAGATGTGAAACGCCGTGAGAGGCTGTGAGGCGGGTGGTCCCCCTGGCAGGAATCGAACCTGCATCTAGCGCTTAGGAGGCACTTGTTCTATCCATTGAACTACAGGGAGATGGATAACTGCAATGGGAACATCGGAGCCTTGCTGCTACTGGCTTCCGCCTTGTCCCGGGGGCGTTTCCGGTTTTTCCGCTTCACCCTAAATGAAGCGCCGTGACAGCCTGTCAATCCTAGTTTATCGCCGTCTCTGCTACCCTTTTGCTACAAATCGGCCTGTAGCATCGGAAAGTGCTCTGGCACTGCTACAGTTTCTGAGACGGGGAAACCGTGGCTTCAATCCTGCAAGTAGGCAGTCGCTGGCGTGCCCAGGTACTCAAGCGAGGGCAGAAGAGTATAGCAAAAACGTTCCGGACGAAAGGTGCGGCCGAAGCATGGGCGCGCTCGGTCGAAGTCGAGATCCACAAGGGGCGCAACGTCGCCGACGCGGCGCCCGTCAAGGTCGGCGAACTGATCAGGAAGTACCGCGAGGCACGCGAGGAATCGGGCCGACCGGTCAAGCCGAAGTCGAATGAAGACTACATCCTGCAGCGTCTGCAGGATGAGTTCGAAAGTGACTTTGCCGCACAGCTCACCACTCAGCGCATTGTCCAGTTCGCGCAGAAGCGCAGAAGTCCGGCGCCGGCGGTTTCACCCTCGACATGGATATCTCGAAGCTCGGCACGGTCATGCGGCACACCGGCTCCTTGCTGGGACTAATCTTGCCGGATGCGACGGGCATCGCACGACCGACCCTTCACCACCTGAATCTGATCGAGGCGGGCAAGCGCCGCGAGCGCCGGCCATCGCCGGACGACATCGAGAAGATATTTGCATGGTTTGTCGAGCATCCGGAGCGCGAGCAGGCGATGCCGGACCTGCTGCGCGTGGCGATGCAGTGTGGCGTTCCGGCGGGGCGAGCTGTTCAACCTGCGGTGGGATGACGTCGACGCCGAAAACCACCTCGCGCTCGTGCGCGATCGCAAGCATCCCCGGCAGAAGGTGGGCAACCACGAACGGATCCCGCTGATTGGCGACTCATTCGAGATCGTCATGCGGCAGCCGCGCTATCCGGTGCCTGAGGTCTACGCGGAAAAGCGCAAGGTGGACCCGACAGTGCCCCCGCATAAGAACGAGTTCATTTTCCGGTTCGACAAGGGCACGGCCAGCAAGTATTTCAAGCAGGCCTGCGACGCGAAAGGAATCGTGGATCTGCACCTGCACGATCTGCGGCACGAGGCGACCAGTGCGCTATTCGAGGCGAGCTGGCAGATTCCGGAAGTGGCTGCCGTCACGGGGCACAAGGACTGGCGCAACCTGAAGCGGTACACAAATCTGGATCCCGCTCAGGTCGCAAAGAAAAGCAGGCTAAAGCTCGTCGCTAACGGTGGTTGAGATTCGGTCGACGTCGGCGTCGACGAACTGCGGTGTTCCGTCATATACCGGTACCGGAATTTCACGGTTTGAAATCGCGAGTTCTTGGGCGAGGCGGCTCGATTTGACGTTGTAGTCAAGATAGATCGGCTGAACGGTGTTGCCAGCGTAGAGCTCTCGAATCCGGGGATGATCGTCGTAACTCAGCAGCCAAGGGTAGGCTTGATTCTGGAGGAACGAAGCGAGCTGGACGTGATCCTCATCAACGTAGTGATGTCGGTACAGCTTTCGCCCCTGCTCATAGTACGGTGGGTCAACGTAGACAAAGGAAAAGCCAGTGGAAATTGCCTCTGCATTTTCGCGCATGAAAGTGACCGCGTCGCCGCGGTGAACGCTAATGCGATGAGAGAAGCGCGCGGCCGCGCGAATTTGCCGGGTGATTTTTTCCTTATTGAAACGGCAGTTGATCTTGTATTCCGACAGTTGTTCCTCGCCGCCGATGGGGCCCGCGCCGATAATGCCAGAGAAATTGGTACGGTTGAAAAAAAGGCCGGCGGTAGCAAGTTGCAAGACGGTGAATTGACCATCGGCCGGGTCTACGATTGCTCGCGTGGGCTGTAGCAGCTGCCAGGTCTCGATCGACACGGGACATGCGTCGACGGCCGCGCAGAGCTCCTCGGTGCGGTTAAAAACGCACCACCAAAACGAGAACACCAACGGGTCTTTCTCTACCAGCACGGCATCACTTACGAACCCGAGTCGCAACAGTTCGAGCGAGACCGATGCCCCGCCCGCGAACGGTTCGTATAACGTGCAACCGTTTAAATAATTTTCTTCGATTACGCCGCTTATGTACGCTGCCAGCCGGGCTTTTCCACCGGGGTAACGCAGAGGACTCATGGGTTCGTTACGGGGGACTGGGCTTTTCTTCTTGGCCATCGTCAGTTGCCTTCGAGTATGTATTTAATCGTGCCGCGCAGATGGTTTGCGTAGGTCTGCAGGATCGCGGCATCGACTCCCTGATACTTGATGTGGGTCATAGCGTCCAGATACGCCTTAGCTTGATCGGTGATATGGCTTTGCAGCGCCCTGCAGATGTTGCGCTCGACGAACACGCCATTGTTGAAATTTTTCGCGAACTTGATCAGATCGCCAAGGCCCGGATCCCAACCCTGCTTATTCTCCGGAGCCATCTTCAGCACCTCGCCCCACTTCTTCGCTTTTTTGATCTGGAAAACGAGCGCGCACTCGAAGAGTGCGCGCGTCATGAGCGAAGCAGCGATCGGCATCCTGAGGTGATTGATGGTTTTGATTTCCTGTGTCAAGCGGATCAGGTTGTCATCCAGAACGTGACATTCCAGATTTTCAAAGAACACCGAAGCCCGAGGAGGCCTCGGTTCGGCGGGGCCAGGCTTTCCACCTGGCGGGTCCTTTTTGTCGGGTTCGGGCTGTCCAGGCTTGACCGGCTCCGTCGTGGAGGGCCCTTGAAAGCCATCCTTCCCAGCAGCTTTCGCTGCTTTTTTGCCGGCCGGCGTTTGGAGGAACTGTTCAAAATACACTGCAGGCACGGTGCGAGTGTCGCAGCGCGGGCGGCCCGTCACAGGATCAGGTAAGAGGAAGTCCCTGGCGATCGCCGTCATTTGCTTGCGGAAAACGCCGTCGGGCAACTCGCTTACAGGGCGCTGCTCCTCGTCGAACGAAAGTCGCAAGATTTGCTGCGTGTCCGACAATGTGAAGAAGCGAGTATAGGGGTTGGTTTTCAGCTTCTCGTCTTCGAGAGCGGTCCGTTCGTCGTCGCTCCACACGGTGAGGTCGAGTGCGTATTTGAGTAGGCGGTACGGTCGGATCAGCTTTCGAACCGAGCCCGGAGTGGTCCCCAGTAGTTCTGCGACTTCGTCGACCGACATTCGCTCCAGTAACCGGACCGCCCGTCGCATTTTCGCGACCGGCGACCACGCTTTGACTCCACGCTCGGTGTGTCGTTTGGTAAGAATTGGTTCTGCGGCCTGCCGCGACGGCGCAACGTCTGCCCCTACCGTCCGCAAAGTAGCTTTAAGTGCGGAACTAGCTTCCGGAAACCTCCCCTCGAACTCTTGCGGGACTAATGCCGGATTCAACAGCATTTGGCATGCGGCGACACGTCGGTTGCCTTCAAGCACCACGTGTTTGTTGTTCTCCACGACAGTGATAATGCGCTCGCCTTGGAACAACCCGTCGCTCTTGGCAATGGATCGCGCAAGCGTCAGCACCTCTTCAAGCTTCAGTAGCTTCAGCCGTATCTCTTCCTGCGATGCGTCCGAGCCTAACTCGATCCGAGGGTTACGAACGTCCAGCAGGATTTTTTTTGGGTCAAGTTCTTGTGTTGTCCACGTCGTATTTACCGCCATTCCGCCCCCGGTCAAGGTAATTTTGAATGGTGACGGTATACCTGAAAACCGTCCGGCGCGCCATATTGTATGCGGTTTGCACGCATCGCTAGCGTACGGGCCGCGCCGTGCGTGCTCGGGCTTTCCTGCGACTACGGGTGGCAGTTGCTGTGTGGCACCAACGAACTGGAAAGGCTCGCGATACATGCGCCGTCCAGCGTGCCGCAGTTCCTGACGACACTGCTCCAGACATTTCCGCAGTCTGCGGATTTCGTCGCAAAACACTCAGTCCGTGTCGGCCAGGCGGATGCTTTCGTTGTACGTGCAGCACTCTACTGCGCGGCTCTCCAAACCAAGACCGAACGCAACGCATTCAGAAGCCAGATCGGTGGCTATCTGAACGCGGAAAAGCTGACTCAGTTCGACCAACTGATGTCGGCGGAATGGTCTCGCCTTCGTTCCAAATAATCCGGGGATTCAAAGTGACTTTGTCCAATACCGCTTCCGCACTTCGGAGAAGCGTACAGACGAAGCCTATAGGGGGCGCAACGACACGATCCGCGAGATTTCCGCCGTCCAGCGGGAGATGGCGGCTCTTGCGGAGCGCGTGCGTCAGCAACACGAGACGATCGCAGCTCAGAACCTCGAGCTCGAGCAGCTGCGCACAGAAGTTCGGCAGCTAAGGGAGAAACTCAATGAAGCCGCTTAACGTAAGGGTGGAGGGGCGCTGGATTGACCGGGTCGTTCGCCGAGTCGAGGGTTGGGCGTTGGCGCTGGCATTAGCCGCCGGCGGAGCAGCGTCGGCTTTGCCTTCAGCGAATACCGGCTGCATCTCGTCGTGGTGGATTTACGGGAGGCGCAGCGCGAAGAGATCGCGCGACTCACTGACGTCTATGCGCGCAACCTCCGCGCGCTGACGCCGAAGGTCGAGCAGGCGGCGCAGGCAGCCAGCGCAGCGGCGGCGGTAGCCACCAGCGCTGCAGTCACCGCCAACAACGCAGCGGAGACGGCAGCCGACGCGGCAGACACGTCTGCTGGTGCCGCGAAAACCGCGAGGTCGGCAGCTGTTACGGCAGCTCGTCGACCGCAGGTTCCGATCGTCGTTCCGCTGGCAACGCAGCCGACGCCAAGTCAGCTCGGCCGCGCTGTGGACCAGGCAGATCGGAAAGTCAAGGAGGCGGCCAAATGATGCGCGGCCTGCTCGTCGTTCTGTTTCTACTCGGGGGATGCGCCGCTCAACGGCTGTGTCCTGCATTGCCCGATCCGCCGGCGAAAGCCGATATCAATAGCCTGAGCGAATATGCAGCAACCGTTGCAACGCTGTACGGCGAGTGTGCTGGAGGTACGCGATGACTCTTGTGGCTGCATTTATCAGTTCGAACTGGGTGGCAATCCTGGCTCTGCTAACAACCTTTGCAACCGGCATCGTGGCGTTTGTCACGAAGAAGTCGTCGGACGCCAAGGTGGCGCAGGCCAATCAGAAGGCAGCCGAGGCGCAGGTAACTGCCGCGCAGGCGCAAACACAAACCGCTGAGGCGCGAGACGTCGCAGCACAAGCCAACGCGAAGGCGGCGCAAGCCGGCGCGCAGGCCGTAAAGGAGAGAAGTGATGTGGAAGCTGACACTGCTGGTAAGTCTGATGCTGCCGTTCGTGACGAGCTGCGCGCTTGGGTCCAACCCGACAGCCCTGGCGCCAGTGCTGCCACCGGTGCAGGCGCAGACCCGAATCGTTGATACGTCATGCGACTGGGTCAAAGCTATCTACCTGGCTGCGGTCGACGTCGACGCTATAAGCCCGTTCCTCGCCCGCGAGATCGACGACCACAATAAGGCCGGCGTTCAGCATTGCGGATGGGGTAGCCCAAGGTCCAAGTAACTTTCCTCGCAATACGCGCGAGGAAGACAGGGCGACCGGGAGGATGTTGGCGCATTCTCCCGGCCGCCTCTCCACTGCGACAGCCAGTGAATTAGCCAAGGCCCGGACACCTACCGGTAGGCGGGCCGGATTCTAACTCAAAAAAATAAGGCAATTCCAAATATGGCAAACCCAATCGTTCCGTGGATCGGTGGCAAGCGGCGTCTGGCCGATCATCTGATCCCGCGTTTTCCGAAGCACGATTGTTATGTTGAGGTGTTCGCGGGCGGGGCCGCGCTCTACTTCTTGCGGCCGCCGGCGGCCGTTGAAGTGATCAACGATATCAACGGCGAGCTCGTCAACTTGTACCGGGTGGTGCAATATCACCTCGAGGAGTTTGTGCGCCGGTTCAAGTGGGCGCTGACTAGCCGGCAAGTATTCAAATGGTTGCAGGAGACGGTCCCGGAAACGCTCACCGATATTCAACGGGCAGCGCGTTTCTACTACCTGCAGCACAACTGTTTCGGGGGGAAGGTCGAAGGGCAATCGTTCGGAACTGCGACGACGACACCGCCCGGTCTGAACCTGTTGCGCCTCGAGGAGACATTGTCGGCGGCGCACTTGCGGCTATCCAATACCTTCGTCGAGCGACTGGACTGGAAAACCTGTATCGACAAGTATGACCGGCCACACACGCTGTTTTATCTAGACCCGCCGTATTGGGAGACGGAAGGGTACGGAGTACCGTTCCCTTACAGCGAGTACCGAGAGATGGCGGCTCGACTACGGAAACTGAAGGGCAAGGCGATCGTCAGTCTGAACGATCATTCTGCAATCCGACAGGCGTTTGATGGATTCCATATCGAAACGGTCGACATCAAATACACGGTTGGGGGCGGGGGGAGAGAATCGGCCCGTAAGGAAGTGATTATTTTCAGTTGGGATGACGCCGCGCAGCCGACTGGCCTATTCTGAAATGGAATGAGGCCTCTTCGGCGGACGCTACTACAGCTCATGACGTAGGAGAGCCGCGTACGTAAAAAAAGGCGCTTTCGCGCCTTTTTTTACTTAATCATCGGAATACCCAGCAAGCTGCCAATCCGAAGTCGCAGTCGTTTCATCACGTCGCCAGATGCAGTTTCGCCACGAAACTCTGCCCCGCGTGCGCGCCAGTCAAGCGTTTTGCCATGCGCCCAAAGTATCGCTGTCGGATGCTCTAGGCCTTCTAATGGCACTTCCCACTTCGTCCCCTTGACCGTGGTGGTGCAAGGGACGCAATGAGCAAGGCCACTGGCCCCGTTGAAGCTCCGGTCGGACAACACGACCCACGGCCGCCGACGGTCCTGCTCACTGCCACGTGTGGGGCCACCGTCCAGCCACATAATGTCACCGGAGTCCGGCACATGGTTGGGAACGGCTTTTCGATTTACGTTTGTTGGTTGCAATCAATTTCCCAATGCCCGGCTGCGCCTTCGTGCCGCTGCAGAGTTTCTACTTCACATGCTTGGCCACTCTGCTAGACAGCAACGCGCGCCAGTCGGCGTTCGTCAAAACGATAGGGATCGTCCGGACCACCAAGCTCGAATCCGACCGCTTCCCCAATATCTACTACTGAAGGCACTTCTTCCATCCGGATCGAGGCAACAAACGCCTCGTAGTCAAAATCGTCTGCGGCGTGAGCTGATTCCACGACGATTTTGCCTTCTTGATCTACACGTACATCGACCTCCTGATCTTCTGACAAGCGGGCGGCTTCGGCCACTGACGCCGGCAGGCGCAGTGCGAGGCTGTTTCCCCACTTCTTGATGGTCTGACGCATTGCATACTCCTCTCAAAAGCGCGCAGGGCTGTACAACTGGCCCTCCCCAGGTGGCCTCACGATTTCCGTCGTAAGACATGCTCGCTTCTGAATATTTAACTTCACACGGTTCGCCTTGTTTTCGATCGGCTCCTTAATTACTAAAGTAAGAATTACATAGGGTCATAGGACACTAGCGGCTCCTGTTAGGCAAGTTCGTGAATCCTGATTTCAATTGTGGTTTCGTGTCGATACGTTATGTATCAACAGCTATGATAGGCCGTTATTTCAGATGTGTCAACGCAATGTATCAACACTGTCGGCTAGGGGTGTGCCCCGACAATAAGGACGCCACAGTGTTTATTCAACAAGACGGAACTGCCCGTTGGTGGCACAGGACAGAGGGAGAGGCGGTAGCAGGCTGCCAAGGCAACGCGATCTCGGGCGTAGTTTGCCGCGCTTATTGTTGCCGACGAAGGCAGTCATCTTGCTGGATCATTTGGGTGCGCTTGGTCACCGCGTCAAATGCAAAGAGCCCGCTTCGGCGGGCTCTTTTTCGCTGCTACACATTTGCTACAGCACTGTAGCGTAGGCTTTTCTGGCGTGGGTCTTGTCTATCATTCCACCCCCTGAACTACAGGGAGATGGATAACTTTGCGGGGCGGACCGGGCCCCTGATTTTTGCTCACTGCGCCCACATTCGGCGGCAGCGGCTCACATGTCCAGCTGTGCAAGCGAGGGCAAGAGTATAGCAAAAACGTTGGAAACGAATGCCGCCTTCAAAGCCCGCCAATACACGATCGGAGCCCGCCGACGCGTCACTATTGCCGACGTTTCGCCTGACGGCCGCACCGGCGAAGAAGAGTATCAGGCCCGGCTCGCTCCCCGAGCCCGCCCCAAAAAACAAGCGGCCCAGCAGGCAAGACCTGCTGGGCCGCGCGAACTACCGACGCCTTATCTCAACGTCCGGCCGGTCAAGGCTGGCTCGACACCGCCAAGCCGCCCTGCCTCAAAACTCGACCACCGCAAATTCCGCTTTGCCGACGTCGCACAGCGGGCAGCGCCAGTCGTCCGGAATCGCGGCGAAGCGGGTGCCCGCGGCGATGCCTTCTTCGGGCAGACCTTCTTCCTCGTTGTAGATCCAGCCGCAAATCAGACACACCCAGCTTTTATATTCTGTCACTTCCGTTACTTCGCTCACGACGCACTCATCTCTCTTCAATGCAATGATCCGCCCAGTCTGCCCCTTTTTTGGGCACGGCGGCGACCCGCAATACTACAGGAATTCGTCCGATGCCCCGAGTTACTGACGTTCCGCGCAGGGCTTGCGCGAGGGCGTGTCACGTAGAGCGTGTATCCTCGGACTCGCAGCGGCTCGGCGTTTCCACGCGGTTTATGTTTCCAACCAGGAGAGAAGCCATGTTCAGAAGCAGATGGTTGAGCGGCGCGGCACTGGCCGCCTTGCTGGCGGCGTCGGGTGCCGCGCAGGCTGCAAGCGTGTCGTTCGTGCAGCCGACGGACGGCGCGAGCGTCAGCAATCCGGTCCACGTGGTGTTTCGCGTCGAGGGCATGAAGATCGCGCCCGCCGGCACGATGACGGACGGCACCGGCCATCATCATCTGCTGGTGGACGGCAAGCCGCTGCCCAAAGGCGAGGTGATTCCCGCGAACGACAAATCGCTGCACTTCGGCAAAGGGCAGACCGAAACGGATCTGACACTGCCGCCGGGCGATCACACGCTGACGCTGCAATTTGGCGACGGCGCGCATCGTTCTTATGGCCCCGACCTCAGCAAGACGATCACGGTGCATGTGAAGTGATGGGTGCGCCCCTGCGAGGGCGCAAGGGCGGGCATGCGCGGCCCGGTGATTCGTCCTATGTCTTCAGGCTTACAGGCACCAGCCCGCGCGCCCGGTACAATGAGCAGTTCCGACTCATCGCTGTCTTCTCCAATTCTCCATGTCGCTTTACACCATTACCGGAGCCCAACTGGCATTCGGTCACGTCGCGTTGCTCGATCACGCGGACTTCTCTCTCGAATCGGGCGAGCGCGTCGGGCTGATCGGCCGCAATGGCGCGGGCAAGTCGTCGCTGCTGAAAATCGTCGCCGAACTCGCCAAGCCCGACGACGGACTCGTCACGCGCCAGCAGAATCTGACCACGGTGTACGTGCCTCAGGAGCCGGAGTTCGATACGGACGACACGGTGTTCGAAGCAGTCGCCGCCGGCCTCACGCACGCCCGCGCGCTGCTCGACGAATACGATGCGGTCGCCAACCAGCTTGCGGACGAACCCGAAGGCGCACAGCACGACGCGCTGATGGCACGCATGAACACGCTGCAATCGTCGCTGGACGCGGCGGACGCCTGGAACTGGAGCACGCGCGTCGCGACCACGCTGCAGCAGATCGGCCTGAATGGCGAGGCGCGCGTCGGTTCGCTGTCGGGCGGCATGCAAAAGCGCGTGGCGCTCGCCCGTGCGCTCGTCGTGCAGCCTGACGTACTGCTGCTCGATGAGCCGACCAACCACCTGGATTTCGACGGCATCCGCTGGCTCGAAGATCTGCTCGTGTCGCAGCGGGCGGCGCTCCTCTTCATCACGCACGACCGGGCGTTTCTCGACCGCGTCGCGACGCGCATCGTCGAACTGGATCGCGGGCGTCTGCTTTCATATCCGGGCAATTTCTCGGCTTATCAGACGCGCAAGGCACAGCAGCTGGAAATTGAACGCGTTGAAAACGAGAAGGCCGACAAGCTCCTCGCGCAGGAAGAGGTGTGGATTCGCAAAGGTGTCGAGGCGCGCCGCACGCGCAGCGTCGGCCGGATCGCACGGCTCGTCGAAATGCGCAACCAGCGCGCCGAACGCCGCAACGTGCAAGGCAACGTCAAGCTCGACGTGGGCCAGGGCGAGAAGTCGGGCAAAATCGTCGCCGAGCTGACGGACGTCACGAAGCGCTACGGCTCGCGCACCGTGATCGACAGTTTCACGGCGACCGTCATGCGCGGCGACAAGATCGGCTTTGTCGGTCCGAACGGCGCGGGCAAAACCACGCTGCTGAAGATCATCCTCGGCGAATTGCAGCCGGACGAAGGCACGGTGCGCGTCGGCACCAATCTGCAAGTGGCTTATTTCGACCAGATGCGCGCGCAGCTGGACCTGGACAAAAGTCTTGCCGATACGATCAGCCCCGGCAGCGAGTGGGTGGAAGTCAACGGCCAGAAAAAGCACGTTATGAGTTACCTGGGCGACTTCCTGTTCGCACCGGAGCGCGCCCGTTCGCCGGTCAAGTCGTTGTCGGGCGGCGAGCGTAACCGTCTGCTGCTCGCGCGGCTCTTTGCGCGGCCAGCCAACGTGCTGGTGCTCGACGAACCCACCAACGACCTCGACATTCCCACGCTCGAACTGCTGGAAGAACTGCTCACCGACTACGACGGCACGGTGCTGCTCGTCAGCCACGACCGCGCGTTTCTCGATAACGTCGCGACGTCGGTGATCGCGTCGGAAGGCGGGGGCAAGTGGCGCGAATACGTAGGCGGCTTCACGGACTGGCAGATCCAGAGCCAGCGCTCGCAGCAGATGGCGCAGGAAGCGCAGAAAGAGGCGAGTAGGGACGCGGCCAAAGACAGCGCGAAAGACAGCGCGAAAGACAGCGCGGCTTCCAAGGACAGTCCCGCTGGCCGCAACGCCCAACGCGCGGCCAAGTTGTCGTTCAAGGAACAGCGCGAACTGGAAGCGTTGCCGGAGAAAATCGCTGCTCTCGAAGCGGAGCAGAAAGCCATTGGTGCTCAGCTTGAAGACGGCTCGATATTCGCGAAAGACGCGCAGGAGGGCAAGCGCCTTTCCGAACGCTACGCCGCGATCGACGAAGAGCTGCTGCTCGCCCTCGAGCGCTGGGACGAACTGGAAAAGCGCCGCAAATAAAGCGGCGAGCGCTGACGTGTCGTGTCGTCGGCGCATTTGCTTTTGCATGGGCGACGCCTTGTCCGGAAGGCCGATCGCTTGAGCAGTGAATTGCCGCCAGGTTTGAAATCAGTAAAATACCCCGCGAACAGGCTTCCCCGGCGTTCGCACCGGCGGCAACGATGCGCGGCAATAGTGCCGTGCGTCGGGCCGTTATCCTGCGTGTCGATAA
>Ga0209795_10000651_pt1 | contig 25103 bp, 23 predicted proteins | sample AgamicOrMarz_FD_187166 | JGI IMG/M metagenome (GOLD analysis project Ga0209795, IMG submission 187166) | Agave microbial communities from Guanajuato, Mexico - Or.Ma.rz (SPAdes) (version 2) | ecosystem: Host-associated > Plants > Phyllosphere > Phylloplane/Leaf | place: Guanajuato, Mexico...
TAGCTCTGTAGCTCTGTAGCTCTGTAGCTCTGTAGCTCTGTAGCTCTGTAGCTCTGTAGCTCTGTAGCTCTGTAGCTCTGTAGCTCTGTAGCTCTGTAGCTCTGTAGCTCTGTAGCTCTGTAGCTCTTATAAAAACTTAAATAAAAAATGATTTCTCCTGATTTTGGATCCTCTATGGCTGTTCTCCAGCTTAGGCTTCTGAAGCATAATTTGATTTGAAAATATTTGGATTGATTAAATTTTTAAAAATAGTTCAAGCATACTTAAAATGATGAAATTTTATTTCACTATTTCTATATACCCTAATACTTAAGATAAAAATAAAAGTTATTTTGTTCTTAAATTTTGAATCCTGTTAAATTAAGAATAGTAATGTATCTTATATTTACTTAAATAATGGTGATATGAGTCACAATTTAACCGTATTAGGTGTCTTTCTAAAAGCTATGCAAGTGAATAGACATAAATTACATATCAATTAATTATTTTATAATATTATATTTCAAATGTTTTTATTTTGGTATATTTTAAAATATATATAAATATCAGTATCTTGTATGTTTTTTTGGGTTTTTAAGGAATATACATCTTTTATTTGCAAATATAATTTAAAAAAATTTTAACTATTACATTATTTAAAATAATTAATGTGATTTATATCACGTGAAAATAGATAAATTCTTGATAATTTTAAATTAATAATTGTTTTTAAAGAAAAAATATTGTATCAAATAGATATAAACTATTTTATAAATAGGTATATAAAATGAAAAATAATATTTTTAAACTTCTAGTTATGATGGTGCTTTCCACTTCCCCATTATTTTGTTATGCAAATAACACAATAATGATAAGAGGAAATATTGTTGAAGATACGTGTTCAAGAGAACATAGCGAGATAGAATGTACAGAGGTAAATAATTTAAATATTAAACTTGATAGTGAATATTTAAATAAAGATAGTCTTTTTAAATTAGCTCAACATACTGAGAAAATGGATATTAGCATTGAAAGCATAGGTTCCAATCATAAGGTTGTGCTTATCAATTATCACTAACCACACTGAAGTATTTGAGCTTATTTCAATCATAAGTTTAAATCAAAAGAGCAATTTGACGAGTTCATCACGACTTTTGATGAATTAATAAGAAAATTGCTCTTTTTTCATCAAAAATGCCCATTTGTATATTTTTTCTGTATACATTTATATAATTTATTCTATATAATTGTATTCTAAGAATTTAAGCTTATTTTTTCACATAAATGGTTTAATTTTAGTCTATTTACATCGTGTTCTTATGTAACTAGCTCATCTCTGTAGCTTCTCTTTTTCTGAAACAAAAAAATTATTTATAAACAGCTATATAGGCTGTTTACAGTAGCTTTTAACTATAAAACAATAGTGTGAATCAATTGCTACTATGAAAAAATAATGTGATCTAGTTTGCATTTTGTTTGAAATGTGTTTAGGATTGTTACATTACTTTTCAAGATGTCAAACACTGGAAAAGTAAGGAATTAAACTTTTATCCAGACTTTTGAGAAAACACTATGAAAAAACTTGCTTTGATCGCTGCTCTTTCGGTTGTAGGGATTGCGAATGCTCAAGCTGCTGATGGTACAATTACAATTAATGGTTTAGTTACAGACAAAACTTGTGACATCGTTACCCCTGCTGGTAAAGACTTCACAGTTACTCTTCCAACTGTTTCTAAACAAACTTTAGCTGTTGCTGGGGATGTTGCTGGTCGTACTCCTTTCCAAATCAACTTAGCTAACTGTTCACAAGGTAAAGTAGCTACTTACTTCGAACCAGGTGCAACTGTTGACTTCAATACTGGTCGTTTACTTAACCAAGACGCTACTGGTGCTAAAAACGTTAACGTTCAACTTTTAGGTAGCAACAATAACTTCATCCCAGTACTTGCTGCGGGTGCAAACGGTGCTCAAGCTAACTCTCAATGGGTTGACGTAGCTGAAGGCGCAAGTGCTGACCTTAACTACTATGCTGAATACTATGCAACTGGCGCTTCTACTGCTGGTAAAGTAACTACTTCTGTTCAATACACAATTATCTATCAATAATTAATTGATAGCGGGGTTTCTGTGTCCGCATGGAAACCCTGTTTTGTGTAACACTTTCCTGAATCTTTCTTGGTTGAGAACTCGAAAAATGAAATTGAACAGTTATAATTTTTTGTTAGGTTTGGCATTGGCTTCGACAGTAGTCGCACCTGCTACTCAAGCAGAAATTGTAATTCATGGCACCCGTGTAATCTATCCATCGGATGCTCGCGAAGTTACGCTACAAGTTAGCAATAACGGTTCAAAGCCAGCACTTGTCCAAGCTTGGATTGATGAAGGTGACCCAAAGAGTACACCGGACCAATCAAAAGTTCCTTTTATGATTGCTCCTCCAATTTCTCGTGTTGAAGCAACGAAAAGTCAGACTCTTCGTATTACCGCTTTGCCAAATGCTTCTCAATTAAATCAGAAGCAGGAAACAGTTTTATGGTTGAATATTTTAGATATCCCACCAAGACCTACTTCAAAAAGTGAAGATACGACACCTGATAATTTCTTACAACTTGCAATTCGTTCACGGATTAAATTCTTCTATCGTCCTTCATCGATTAAAGAAGATGCGAATTTAGCATCAGATAAGCTTCAATGGGTTAAATCTGGTCAAAGTTTAACGGTAAAAAATCCTACCGCTTTTCATATCACTATGACTTCTGTTTACCAAAAGGCAGGTGATAAAAAAGTTGATTTATTACCTCAGGGGCTAATGATTAAGCCTTTTTCTGAAGCGTCAGTTCAACTTAAGAATGGCAACCTTCAAGATATGAGTTTTATTAACGTCAATGACTACGGTGGTCGCGTTGAGCATCCGATAAAACTTCAGTAATCAGATTTATCTTTTTAATAAATTTAAGCACCTATATGTGTAGGCGGACTTAGCTATGCCAAAAAAAAGGCAAGAATCTTATAAATTATTAAAACGCCATATTTGTTACTACTTGGCTTCTGGTGTTGTCACAATGACAATGCCTGTATTCGTGCATGCTGAAGAAACAACTACGAGTGCTCCAGTAGAGGCTGAATTTGATTCTGCTTTTTTAATTGGAGATGCCCAAAAAGTTGACATTTCTCGTTTTAAATATGGTAACCCTGTTTTACCTGGCGAATACAACGTTGACGTATATGTAAATGGTCAATGGTTTGGTAAACGTCGTATGGTCTTTAAAGCATTAGACCCTAATAAAAATGCAGAAACGTGTTTTACAGGAATGAACTTGCTTGAGTACGGCGTTAAACAAGACGTTTTGTCTAAGCACACTACCCTTCAAAAAGAAAATAATAGTTGTTATAAAATTGAAGAGTGGGTTGAAAATGCATTTTATGAATTTGATACCTCTCGTTTACGTGTAGATATTTCTATTCCGCAAGTCGCTTTGCAAAAAAATGCGCAAGGCTATGTTGACCCAAGTGTATGGGATCGTGGTATTAATGCTGGTTTTCTATCTTATAGTGGTAGTGCCTATAAAACATTTAATCAGTCTGGTGACCGAAGCGAAACAACAAACGCATTTATGGGTGTTACAGCTGGTTTAAATATTGCTGGTTGGCAATTACGTCATAATGGCCAGTGGCAGTGGCAAGATACACCTGCTGAAAATCAATCTAAATCAGACTATCAAGAAACAAGTACATACTTACAAAGAGCCTTCCCTAAGTACCGTGGTGTTTTAACGCTAGGTGATAGTTTTACCAACGGCGAAGTGTTTGATTCTATTGGCTATCGCGGTATTGATTTCTCAAGTGATGACCGCATGCTACCAAATAGTATGTTGGGCTATGCCCCTCGTATTCGTGGTAATGCAAAAACCAATGCAAAGGTTGAAGTTCGTCAACAGGGCCAACTTATCTATCAAACAACTGTTGCACCAGGTAACTTTGAGATTAATGACCTTTACCCTACTGGTTTTGGTGGGGAAATTGAAGTTTCTATTATTGAAGCAAATGGCCAAGTACAAAAATTTTCGGTTCCATATGCTTCAGTTGTACAGATGCTCCGTCCAGGCGTAAACCGTTATTCTTTAACTGTAGGTCAGTTCCGAGATCAGGATATCGACCTTAACCCTTGGGTAATTCAAGGTAAATACCAACAAGGTATTAACAACTACCTAACAGGCTATACGGGCATACAAGCTACAGAAAATTATGCTGCTGTATTGTTGGGTGCTGCTTTTGCTACGCCAATTGGCGCTGTTGCGTTAGATGTTACCCATTCAGAAGCTGACTTTGAAAAACAGTCTTCACAATCTGGGCAAAGTTTCCGTTTAAGTTATAGTAAGCTAATTACTCCAACTAACACCAACTTAACACTAGCAGCTTATCGTTATTCAACAGAAAACTTCTATAAATTACGTGATGCTTTACTTATTCGCGATTTAGAAGAAAAAGGCGTAAATACCTATGCTGCTGCTGGCCATCAGCGCAGTGAATTCCAAATTACCTTAAACCAAGGCCTTCCTGAAGGTTGGGGTAATTTCTATGTGGTTGGCTCATGGGTTGATTATTGGAATCGTAGTGAGAGTACTAAACAGTACCAAATTGGTTATAGCAATAACTACCATGGTTTAACCTATGGTTTATCTGCAATTAACCGTAAGGTTGAGTATGGTTCAAATGATGCGTCGCATGATACTGAATATTTAATGACGCTTTCATTCCCGATTAACTTTAAGAAAAATTCAGTTAACGTTAACGTGACAGCTTCTGAAGATAGCCGTACTGTTGGCGCAAGTGGAATGGTTGGTGATCGCTTTAGTTACGGCGCTTCTGTGTCGCATCAAGACTATGCAAATCCATCATTTAACGCAAATGGCCGTTACCGTACTAACTATGCAACTGTTGGTGGTTCTTATAGTATTGCTGACTCTTACCAACAAGCAATGGTTAGCTTAAGTGGTAGTGTGGTTGCACATTCAGATGGTATTTTATTTGGACCTGAGCAAGGCCAAACCATGGTACTTGTGCATGCACCTGATGCAGCTGGAGCAAAAGTTAATAATACCGTTGGTTTAAGCGTGAATAAGGCTGGTTATGCGGTTATTCCGTATGTAACGCCTTATCGCCTTAATGACATTACTCTTGACCCACAAGAAATGTCTAGCCAAGTAGAGCTTGAAGAAACTAGTCAACGTATTGCCCCTTTTGCTGGCGCAATTGCTAAAGTGGATTTTGCTACTAAAACTGGTTATGCAGTCTACATTAATAGTAAAACTGCTGATGGCAACAGTTTGCCATTTGCAGCTCAAGTCTTTAACCAAAAAGATGAAGCTGTAGGTATTGTTGCACAAGGTAGTATGATTTACTTACGTACCCCACTTGCTCAAGATCGTCTCTATGTGAAATGGGGCGATGAAAGCAATGAACGTTGTTCGGTTGAGTACAACATCAGTAATCAGTTGCAAAATAAGCAACAAAGCATGGTAATGACTGAGGCTGTCTGCAAATGAAAAAAATATTATTAACAGGTTTTTTATTTACGGCCGGCCTTGGTGTATATGGTGAAGCTAATGCTGCATGCCGTATATATAATTATCAACCAAATGACGTTCGTATGGCAGTAGGCCGTGTTGTTGTGCGCCCTAGTGATCCAGTAGGTGCAGTTTTAAGGAAAGCAACTTTTCCTATCTCTAGTAGCGGTACACAAGCGATGTATTGTGATAGTAGAGACACTATAGTTGCTCAATTAACTCAAGCTTATCCTTTAAGTTCTTTAGGGAATAGTATTTATACAACCAATATTCCTGGTATTGGTATTCGTCTATATCGTGAAGCTGAGAATAGTACCAATTTTTCTGGTTATTATCCTTATGAGCGTGGTGGCATTTCTGGTACTCGTTATTTAGCATCTGGCTATTTTGTTGTAGAAATTATTAAAATTGCTCCACAAACTGGTTCTGGCACATTAGTACCGGGCAGATATAGTAGTTATTACGTCCGTGGTTTTCCAAATCAACCGTTTTTAACAAGTACTGTTGATGCTAATGCAATTACCATTGCTTCTTCTTCATGTGAAATTCAAGGTAATATCAATAAAGTTGTACAGCTTCCTACTGTTACAAAAGCAGGGTTCAAAGGCGTTGGTTCTACCCAAGGTGAACAAACTTTTGATATGAACATTCTCTGTAATGGTGGTATCAACCCAACAGGTTATGAAGAGAAGAACCTCATTAGTTTAACTTACGACTTTACCCAAGATGGTACCAACAATCAGGTTTTAGCGAATACTGCTCCAACATCTGAAAAAGCAAACGGTGTAGGTGTGCAGTTACTCTGGAACTATCAAAATAAAAATCAGGTCATTAAAAAAGGTGACAAATTAGCCTTAGGTACATTGTCTTCTAACCAGACAATTCAATATAACGTACCAATGACTGCCCGCTACTATCAAACTGCAACAAATGTGACTGCTGGTAAGGTCCGTGCAATGGCTACTGTAACTATTGAATATGATTAATCATATTCAATAGTTTTTTAAACCTAATAATTTTAAATATTAATAATAAATTTTGTTTTATCACTACTTTCTAAGAATTTTATACTTAACTTAATAGGAATATTTATGAAAAAAATAGGTATAGTTGCTGTTAGTGCAATTACATTATGTTGGGCAATGTATGAGGTATCTTCTGATAATACGAGTATCAGACCGCGTGATGAATCTAGCCAAAAAGTAGCATCTAAAAACTTTTCATCATCTGCAAAGAATGAAAAATTAGCACCTCAAATGCTCTTGGCCCAAACTAACTCACTTAATTCTTCTGCTCCAGTCTGCAAATATAATTTTGACTCGACTCAAGAAGATTATGAACCTTGGAATAATGAATACCCTGATTTTCCTAAAAAAATATTCCCATCGATAAATGGTCAAAAATTTGGTTTTACAGTGGAACCTAGGTTAGAAAGTGAGTATGGTTACGTAGATTATATAGCTAGAAGTAAAGCTAGTCTTAATTCTACTAACGATATTGGTGATTTAACGATACCTCACACAGGTATTATCGCATTAGAAATGGAGCTTAAAGTGCCAACATCAGCTCTTGGCAACTCATCATTTGGTAACTCTTCTTATATTTCTAATATTGGTTTTATGGGTGTAACAAATAATGGTTACACAGTTAGATCCAACTATTGGTTTGATATGGGGACTTATGATCCAGATTTTGGTGAGAATCCCCCTAGATTAAGCTATTCTGTAGATTACCGACTTAGTGATAATAGCGGACCTGATAATCCTTACATCAAAAGTCAGAATATGACAAATAATACAAAGGAATACCAACGTTTAGGTATCTATATTAACCAGAATACTGGGCAGGTCGGTTTCATTTTTAATGGGGTTGATCAAGGTTATAAAACTACTTTACCTGCTCCACTTGAAAATATAAGTTTTTCTGTTTTAAGTAGTATATCAATTTATTCTCAACAATTATTTGGGAAAGAGTTTTCTAATGAACTCATTACTGACCGTAATGCGCTACAATTTAGCTATCCTCAGGGTACAACTGACATGTGTGGTAATGCCATTTAAGATATAAAACTATAAGTCGTAAAAAAGGGCTGAATCACAGCCCTTTTTTATTTCATTTAAAAGTGAATGACAGTACGAATTGACTTACCTTCGTGCATTAAGTCAAAAGCAGTATTAATGTCTTGTAAAGGCATGGTATGAGTCACAAAAGGTTCAAGTTGAATCTCACCTTTCATGGCATCTTCGACCATTTTAGGAAGTTGTGAGCGGCCTTTTACTCCACCAAATGCAGTACCCAACCATTTACGGCCTGTCACTAACTGGAATGGGCGTGTCGAAATTTCTTGGCCTGCACCAGCAACACCAATAATAACGGATTGTCCCCAACCACGATGTGCGCACTCTAGAGCCGAGCGCATAACATTGACGTTACCAATACATTCAAATGAATGATCTACACCCCAACCTGTCATTTCTACAATGACTTGTTGAATTGGTTTATCGTAATCTTTTGGATTTAAGAAATCTGTAGCACCAAACTGCTTAGCAAGTTCAAACTTATCTGGGTTTGTATCTACGACAATAATGCGTCCTGCTTTTGCTTGACGTGCACCTTGTACAACTGCTAAACCAATACCGCCTAGACCAAATACGGCAACCGAATCACCTTCTTGTACTTTTGCTGTGTTATGCACGGCGCCAATACCGGTAGTCACGCCACATCCAAGTAAACAAACTTGTTCGTGATTGGCTTCAGGATTGATTTTAGCTAAAGAGACTTCTGCAACTACCGTATATTCACTAAAGGTTGAACAACCCATGTAGTGATAAATCGGTTCACCATTATATGAAAAACGTGTGGTTCCATCCGGCATTACACCTTTACCTTGAGTCGCACGTACTGCAACGCACAAGTTAGTTTTTCCGGATTTACAGAATAAGCATTCTTTACATTCAGCCGTATAAAGCGGAATCACGTGATCACCCGGTTGAACACTTGTTACGCCCTCACCCACTTCAACTACAACACCTGCTCCTTCATGTCCCAAGATGGCAGGGAAAATACCTTCTGGGTCATCGCCAGATAATGTAAAAGCATCGGTATGACAAACGCCTGTATGGGTAATTTTTATTAAAACTTCACCCGCTTGAGGTGGTGCAACATCAACTTCAACAATTTCTAAAGGTTTTCCTGGGGCAAAGGCGACAGCTGCACGAGATTTCATCTTTGGGTTTCCTTTAAATCATTCGGTATTTATAGTCGAGCAAAATAGATTATGTAACAGTAATACAAGAGCTTAATTTTGCTTAAATTAAAATTGGCTTTCATGACAATCCATCACAGCATAGCCAGTCATGTACCTCTAAGCAAGCCTACATTTAAAAAAGAAGAAAACCTCTTACTTAAAGAGGTTTCTTATTAAATCACTTATCTTATAAATGGTTTATGTTTACTTAGAGGTAAATATCTGGTGGATATGGTGTGTTATCACTAATTGGCGAGTAAAGTGTATTTTCAACGAAGAAGCCATTTGGAGCTTGAGTAGTATCAATTGTAATTGAATCAAACATAACTTGTGGATAGGCCCAAATAAATTGTTTCATTAAACCCAGAGGAACATTGTTTTTCATGTCACCAAAAATTCGTTGCCAGATAGGTGTGCGATAAGGTTTGTTTTTGTCGAACCCATAGATATAAGCAATAGATTCATCAGGAACAAATCCAGATAAATAAATAACTTTATTTGCAGGATAGCCTAGCCCTTGTATAGGTATTTGGGAAACTGCCTGATGTGCCAAGTCTAGGCGAGCTTCTAATAACCAGTCATAAGCTTCTGTCATCATGTAATCAAAATTAGGATATGAATAGTGTTGGCTTGGATAGTTAATATAGGTGGCTAATGTCTGAATTGGGGATTGAATAGAAGGAAAGAAAATAAGTGGGCTAACTTTGGCACTAGAATATTTTGCTTTGATAACGGTACGAATGTTTTGACAGGTTTGTCCTAATTTATTTCTAAGCCATGTTTTAAACTCATCATACGGCGTTCCTGTTTTATTCATTGCTTCGTAAATAGTACCTAGATCTGGTGCATATAAACCTGTATCTGCATTAAATGCCAGTTTAGTTGGATAGTCATATACACAAGGTAGATTTGTACCCGTGTTATACCACCACCAAGGTTCACCAATCTGCATGTTTACATCACATCCCCCTGCAACCATTGCATCTGCAAACTCAATAAAGACTTTATGTAGATATGCCAAAGCATTTTGATGGCTTAAACTAAAGAAATAGCTAGGTGGCTCATAACCTGTCCGACCTAGGTTATTATTCCAGTCACGTTGTGCCCAATATTCATTGGCCCCCAAGGAATACATTTCAAAGCTGACCCCAAAGATGGGTTGCATACTGGCGTTATGTAAAGCCTGAGCATATTTCTCATGCCATTTACGGGTACATGAGTTAACGACCGCCTCACCTGTCACCATCGTATCTGGTATTTGCCATTTATTAATGTCAGTTTTCCAAGTCATTTCAGGATAATGCGACATTCCACAATAATGGTTCACCAAACCTTTATATCCCAAAGCCACCATATTGTTGACTAGGCGCTGGGGGTTTAAATCATAGTGGTCATCATAACTTGTACAGATGCCATAATTGTGCTGAGGGACAACTACACGACTCAAATTTAACTTTGCATTTGTTCCAGTCACAACTGAATTGGTCACACGAATGTAGCCATCTTTTGGCTGGCTTAAAGGTGTGGCGGATTGGCTATTGTAGTCACTGGTAAATCCCGAAAATGAAATTCGCTGAATATTGGTTACCGGAAAGCTATCTGTAGCAGAAAAACCTGCTTTTACTGTGTCCCAGTTAATACGGATATGTGCTGTTCGCGATGAAGGATTATTTGCGTAATTAAATAGAACAATATATGCAATTTTATCTATACCATTATCTTTATAGTACACCGTTAAAGTCGGTGTTAAACTCGGATTATTTAGCACTGGCATAGAAGCCGATAGTTCAATATCGAAATCCCAAACCACCCCTGCATAGCTATACTTGGTTTCATACGCTAAAAATTTATGGTCTTTAGTGTCAGAAGAATCCCAACTAATTCCTACCAAGTCATTTGCCATACGTGATCTAAAAGATGCCTCAAATCCATTCCCATAATTTGTAATGGCAAAAGACATGGTTTGCGGACCGTCTATTCTCCAGTAAATAGGACTAAACCGATCAATAAGTGTATTTTGAATGATTGGATGAGGTGATGAATTAGAATTATTTTGCACATTTTGTCGATTAGTTATCATGTCTACATTCTCTTAATGCATTAAGAGGTTTTATCTTAAATAATAATTTTTATTGCATTGTTCAGATAAGTAACAATGGAGTTTAATTTATTTACAGTGATTATTTTTTATAAAGTTCAAAATGATCTTAAACAAGAAAACTTAATATTACCTAAAATATTTTTGTACTGAGGAGATAATAAATGGCAAATTTTATACAGCCTATAAACTTTAAGGCTTTGTATGTATTTACTCCTCTTGTATTTGTATTAACAGGTTGCAGTGAAACTTTACACTCTCAGACACCCTTATCAGTGAAGCCCTCTTCAGAGAATATTGCTTATCCAGAGATCGATCCGATTTTAGGAGAAAAGTTACAACCGAATGAGGAACTCATCGCCCACAATATAGCCCAAGTGATTGAAAAGTCGATCCGTGAACAATATAGGGCTGGAAATGCTTTACGTGATGCACATCCTAAAGCGCATGGGTGTGTGCGAGCTGAATTTCATGTCTCAAAAAATATACCCACTCAATTGGCTAAAGGGATATTTATTCCAGATCAAACTTATCAAGCATGGATTCGCTTTTCAAATGCCTCAAATGATGCCTCTAATGCGGACATTAATAAAGATGCGCGTGGTATAGCAATAAAAATATTGGGTGTATCTGGACAAAAAATTTTAGAAAGTGAAAAGCAAGCAACCACACAAGATTTTATTATGATTAATCATCCGGTCTTCTTTGCCAATGATGCTAAACGATATCTTTCTTTTATGAATGATGTGAATAGCCATAATATGATCAGAAAACTTCATATTCCGATTGCCCTAGGTTTTAAAGGAACCATGAATGCACTCGGAGCACGTAATTCGCAAATCGCAAACCCATTATATGCACGGTATTGGTCTATGGTTCCCTATCAGCTAGGGCTGGGTAATGATCGAAAAGCAGTTAAATATTCAGTTCGTGCCTGTTCAATGCCACCAAACAATCTACCTAAAAATCCTAGCCATAATTATTTAAGAGAAGCCTTAAAGAACACTTTGCAAAGTACAGATGCTTGTATGGAATTTCTTATTCAGCCACGGACCTCAAGTCAAATGTTAGTAGAAGATTCAATGACAGAGTGGGATGAGAAAGCAGCTCCTTTCTATCAAGTGGCGACTATCCATATCCCAAAGCAAGACTTTGATACAGCTGAACAAAATAAGTTTTGTGAAAATCTATCTTTTACGCCGTGGCACGCCTTACCAGAACATAGACCATTAGGTGCAGTAAATAGAATGCGTAAAGTCATTTATGAAAATATCAGCAGAGTTCGGCATGATATGAATTCAGCACCTAGGCAAGAACCTTAAATCTTTATCCATTAATGCCCTTGCTTGTATCTATAGTGATACGATCAATGAAATCTGCTAACCATAAAATAAACTCATCTTCACTTTTATGTCGTGGAATTAAGCTCATGTCTAATCTAATGGGTAATTCATTTTTAACGCTAATTACAGTGCCTTCAAAATTCACAAAGTTATATAAAAATTTTAATTCTGTACCTGCAATAGCTTTTTTGATTTCTACAATAAGATTATTTAAGTTCTTCAGATGATTGTTTGAATATTTATTTTTAATATTTTTATTAATTTTTTCTGCTAAAAGTAAATATTTTGGCATTTCTACCTCCTTATTAATTATTTATAAGTATAAGTTCAAAGTTATAAAAATAAGTTTTTAATTTTTATTAAATTGTTTCTAGTTTTTTAATTTTAATTCACAAGTTGTGCCTAGTATAACTATTTATTGTTTTAAAATGTGATTTAGTTTGTTTTTTTAATTCTGATTAAAATGCTAGGTTTTTAATATTGACTAAAATACTCGGATTTAAATTTATATTAAATAGGCTCAATATATTTAATCTATTAAGCCTATTTAATTTTTAATATTTACTTGAGACTAAAAAGTACTTTTAAAATCTTAAGTAAGTTTCTGGAAAATTTTCATTTTATGAATTTTTCCACATTTCCTGCATTCTCTAATTTCATTATGAGCAATATCAAATTCATATTCCCAGACATGAATACAGAAAATTTGTCTAAGATTGTGGAGCATAGACACCTCCTTATAAAAAACCGACTCAGCAGTGAGTTCTTTATCAATATACTTAGCTTATTTTGATGAGTTTTCCTCTTTAGCTTTATCCTCCTTGTGTTTACAGCAATAACCGAAAACAGCACCAGCGCCAAAGAAAAACATAGCTTTAATCATACTTATCTCCAAAAGATAGTTAAGTAAATTTAAAACTAACATTGAAGGATGTATCTGTTTTTAGGCCAATGAGTCTGTTTCTGTGCGTTATGCAAACTTTTGTGAAAAGATATAACAATATATTTTTTAGCAATAAGACAAGCAAAATTAAAAAACCGCCCCAGTAGGCGGTTGCTGAATTTACAGCGACATATAGAAGTGTAGTGGACGATCACTTCTATATTTTTTATGTACTTATTTTTCTTCTTTTATAATTTTAGTAAAATCATCTGATTTGAAATAATTGATAATCATCTCTCCATCATCTCGAGTCGAAGTAGAAGTTGATACTTTAGATAGTTCGTCATAATTAAATTTAAAATCAGGAGGTATAAATTTTGAGATAGGTGGAAGCTTGGTCTCTCCTCCTGTTGTAATTCTTTCAATAAAACCTGCGAGCCAAAGTATATATTCATCTTTATTTTTATATTTCGGCATAAGGCTCATGTCTAACTTTATGGCACACTCCTCTAAAGGCTTAGTTAGGCATTCCTCAAAATCTATAAAATTGTATTTAAGTTTAAATTTGGTGCCTTTAATTTCATTACGAATTGCACCCACTAGTTGATTTAAGTTTTCTGCTGAGCTTTCTGAAAATAAATTTTTGTCCTCAATCTTTTTATACACATTCTCAGCGATGATTAAATATTGTGGCATCTCTATTTTCTCCCTTTTATTGTTAAGCTACTCACTCAGCCTTTTAAGGAAGTATGATAGATATCATGTTTTCTAATGTAATTGTTGTGCTGCCAATTGTAATTAATGTGTTTTTGTGAAACTTGCAAGCATAACCATCCGAAAAAAATAAATTTAATGCAAACTAAGTCTCATTTTTTGGATAGGAATTTACTTTAATCAAAAAGTATTTTTAGTTCATTTAAAGTGGGAAGTTGATTATAGGACTCATCAGCCGCTATTGTGTTTGCCCAATTGGTTTTTGAAACCATACAAAAATTAAGTTTCTTTAGCACAACAATATCTTGATCTATCAATCCTAATGGAATCCACATAAAGTCGGTACTGCCCACTAAGTTCGGTACTGGCGATCCGCATTTGCTGCAAAATGAAGAAGTGAAGCCGGTTTCTTTTTTATAGGTGCGGACAAGTTCTAAACCTGATAACCATTCAAATCTATTCTTACTTACTAAAGTTGCTGCGTTTGATCCCGTTCCGGTTTGTTTACGGCAGAGACTACAGTGGCAATGATAAACCGTGTTTATTTCATTGCGAATAGAAAATTTGACTTCATTGCATAGACAAGAACCCACATGGCTCATCTCGAGTATCCTTTTTAAAATAATGTTGAATATAGCATTAGGCTTAAAAAGGGTTAAATTTAACTTTATATTTTTAAATAGATATGTTTTCGTAGAATTACCTATAAATATAAGAAATTGCTAGAGTTGAGACTTGGCAGAGTGTATTTATAACGTTTAATATGAATTTTGACATATAAATTGAATATAAAAATGCTGTGATGGATTTATCTTGGATGCGACTTAAAAGCTTACATGATTAATCAATTGTATCAGCAATATAGCCGTATGGCATTAAATGCTTGGGGCTTTACAAATACACCTTCGTATAACGGTACATACGACCCTGATGAGAATGATACAGTGACGAATAGCTTTAATTGGTTGAATGATGAGCAAGCTACGGAAAAAACGAAACAAGGTTTAACTGCTTTTGTCGCATTAGATGATGCCTTTATCAGTATCGCTTCTCGTATGTACCTCATTAGAAATGCAAAAGAAAAGATCGATTTACAATACTATATCTGGACCAATGATTTTGTTGGAAACTTAATGCTGCATGAGTTGCTAACGGCGGCAGATCGTGGTGTAAAAATCCGTTTACTCATCGATGATCAAAACGGAATAAAGCTTGATGGCATTCTCCGGAGTCTTCTGCACCACCCTAATTTTGAAATTCGATTATTTAACCCATATAAATTTAGATATTTAAGAATTTTGGACTATATTTTTCGGTTCAAAAAAGTAAACCATCGCATGCATAATAAATTAATTATTGCAGATGACATGATTGCTGTAACAGGCGGTAGAAATATCAGCAGTGAATATTTTGATGCAAGTAGTAAGTTTCAGTTTACAGATTTAGATATTTTATTTTATGGCCATACAGTACAGCATGCTCAAGTCGTATTTAATGATTTTTGGCAAAATGATTTAAGTCAAAATGCTACCGAGCTCATAGGTACATGTGCTGTCCACCACTTGCAAACACTCAGGCAGCACTATCATGATCTACTTCACGAAAGTGAAAACCATACTCAAACTGAAGATAAGCTTTCCGATGCACAAACTTATTTAAAAGAGCTCCTACAAAAGTATCCAATTCAATGGTCAAAAGCATATTTCGTTGCAGATTCACCTAAAAAAATCTTAGGGTTAGCCTCTAAGGAAGAGATGCTTTATGGGCAAGTCATAAAGATTATGGGTGAACCAGAGCAGCATATCGAATTAGCTTCTGCTTATTTTGTGCCGACTCAGCAAGGAACTTATTATTTAAAACAGCTAAAAGTACAAGGGGTTAAAGTCAGGGTTTTAACCAATTCTTTTGCTGCAAATGATGTAGCGATTGTGCATGCTTTTTATAGTCAATATCGAGTTGAAATGCTCAAAAATGGCGTAGAGCTATTTGAGTTTAAGCCATTTTTAGAACGTAGACGCCGAACATGGTATGAAGTAGTGACTGGAAGTGTAATCCCTGCAAAAGGTAAAAATAAGTCGAGCTTACATGCCAAATTTTTTGACGTAGACGGTAAAGTATTTATTGGTTCATTTAATTTTGATCCACGTTCAACTTACTTAAATACTGAGGTTGGTCTTGTGATTGAGTCGAGTCAACTACAAGCTCAAGTTTCAGTCATGCTTGATCAACATTTACCACAAGTCGCTTACCAGCTTAAGTTAAATAATGAAGGAAAGATCGTTTGGTTAGATTATCAGTCGGATGGAAAAATTATTGAATACGACAAAGACCCAGATACGAGTCTTTTTCAACGTACCATGGTTAAAGCAGTTTCATATTTACCAATTGAATGGATGATGTAAAAGCGTTTTAGCTTTAATTATAAAATCCCAATTTCTTTAAAGAATTTTCGATAAGCCTCTGCTTTCTTTTCTAGTGCCAATGGATATGCTCTAGAAGAAGATGGTAGACGGTATAAATTAATGTTACGTCCTGCAAAGTAAGTCGAGGTAGACATTCCTATAAGCGGTTTTTCAGTGTGTTCCGGTAAAACAGAAATTAAGGTGTCAGTCGCTTTATCGCCAGTGGTCATAATGGTCTGACATAAAGGAATCTGCTGAAGCAAAACAGCAAGGTCTGTAGGCGTTACAATTTCAAGAAATTTATCTGCAGCATTCCCCTTCAACCTTTTAATTTGGTAAGCCGTATCAAAGATTGCAATGCCAGTTTCAATCAAGAAATTTCGAATACGTTCTTCATTAAAATTTTTTTGGCTATCACTTAAAAAGTAAGTTTTGTCTTGGAAAAAGATCAAACCAAAAATACGCCACATGTCATTTTGGAAATTTGGATAGTAAAAATCCATCTTCCATTTATTACGTGGGGGTGGAAAACTGCCTAACATGAGTAAACGGGCATTTTCAGGTAAAAATGGTTCAAGTGGATGTGTTTCTATCTCAATTATCATAAAAAATCAGTAGTTACTTAAAAATCTTATAAATAAATTAACCTATTTTCTAGTTAATCACGAGTCATGAAATGCAATTTCTCTTCATTAAAGCGTTAAAGGATGTCACAAAAGTAAGCAGTGTTGAAGAATACTTATTTTAAAAATATTTTTTTCTTAAGTAAGTGCATTGAGGCGAAACATATTTATACTTCACCTCAATCACTTAGAAATATTAAAAATGTTCTCACAGAAAAACGATTAAGAGTTAAGGACTTTAAAAACTTTACCTGTTCTTGGATGAGCAAAAGTATTATCTTGGTCTAAATTGATGACTTTATCCGAAATCACAATTTTAGAAAGTGGTAACCAATTCTGCTCTTGTTCAGCTTGGACAAAGTTTTTTTCATAAATATTTTCATAAATTTGTTCAACAACGATTTCCATTCCACACATACTTTTAGCATTCACTTCTTTTAAAATATGGCGCTTTGACATTCTAGTCTCCATTTTTTTATTATCCGCATCGCTCATAATAAAGACTCCACTGATACAATATGTAAATTTTAATAATGAAAGTGTTTTTTTTGTTTTAATCATATTTTCGTAATAATTAAATGAATAGTTGAGTAATTATTTAATTTAAAGATTATTTTTAAGTTAAACTATGAAAAGTAAAGATTACTGATAAATTTTTAATTTTAATAAAAAATTAAAGGGTTCATTAACTGAACCCTTTTTTATTTAATTCTAAACTTGTACTGCGTTATCAAGCGAACTATCGTCTTTATTTTTAGCAGTGTCTTTACTCATCATTGTGTCAGTATCGCTATCTGTGTTAAAGCTCTTACTATTTTTTTGCTTTTTTTTGTACATACACATGCCAATCGCAATACCTGTTCCCAACACTATAATTGATTTCAACATTTTGCACCTCTTTGATTAATGGAGTAACTTTTGAGCAATTAGCTTAAATTAATAGCACAAATTTTGTTATTTAAAGGCTTTCATTTGCTCCGCTTTTGTAAGGTGTTTATTTTTTATGTTAATTGAAGAGTAAAATATTCTGAAAAAATAAATTTTGATACAAAGCAAAAAGCCTATTCTAAAAAAGAACAGGCTTTTTACTGTATTTCAGGATTAAGCAGTATTATGAATTGCTTTAAGCAATCTTATTATCTTTAAATACAATACAACTGTATTTAATGCTGAACTTTTAGTCAAGATGGAATTGAGGGATTTTACTAATAATTAGTGATTATTGTGATGAATGTCACTTTATTTGCTTAAGGTAAGAAAAAACCCATTTCTACTTCTCATGAAGAAATGGGTGATGTGAAAACCACAAAAGACCTGAAATACCAAATGTTCTTACATTCAGTAAGGTTAAGTGTAGTGAATATACCGAATGGTTGACAATTAAACTATTTGTATTTTTTTTAGTCATTTCGGCCAATAAAAACAGTGAATGATTTTACAGATTAATTCTGTTTAGTCATTCATTTCATTATTGACCAAAAATTCTATGAAGTACCCGTATCCAATTATTCATACATATATTTTCAATTAGCGTTTTAGAATAACCACGCTGTTGCATACCTTCAATTAAACGATGTAGGCCAGTTACATCTTCAAGTTCAGTACCAATAAGTGCACCGTCAAAATCCGATCCAAAACCTACGTGTTCTTCGCCTAAATGATCCATTAAATATTCTAGATGTTCCAAAATTACATCTATGGATGTATTCGCATTGCGTTGCCCGTCCGTCCGTAAAAAAGCAACATCGAAGTTTACCCCAACCATACCTTTACTTTCCCGAATTGCTTTGAGCTGTGGGTCAGTTAAATTACGGGCTTGAGGACATAAAGTATGTGCATTAGAGTGCGTTGCTACAATTGGCTGCTGCAATATATCTACAGTATTCCAAAAAGCTTTCTCATTCATATGAGAAACATCAATCACCATTTTTTTATCTGCGCAGCGTTTTATAAAATCTTTGCCATCACTCGTGAGACCTGCTCCTGTGTCGGGTGAGTGAGGAAACTTAGCATTTAAACCATGCCCAAAACGACTAGGTCTATTCCAGAGTGGGCCAATACTACGCAGGCCTTTTTCATAAAATATATCGAGTAAATCAGGATTTTCTTGTAAAGCTTCAGCTCCTTCCATATGCAATATAATTGCTAGCTTTTGTTCTACTAAGCAATCGTGAATATTTTGGACCGATGTACAAATTTTAATATTTTTAGAGCGCTGACTAAGTTGATGAGCTAAATCGAGTTGTTCCAAGCAAATTTGTTCAATTTGCTGTTGGGTAAAATCAGAAACATTTTGATCAAATAGTTTATTGGCATGATGCTGTTGAACATAACTATAGGGGGGTAAAAAAATCGCAAACATCCCCCCCATAAAACCAGCTTTTTCACAGCGTTTTAGATCAAGATGGCCCGCTAGGCGTTCATGAATAAAAGCATGTACAGGATCTGAATGATCACTTAGCCATAAACGTGTTAGCGCATCATTATGCCCATCGAAAACTGGAATATGGCTAGGCTTCATAAGTATTCCTATTACTTGCTATATGTCTGTAATCGTGTGGACTGGAATATTTTGTGTGGCGCTTAAAGACTTAGAGTTTCGACTATTACGGAAAACTAACTGTTGTAGAGGTGCAGCCAACTGACTTTCTGCGCGTGCTTGTTCAATCATTTGATGATACGGCGATTTTCCGCATACAGGATCGGCATTAGCCGCGTCTCCAGTCAACATATAGGCCTGACATCGACATCCACCAAAATCACGATCTTTATCTGGGCAACTACGGCACCCTTCTGGCATCCACGCATCGCCACGGAAATGATTAAACCCCGTTGATTTGTACCAGATATCTGACAATTTATGTTCACGTACGTTTGGAAAGGAAATTGGTAATTGTCGTGCTGCATGGCAAGGCAGTGCCATACCATCTGGAGCAACTGTAAAAAAGATTTTACCCCAGCCATTCATACAGGCTTTTGGTCGTTCTTCATAATAATCAGGCACTACAAAAATGAGTTTGCAAGGATGATTTTGCGCTTTTAATTTTTCTCGATATTCATTGGTAATCCGTTCCGCACGGGTCAGTTGCTCTTGGGTTGGTAATAAACCTTGGCGGTTTAAAAAAGCCCAACCGTAAAACTGACAAATTGCTAACTCAACTGTATCTGCATTAAGTTCTAGGCAAAGTTCAATGATTTGTTCTATCTGGTCAATGTTATGTCGATGAATAACAAAGTTAAGCACCATTGGGTAATCATACTTCTTAACTAGTCGGCACATTTCATACTTTTGTTCAAAAGCATGCTTTGAACCTGCTAAGGCATCATTTACCACTGGGTCACTCGCTTGGAAGCTCACTTGAATGTGATCTAAGCCCGCTTGCTTTAAATCAGCAATGCGTTGTTCTGTAAGGCCCATACCCGAGGTAATTAAGTTGGTATAAAAGCCTTGTTGATGAGCATGTGCAACGAGTTGTTCTAAGTCCTGACGTACCAGCGGTTCACCGCCAGAAAAACCAAGTTGAACAGCACCCATCTGACGTGCTTGATCAAAAACATCGAACCACTCTTGGGTGGTCAGTTCATTTTTATGCTGAGCGTAGTCTAATGGGTTTGAGCAATATGGGCATTGTAGCGGACAACGATACGTGAGTTCCGCTAATAACCATAAAGGTAGGCCAACACCTTCTGTCATACTAAATCAATCCAGTGTTGTTGCTTTGCGACTAGCATGTAATCCACTACATCCTGATCAATTTCAGCAATATCACCAAATTTTTGCTTTAACTGAGCAATAATTGCAGAAACATTTTGCTGCCCATCAATATATTGTCCGATTGCCCCTGCACTTTCGTTTAACTTGATCATGCCTTCAGGATATAAAATCACAAAACCATTTTGAGCTGGCTCGAACTGAAAACGGTAACCTTGTCGCCATGTCGGCACAAGGTTTAAATCAAACTGCTCTTTATTCATTTAAATAGTCCTTTGTGCCAAACCCGTTTACTTGTCACACTGTGATACGGTGCTTCATTGTGAACATATGCCAAAGTTAAAGCATCTAAAATGCTCCATAAAATATCCAGCTTAAACTGCAATATTTCAAGCATTCGTTCTTGTTGCTCAAAAGTTGTAAATGAATCAAGCGTAATTGTTAAACCATGTTCAACATCACGGCGCGCCTGACTTAAACGAGAACGGAAATATTCATAGCCTTTATCATCAATCCATGGGTAGTGCTGTGGCCATGAATCAAGACGTGATTGATGAATTTGTGGGGCAAAAAGTTCAGTTAACGAGCTGCTTGCTGCCTCACGCCATGAGGCACGGCGTGCGAAATTTACATAGGCATCTACTGCAAAACGGACACCAGGTAATACCAGTTCTTCAGAAATAACTTGTTCACGACTCAAGCCCACAGCTTCGGCTAAGCATAACCATGCTTCTCGTCCACCGCCATCAGGATATTCACCATCTTGATCGATCATGCGTTGAATCCATTCTTGACGGACTCGTTGGTCAGGGCAATTTGCCATAATGGCCGCATCTTTAAGCGGAATATTAATTTGATAGTAATATCGGTTTGCTACCCAAGCTTGAATTTGCTGTTGAGTTGCTCGGCCTTCATACATCATCACGTGAAATGGATGATAGATATGATAATACTGGCCTTTTTCGATAATGGCTTGTTTGAATTGCTCGGTCGTCAAAGCTTCAGGTGTTTGAGTCATGTTTCACCTTAGAGTTCAATCTGCATGCCATCATAGGCAACCTCTACACCATTTGCTTTAAGCTCAGCAAACTGGCTAGAGTTTTCATTTAAAATTGGATTGGTGTTGTTAATATGAATCAGTACTTTTTTAGGTGTGGTTAGCTGATTTAAATAAGACAGTGAACCACCTTCGCCACTAATATATAAATGCCCCATTTCACGGCCAGTTTTCGTTCCAACCCCTGTCTGTTGCATTTCATCATCTGTCCAAAGCGTACCATCAATCATGACGCAGTCTGAACTCTGCATAATCTGCATGATTTGATCGTCAATTTTTCCAAGACCCGGTGCATAGAACAACTGCTTTTGTGTTTTATGATCTTTGATAATTAAAGCAATATTGTCGCCGTCATGTGGGTCATGTCGATGCGGTGAATATGGCGGTGCAGCACTTTTAATAATTAAAGGTAAAAATTCTAAATTTTCGAAACCATCAACTTTAAAAGCTTGCGTAGGATTAATCTCATGGTATTGAAGACCACCATTCCAGTGTTTGAGCATATTAAAAACTGGAAAGCCGCTCGTTAAATCTTGGTGGACCATTTCTGTACACCATACTTTCATTGGACAACCTTCACGTAAGGTTAAGAGCCCAGTGGTATGGTCTAACTGACTGTCCATTAAAATAACGCTCGTTATTCCTGTATCACGCAATTTACGTGCTGGTTGAGCTGCTTTAAATTCGAAAAGTTGCTGCCGAATATCAGGTGATGCATTTAATAAAACCCAGTCTGTCCCATTTTCAGAAACAGCAATTGATGATTGAGTACGGGCTTTGGCTTGGATTGTACCTGTGCGCACACCATGACAATTCGGGCAATTACAATTCCACTGCGGGAACCCGCCTCCAGCAGCTGAACCTAAAACATAAATATACATAAAATTAATATCTTATTAGAAAGAGATAAGCCCTAGAGCAAGACTAGGGCTTATAACATATTTGGATGAAACTGATTAACGTGCTTCGAAGTACATTGTAACTTCAAAACCAATGCGTAAATCAGTAAAAGCTGGTTTAGTCCATTGCATAAATTATCTCCAGTTCATATTAATCTTGTGAAATGAATCACTTGATTAAGATTTTAAGGCAATTAAAAATTTATTTTAAATAATAAAAGTAGTTTTGTAGATAATCTCTAGACAATATATTGTTCGATAATTGTGTTTTTTGTCCAAATTTTAGCAATCTTATTATTTTGGAAAAATTATTTTATTAATATTTATAGTTTTTTTAAAGAAATTAAATTTAATTTTATTAACTATAAAGATTATCTCAATATTTATTATATCTTTGATAATTATATGAAAATTTTAATGGAAAAATTATGTATTTAATATTTAAGATATTTTTTTAATAGTGCTATTTTTTATTAAGTATGCTAATTGTCCAAATTTTATTCTCTTCTAGGTTATATTCATTTTTCATCAAATATTCATACTAAAAACGTATTTTTTATGCGTCTTAATTGAGCAAATGATAAAAAAATGAAAAATTTAACAACACTATTTAAAGTAACAGCACTTTCTCTAGCAATAGCGGTATTGGCGGGATGTAATGACGATGATGATAACGACACAGCACCACCTGCCCAAAGAAGTAATCTGACTGTAAATATTCTAGCTTTTAATGACTTTCACGGAAATCTTGAACCCCCTAAGCGTTATGTTGAGGCACCAAATCCAAATGATGCTACTCAAACTGTTCGTATTCCTGCGGGTGGGGTTAGTTACTTTGCCGATGCCATTAAAAAACTTAAAGCAGAAAATCCAAATAATGCAGTGGTTTCGGCAGGCGATTTAATTAGTGCTTCGCCTCTAACCTCTTCTTTATTTTTAGATGAACCAACCATTGAAGTCATGAATGATATTCAAATTGACTTTAATGCTGTCGGCAATCATGAATTTGACCGTGGTACAGATGAATTACGCCGTTTAAAGAACGGCGGATGTCAGCAATATACCAGCACTGCCCCATGCCAAATTAATAAAAACTTTAGTGGTGCAAAATTTGATTTCCTTGCTGCCAACGTAGCAATGAAAAGTGATGCCAGCAAAACAATCTTTCCTGCTTATAAAGTCAAAACTTATGGTGGAATTCCAGTCGCATTTATTGGTTTAACTCTTAAAGCGACCCCAAGTATTGTTTCTGCTGCTGGTATTAAAGACGTTGAATTCCGTGATGAAGCAGATACGGTAAACGCTTTGATTCCTGAGTTACAAAAACAAGGAATTGAAGCCATTGTCGTAGTTGTGCATGAGGGCGCGGCGCCGAGTACGAAGCTGAATGAAAAAACATGTGATGGCTTAAGCGGCCCAATTTTAGGAATTTTGGATAAATTAAATCCGGCAGTTGATATTGTTGTTTCAGGCCACACACACCAATCTTATATTTGTGACTATTCTACAAAAAATCCGGCAAAACCGTTCTTACTTACTTCGGCTGGACAGTATGGCACACTCATTACTGACATCAAGGTTGAGCTAGATGGTAAAACTGGGGATGTGATTAAAAAGGATGCTAAACAAGTTCCTATACAAAGTGAAGCCTATATGTCTGGTACAACCACTGTAAGCCTTACAGACCTCTATCAAAAATTTAGTAAAACCCCAAGCATTGAAGCCATTTTAGATAAATACCGCCAAGCTGTGACCACTATTTCAAGCCGTGTGGTTGGAACTGCAACAGCAGTAGTAAGTCGTACTCAAGTTGAAAGTGGTGAAAGTCCGCTCGGTATTATGATTGCCGATGCTCAGCAAGCGGCTGCCCTAAAAGCAAGTAACCAAGGCTCTGATTTTACCTTAATGAATCCAGGTGGTGTACGTGCTGATCTGCTCATCAATAGCAGTAACCAGATTACTTTTGGTGATGTTTTTGCAGTTCAGCCCTTTGGCAACTCTATTGTGACTTTGAGCTTAACTGGCAAACAGATTAGAGATGTGCTTGAGCAGCAATGGTCAGGTGCAAATGCAAACTCACCTAGAATTTTACAGCCGTCTAAAGAATTAACTTATCAATATGCGGCAAATACGTCTGTTTCACCACGAGCAAGTAACATCATGGTTGCTGGTTCACCGCTGGTTGATAGTAAAGTATACCGCGTGACTGTAAATAGCTTTTTGGCAGATGGTGGTGACAACTTCACCGTATTAAAAGAAGGTCAAAACCGTGTAGGTGGCGGTCAAGATATTGATGCCCTTGAAAGCTATGTCGCTAAGAATTCACCTTTAATTATTCCAGCTACAACACGTATTAAAGTCATCAAATAGTAAATTTAATAGAAAAGGACAGTTTAGGCTGTCCTTTTTTATTTGTAGTTCTTATTCTGTATAGAGATTAAGTTCAATACTACTGATATTGGTTCCTGTATTCGCAAAAATAACATCTATAACTTCATGCAGTAGCTCTTTTACTTTTTCATGTTCATAACTGGTTGCTTCTGCCGTTTTTAGACAAATCAAGTTACAGCTCATCTTAT